>Ga0265296_1004312_pt1 | contig 12418 bp, 7 predicted proteins | sample MunlanPumphouse1_FD_189073 | JGI IMG/M metagenome (GOLD analysis project Ga0265296, IMG submission 189073) | Groundwater microbial communities from a municipal landfill in Southern Ontario, Canada - Pumphouse #1 | ecosystem: Environmental > Aquatic > Deep subsurface > Groundwater | place: Canada... | reverse complement strand
AGTTATGGAGCCCCTCAGGGGTCAGCCATTCATTGAAATCTTCTGTTGTCAGATATTTATTCTCTCTGGCCCAGTTATAGGCCTCGGTTCCCGGATATATCATTATAGGGAAGAACTGCGCAGTATCAGGGTTAAGTTCAAGCGCAAGTTCAAGGGTGCGCTGAAGCGTCTCCTTGGTTTCCCCAGGATTGCCCACAAGAAAACATCCATGTATCAATATGCCTGCTTTTTTTGCATCGCCAAAGAATTTTTTAATCTGTGAAACTGTCAGCTTTTTCTTCATCGAATCAAGAACGCGCTGGTCGCCGCTTTCTATCCCTACACAGAAAAGCCTTGCGCCGGCCTTTTTCAATGCCTTCATGGTCTCAAGGTCTACATCTGCGCGGGAATTGGCAGACCACTGGAATTTCAGGCCTCTCCTGAGAATTTCTTCTGCAAATTCAACTGCCCTTTTTTTATTGACAGTAAGGGTATCATCCTCAAACATTATCTCCTTAAGGTCTGAAAAATTATTAAGGCAGTACTCTATTTCATCAACGACATTCTTAATGCTCCTGTATCTCAATTTATGGCCGTTAAAGGTCTGGGGATAAAGGCAGTAAACACAGTGGTGCGGACAACCCCTTCCGGTTATCAGTGTGATGATAGGATACCTGCTGTGGGCATAAAAATAATCTCTGTAATCCAGATGCCTTCTGTATATATCACTGACAAATGGAAGGGAATCGAGGTCTTCAGACAGGGTTCTGTCCTTGTTCGCAAATATCTCCCCATCCCATCTGAAAGTAAGGCCGTCTATCCTGCCCAGGCCTTCCTTATTTACTGTTCCGCTTTTTATCAGGGATGCAAGCTCAAGGACAGTATGCTCATACTCCCTCCTCACTACCGCATCAACTGATTCATTTATCTTCAGCGTTTCCACAGGGAGAGCAGAGGGATGGGTACCCACCAGAACAACAAAACTTCCTGTATCCTTTTTTATTTCAACCGCGATACTCACATCATTGGATATGCTTGGCGTAGATGTGTCCACCACCGTGAGTGAAGGTGAAAAATCCTTTGCTACCCGGAGCACTTCATCAAGGTCCATTCTCTTTGCAGGCGCATCAATGACCTTGACCTCAAAGCCATTTTTTTCAAGTAACCCTGCTGCATAAGAGAGCCACATGGGATAATAAAATGTCCCGCTCTTCGTAACAGCCGGGCTGCGCTGCTCACGCGAAAACTTGCCATATCTGCTCATAAATGGAGGGTTAAGAAACAGTACCTTCTCGTAGAGTCGAGTCTCCGACACCTTAATCACCCTGCCACGCGCATAAACACTTTTTTCAGGTTTCTTCTTAATATGCCGCTTTTCATCAGCTTAGCCTGAACCCAGTCAGTAACATAAACCCTTGATACAGGGCCAGCAACCTTCCCAAGCCGCGGGGCCAGCGACGCCTTCATGGAATTATATCTGACCTTTTTTCTCACACCCCTGACAAGCTTCAATGCTTCCTCCCTCTTTTCCCTGTCCATCTCAGGCGTCTCAAATACTGGTTTATAATCCCATTGGGATGAACTGTTGAGATATTCTTCCGGGTCAAGGATAAAATAATTGTTCTCCTTTACCCAGTCGTACAGTTTGCTTTTAGGGAAAGGAATAAGGTTATAAAATCTCACATCAAATACAGGATATTTTAAGGCAAAGTTTATGGAATCTTTTACATCTTCAATTGTTTCTCCGGGAGAACCCACAATGAAAAACAGGGTGACCTTATACCCGAGTTCAACAGCAGCTTTTACAGCGGCATCCATCTGTTCCATGGTCTCGCCCTTATTAATGCTTTTGAGCACCTTGTTATTTCCTGCCTCTACCCCAAAGGCAAGATATTTAAACCCTGCCTCTTTCATCAGTTTCAACATATCGTAATTGACGCGGTCCGCCCTTATCCCATTATTGCAGTTGAGTTCAATGCCCTTAAAATCCCTTCTCTTTATTTCCCCGCATATCTCGATAACCCGGTCTTTGTTGAATGTAAAATTATCATCGAGCATGCTGAACTGCCTGTATCCCCTGTCATACCAGTACTGTATCTCTTCGACAATGCCGGCTGCGCTGCGCCTCCGCCATTTCATGCCAATGGCAGCCTTAACAGGGCAATATATGCAGCCGTGAGGACAACCCCTTGACGAAACAATCCCTATTTCTTCTGTAACATATTTACCCAAAGGAAACTTTTCATACATCGGGAACGGAATACTGTCAAGGTCCTCCTTGAATTGCCGTTCGCCGTTAAATATAATTTCTTTCCCTTCCCTGCGGATCAGGCCTTTTATCAGAGATATGTCTTCCCCCCTGCAAAGTTCCAGGATCGCATCTTCTCCTTCCAGAACTACACCGTAATCAGCCTCAGGACATTCCTCAAGCGCTTTTCCCCTCGTTGTAGAAATATGAGGTCCGCCTGCTGCGATATGCAGGTCAGGATTTATCTGTTTAACAAGTTTTATTATCTCGTAAGACCTTTTATACATGAATGACATGAGGCTGACAGCAACCAGATCAGGCTTGAACGACAGGATTTTATCTTTCAGGTCATCCGTAGAATACCCTACAGCCATATCCAGGACATCATATTCCACATCATTAACCTTCAGAGTTTCAGCAAGATAACCAAGCCCTGCAGGAGGCCGGAGTGCGCCGAAATGCCCGCCTTTATAGTCAGGGAATAAAAGTAATACTTTCTTATACCTCATTTTATAGCGCCTTCTGCTGTATATTTATCAGATTTGATTATCTCTGATTTTAACATGAATGTTCTTAGTGACCTGTAAAAACCTTCAACGTTCTCAGGGCTGTTTTCATAGAGCTCGCCCTTATAGCTCCACTCAAAAGCCTTATTGAGAAAATAATCCCTGTTTGTGTCGCCGCCGGCCTCACCTATTGCAGATGTTACGGCGTCAGAGATATCACTTACATTATCCACATCTACGGTAACACCCTTCCCCCTGTAAAAGGTCCTGCCTAATACAACAACGGGCTTGCCCTGCATAATCGCCTCAAAGCCGACCTTTGAGTTTATCGTGATAACACATCCCGCATTCTTAATGAGGTCAAAAGAATTATATCTTGGGTGTATCAGCCTTATATTTTTATCCCTGAGTATATCCCTCATCCTTGAAAGCTGATGGCCGCCTATGGCAGCCGGATGCTCCTTGACATACAGCCTGCACCCTAAAGGGATAACCCTTGCTATGTATCCCACCAGGGCCTCCTGATTCAGAAACTCAGGGCACCTCATCGTCAGCTGCACATCAAGCGGCACATGAAAGGGGTAATATATATATTTTTCGCCTTCAACTGGCTCTGAATAGTAGAAACTCAAGACCTTTCGTTTAAAAAACTTTATGAAATGATAGACAATATACCAGAGGATTGCATTATACTCTTCTTCCCGGCCAAGTATGTATTTGTGATAGAGCTTTCTTGAAAGACGCCTGAAATTATCCATAGAAAAAAGTCTTTTCAGGCTCATATCCTGAAAAAAGTGTTTGTCTTTCTTCGGGATTACGACTGTTTTTCTGGTACTGTACTGTTCAAGAAGCTTTTTAAGCTCCTCATCAGATGCCTTAACTCCCTTCCCGTAGTCTGCGATGTCTGCATTCATATCATTAAGCGTAAAGACTATTCTTTTCGGAAACATGGCGGGTTCGATAAATATATGCTGTTTCTTGTAATACCCTGATACATGATAAAGCATTTGAGGCGCAATAAAACCTCCGAGTTCCTGAACAACACAGCCTATATCGTTTTCCCTGAAAATACTGTCCATGATGGCATGGTACGTCATGACCTTTAACGATAGATATTTTTCATCCAGCCTGTTAGTCGTGAGCATTTCATGGAGGATGAGCTTCCTGATATTTATTCCAAGGCGCTCCTGAACATCTTCCGGCTTCAGGAATACATGCCTTTTCATTCCTTCAGAATTTCTTATCTTGTGAAGGCTGAAATACGGCACGCCCTCTTTTTCAAGGATATCGTCGCCGGCCTCATGGAAGGTCAGAAATGCAACCTTAAGCCCTTCTTCATCCCTGAGCCTCTTTGCAATCGGGGCAAAGAAAACAACTTCCTGAACAGCCATGATAGCAAAAAGAATATCAACTTTCATATTTTCTCCAACATTTATTATATCTTTTTTCAAGGATATTATTCCCGAAATTCTTAAAGGACATGGGGACTACTTCAATTTGAGAACCAGCACTTTATTCCGGGAGTTAAGCAAGACCTCGAAATATGGAAAGACATAGCTCTTTAAGTATTCATCGCTGAAAGCTCCGTTCATGGGATAATAACCGACGTCTCCGTTGGGAAACCTGCTGACATCCTCATCACTCCACGCCCACATCACTGTTTTTTCATTTAATATCCAAATAATATTCGATATAAAATCATCATGACCCCAACCAAGCTCGTCGCCGCCTGCGCCGTGATCTTTTGGCAAGCCCGTAAGTCTATGCAGCGCATATCTCGCTTCAGGCATCGCGCCCTTATGACGCCTGGCAAAATCGTCAAGCCTTTCAATAATGCGTCCGGCCTTCCCCGAATCAAAAGCCTTGTCGGCCTTATCCTGTGGGAATGCCTCTCTCAGTGTTGCCCTTATGTCTTTAACATAAACCGGCAGCATGAACTGGCCTAAGTTCTCAAACGTATAATAACCGTTAATGCCTGTTCGGGCCTCGAATATGCCAAGCGTAAAGGGATCGGAGAAAAGAACGGCTTTAAGTCCCGTATCCATCTTTGCGAGTTTCTCTGCCGCATCAAGTTCAATACGTGTGTAATGGGAAATTGCGCCTTTGTTATCAAGCCTCATTCCGTATGCCTTAATATAGAGCTTGCTTATGAACTGGTATTTATCGACCAGTACCCCCGATACCAATACGACAACCAATAGCACTGAGGCCACGGTTTTCTTCCGAATAAATATTAATAATGCCACTCCGCCAATCATTACGGCGATCAGGATTTCGGTCAAAGGCGACAGTGCTAAAACATAGTCGCTAACGTCTTCCGGCTTCCACGGCTGGCGATAAAGATAAAACATTGCCGCGTTGAATAATATCAAGATAATCGGAGCGTATAATTTGGAGAACCAGCCATTATTATCAGTTATGTCGGCCAAGTAAAATTTAAGAAATATAGAAAACGCAACGATAAACATAATTGACGGAAACGGAAGCAGGCGGTGCACGCGCGGAAGCGGGCTTAGGAATAATATCATCATTACCGCTAACGATATTGTTGAAAATAAAATCAATCCTGCTTCGGCCTCCGGCAACCTGCCCCGATGCCTTACAAATATATACCCTATGAGAGCAACAAATAAAACATGCATCGCGGGAGGCGTATGCCTAAGCCAATCAGCCATAGCCGCATTCAAGCCCTCATATGACGTAAAATGCTCGCTGACCATCGCCATGCCCACGACATCAACAAGCTTTACAAGATATGTATAAGAATTGGGCCAATATTTTATGATGAACATCGACAAAGCAATAGCGACAGGCATAAGGATAACCGAATATATGATTATCTTTTTAATCAGACTCTGCTTGTTATCGGGCTTGTCCGCCCATTGTGTTTTGTTTAACAGATGATATATCCCGTAAAGCATCAACATCAGCGGCATGTAAAGCGACGCGGCCCTGTGGAACTGGGGAGCAATAAAAAGGGTCAATGTGATAATTACGCAGGCTGTTAGATTATCGAATCCCAATCTGATGGATATTATTGCAACAACTATATAGGAAATAAGATATGGCCATATGGAACCTATAAACGTATAAGATTCTATCATTCTGAACTTGTAAAACGCTACTGAAAGGACAGCCATAACAAATAATTCCATTGCAACCCTTACGTTGCTTTTCTGCGCGTTGCCGTTGAGGTTTACCAACAAAGAAAAAAACAAAAGCGTAAGACCTGTCAGGTAGGTATTGTTGCTGTTTGAAAAACAATAGTTCTGAAATGCAGCCATGCCGATCATCGACAATATAAGCGTAAAACGATCCTTTACAAACGACTTTAGAAAACTATAGGTACAGAGCAAAGTGAAAAAACTCAGATACCCGGGCAGAATCCATTGGCCGTGCAGGAGGTTGAAATTATTGTATTTTTTTAGCAGGCCCCAACCGACCTGAAGAACCGGGATATATGTATTTCCTGTTGCAAAATTAATAAAGCCTTGCTTTGCAAATTCCTCCGCCCCTTTCATGAAGTGCGTCTCCATGAAGATGTCCCTGAAGGGATACGGGGAAAAATGCCAATAATAAAAATAATAAGAGAAGAGCCAAGCGGGCATGATTAATACTAGACTTTTAAACAATCCCTTTGCGTGTTCATCATATTTAAACAACGGATTAGCCATGATATAGCCGATGGCAGATATGGTATATAAGATCATAACTATAATATCTAATTCATGTTGACCGTCTTTGGTTAGCTCTGAAAATCCCAGCGTGATTATAGCTATCCCCAAAAAAGCGGACAATAAAACTATCTGGAGTCTCGCGGCTCCAGCCTTGATTATCTTGTCAAGACCGATCATAGACAGGACGAATAGTCCGACACCTGCTGGCACTATGAAATAAAGAGGGGCGACGATTATGTCCTTAATAAATGAATCAGCTCTGTAAAAATAAAATATAATGCCAAGGGCTTGAAATCCAAGCACTGCATAAACAGCAGGTTCCATCCGTCTTAGTTTCATAGCTTTTGTCTTCTTAATATAAACCCTTTTTGCTGATAAACCGAATCGCTTTTGCAGATTAATTTAATCATCATTAATCTAATTTATCATTATGCTGTCTGCCATCAAGAACTTTTAACATCTCGAAACTGGTATCTTTAATAATGTTAAAATGCAACCGTGAAAGTAATTTCAAGGCCAATTCCCCAAAAGAAAGTCCTTTAAGTATATAAAAATTGTATCTTATAATATCAAATTTATGTTTAACCTCTCGTAATACAAAGCAACACTTTGCGGAATCAAAGTACGGAAAGTGACCGCTGTCCACGGTGCCTGCTATGTCGATAATATCATCAATGCAATATCGAACGACGTCGGCGTTAACAAATGGCAAGCCTTTTCTGTAAAGCCTGCGAAATTCCGCCAGCAGAGGATCTACATCCACGGGTTTGCTCATCATGGAACCACAAGCGGTATCAGCAGATTTTCTGCAAAAAACACCGAGATGGCAGACACCGAAAGGGGCTGTTCGAGGACTTGCCCAATATTCGGGCACAAGGCCAAGCCTCTCGATCAGCAATTGCATTGTGAATCTAGAGAAGTTATTCATATGCTCGAGGTTAAGTGAATCTCTCCAGCTAATGAACCTTGCAGCGTCGGGCACTTCAATGTATAAATATCCCTCATCACTCAGATGCCTGACAACATGACTCAAGAAATCCACAGGGGAATGAAAATGCTCAAGCACATGAATCAGGGTGATAAGGTCGAAGGCGCCCTCTCCTCCCCTATAGTCCTCTATAGTGGACTCAATTATGTTCAGCCCATGCCTTTCCCTCCCCACTCGCGCGCGAGAAGGGTCAGGCTCAAGGCCTGTGACGTCCCAGCCGCGGTCCCTGAATGCCTTCAGTCCCGTGCCAGGGCCGCAGCCGACATCAAGCATACGACGGCCTTTAAGAATACCTTCCGCAAATCTGGCAAGCCTCTCGTATCTGATAAAACGCCTTTTCTCAAGCGCCGCGCCCTCGTCATATTGACTGCCTGTATCCTCTTCATGGGTTCTCTTCTCCCAGCTCCTCTTGAACCACTCAATCCGCGGCCTCATCTGCCTGAATACAAACCCGCAACGCATGCATAAAACCGCATTTAGAAAATTCAACTGTCCCCGATAGACCTCAACTATCGTTTCGAACCCCGAGTCGCCGCAAATCGGGCAAGCCGATAAGGACTCGACATCAATGGGCTCAATCGGATATCTACCCCTCTCAACCATCACGCCGTCCTCATCTACCTTTGTTTAATTGCATTATTTGGATTAACCGCATTATCCATTATAAATTGAAACAATCCCCACAGGGCAACAGATGCTTTCCCCCGAAAAATAGACATAGAACTATAAACGCTTGAATTACCTGTCATTGCGAGAACCCGAAGGGTTCGTGGCAATCTCATCGCAAAAAGCGAGATTGCTTCGTTTCACTCGCAATGACAACTTTCTATGTCTATTTTTCGGTTTCCCTGTGCATAGAATAGCCCCGCCTTATTGCTCAATGCTGAAACAAGGATTTCACAGACATTATCAAGCCCTTCAAATCGTCTCTATCCACGACGATAAATACAGTGAATGCTAAATAAACTGTAAATCCCGTAAGCACACCTGCAATGCCCGGCAGGAAAAAGACAAGGGCAACCATGACAGCCAAGGCCGCCAAAGGCCTGATAACGATTCCGCGAATATATGCCGCAAATGGGATATCGAAAATCCCTATCATCACGAAAACATAAGATACTAATATAACGAAAGAGCCGGATAACGTACCGATCACAACGCCCGGGGCCCCTATGCGACTGATGAGATAAACACTCAGCGCGAAGTTGACCGCAGTTGCAACGGCATTGTATTTGACAAGTTCCTTGACCCTGTTCATGCCAACCATTATCGCAGCTCCGCTTGTTATCAGCATCATGGGAATCAAGGCCGTCAGAAACAGCCTCGCCAATAAAACCGACAACTCAAAGCCCGCGCCCATCCATAGATGCATTATACCGGGCATCTGCGCCATGGCAATAACGATACACGGCGAGATGCACAAGACCGTATACCTTGTGGCCCGCTCAAATAGCATAGAGAGGCGACGTCTGTCACCGGCTGCCTCAAGCTCCGAGGCCATCGGCACAAGGGTTGACGATATCAGCGTGATGCCGTATGTGAAAAACTCATAGACCTTGAAGGCCACATTGTAGTAGGTAAGGTTCGCCGGCGGCAAAAAGATGCCTATCAGGATTGTGTCTATCCTGTATGAGAGAAAGGCAAATACCTTTGAAAGAAATATCCAGATGCTGAAACTGAAGAGTTTGCTGAAAGACTCCCTGTCGCTAAGACTTAATGCCAGTCTGAGTTCCGGATCAAGTAAAATGACCTTTATATATACGATACCGAGACTAATCAGCCCGGCTGCGAAATATGCCACCCCGACGCCGAGGATCCCATAACCCATGGAAACGGAAACAAACACAAATGCCGCCCTTAAGAACCACTTAATAAGCTCCATACTCCTTGCGAGCGTATACCTCTGAAACCCCTCAGCAACTCGTATCAGGCTCACTGACCAGAACTCAAGAATTGAAAGCGGTATGAGTACCCTTATCAGGTTTTTCATGCTTGAGAGAAAATCAGCAGGGACCGTAAATATCCTCTCAAGGAAGAACTCGTTTATGACCAGTAGGATGACGCAGAGGGCAAGGCCGAAGACAGTAGATACGACAAGGTTGGTGTTAACGATACGGAGGAGCCTTTCCATGTCCCCCTTTGCCTTGTACTCAGCCACATACTTAGTGACCGACAGACCAAATCCCGCCTCAAGAAGGTTGGTGTTTGCCACAAGCGCCAGCGCCAGAACAACCATGCCGTAAGCGTCTTTGCCCAGAGTTTTTATGAGATATGTGATGATAAAAATCTGGAAGGCAAAGGAGATAAATTTCCCTGCTGAATTGACAGCGGTGTTAAGGAATATTTTTTTTATGAGCATAAAAGAGACACACCCATGCACTCCTCTTGATAGAGGGGAATTAGGGGGATTTTTATATTAAAATTTCCCCTTTTCCTTCAACAACATTTCAGCAATCTTAAAGTCCAGAGGCTCGTCTATATCTACAGACCTTTCACGCGGCATAACATATATGCGGGTTTTTTTGAGGAACAAACCTTTCTTTTTAAGAAAAATATCTTTCCACCACACATATATTGAAGAGTTCATGTCATAAACCGGCGGGGCAGACTGTCTGGTTACAAATTTTCCTTTTTTTACAAGACGCACTTTATTGTCATCGCTGACCTCAACCATATTAAAATAAGGGTTCCGGTAGGCATCGCTGACAGAGAAGACATTATCGGCTTTTTTATCTACCAGTAATTTTATGGAATTGTCTATATCTTCGATAGTCCTTAACGGCGCAGTTGCGTGGAGAAGCACTAATATATCAAATTTACATTTCCCCTTATTCTCCATCCAGTCCATTGCATGAAGCAGCACATCTATTATGCTGCAGTCGTCTGTAGCAAGTTTCTTAGGTCTCATAAACGGCACTTCAGCGCCATATCGCCTCGCTATATCAACTATCTCCCTGTTTTCAGTAGAGACTATAATCCTGTCTACATACTTAGCCCCCTTTGCCTGTTCAATCGAATAAGCAATCAGGGGCTTCCCTGAAAGTTTCTTAATATTCTTCCCGGGCAGGCCCTTTGAGCCGCCCCTTGCAGGTATAACGCATAAAATAGAATTGTTTTTATACATTTTTAATTAAAGAGAAACTCACTTACTAAGGAGTTCATAAGTATGACTACATTTCCTGTCATTCCCGCTTGTCGGGAATCTTTCCCAAGAAAGATGCTGGACAAGCCAGCATGACAGAACGACTGAAAAAATGTCTTCTTACTAATGAACTTATTAGTAACATCTTCACAAAGTTCGGAAGCCCCTGAAATTCGGGTCACTTTCCAGATAGAGTTTCCGGGCACGCTCGATCGTACCACGTAATTTATTCTGATAATAATTAGTTACCAGTCTGGTATTAGCATCTAAGAGGCACTTATGAAATTCCTCATCGCTCATGTCTGTGAAATTAATCGCCAGCAGGTCTGAATTTGTATGCTTATTTTCGTAGAAATCCTCACAGTCTTTAACAAGGCCTTTTTCTATCGCATAATAGTAAAGCGGAGAGCCCGGATAAGGAGTCACAGGCCGGATAGTGCGCATCTGAGCGCCGTCGTCATATTTAAGCAAAAATTCCACCCCTTTATTTAATGTATCCTTATTATCTCCTATATTGCCAAATATAATATTCAGCCCCGGGCTGATTCCTGCCTCCAGCGTCACCTCAATGCCCTTTATAATCTGCTTTGTTGTAAGCGCCTTTTTCATATTTTTTAATACCTGATCATCCATGGCCTCGATACCGTAATTAATAAAAACGCACCCGGCTTCTTTCATAAGGTTCAAAACTTCCGGTTTGGCATAATTCAATCTGCCGTTACAATCCCACTTAACATTCAATTTAGCCTTTATAAAATCATTGCACAGGCTTTCCGTTCTCTCTACTGACGACATCAGGAGTTCGTCGGCAAAAGCGATATAGGTAATGCCATAATCTTTTTTCAACAACTTGATTTCTTCGATAATACCTTCGTTGCTTCGGGGCCTGAAACCCTTATCCATCCTGTAGCAGAAATTACATGTGAACTTGCATCCTCTGCCGGATATCATCGGCATTACAAAGTCACTGTTTGTTGTATGCGGCATCCTCAAAAGCCTGTAATAATCCATAGGGAATAAATCATATGCCGGCATTGGCAAGGAGTCAATATCGCTTATCAGCGGCCGTCTCTCATTCATTACTACCTTTTCTGCTTCGCGAAAAGCTATTCCTTTAATTATATTTAAAGGGCTACGATTCTTTATTGCCTCCAGCAGTTCGATGACAGTAACCTCGCCTTCTCCTATGACAACTACATCGGCCTGTGTCTTTTTAAGGAAAAACTCGGGTTCAGGCGCAGGCCCGTGACCTCCGATTATATAAAAAGGCCTGTTCCTTGACCTATTTATGGCGTCAGAAATACTTATTAATTTCCTGTACTGATAATATCCGGCAATGATGCTTACACCGACAACATCGAACTTATTTTTATTCAAATAGCTCGTAAGATGCGCGTCAGGATAATGGAATTTGTCCTGATTGTATATCTCTACATCATAACCTTCTTTTACAAGCACGGCAGCAATGTATGCAAGGCCCTGAGGAAAAAAGTGGACATATGAATCATTATCATACACTACAAGAAGAATTCTCATCTTTGTCCATCCTCCAGAAGTTTAAGCACATTAATGCCGTCGTCCAGCGTAATATCAGGTATTATATCTTTTTCCGCGGCTCCGATAAAATGCTTCAACTCATCCATGTAAGTCCTGTCAATATCAAACATATCCCTGTCATTTATAACTGTTTCTTTATCGCCTTTTATTATTCTAATACTTTTACCTATTAAGTCGCAGTTCAGCATCCCTTCGCTTCCAACTATCCTTATTTCACGTTTTTTATCCTTCTGCAGATAATCCATATGGACATTACAGATGAAATTATTATCATATCTGTATATGCCTTCAAATACGTCATCAGAATCTATTTCTAATTTA
>Ga0265296_1004311_pt1 | contig 12420 bp, 11 predicted proteins | sample MunlanPumphouse1_FD_189073 | JGI IMG/M metagenome (GOLD analysis project Ga0265296, IMG submission 189073) | Groundwater microbial communities from a municipal landfill in Southern Ontario, Canada - Pumphouse #1 | ecosystem: Environmental > Aquatic > Deep subsurface > Groundwater | place... | reverse complement strand
TAAGGACTTTTGTTTTGAAAAAATAGGATATTTGAGCTTAATAAATACACGACGCCTACAACAATCATTAAACCCGCAAAAACAGGCGCAAATCCGATTATACTGCGGCGGACGGGGTCTGTTTTGGCAATCTCAATACTGCCAAGCTTAACTGCATTGCCATTTTTCTTGGGAACAAATTCCATATCCCCTACCGGAACAAGTAAAATTACTGCCGCAAAAAGATGCGATAATTCATGAATAATAATTCCGGGCAAAAGAATAAAGGACAGAAGATTTATTGATATAAACTTAGAAAGGGTTTTGCTCATAGATCTTGAGAGTAAAAACAAAACAATTATCTCCATGAAAAGAAGCGCAAAATAAATCATATCCTTATCCAGACCTTAACTTTTAAATCCAGCAACTTCAAGCTTAGCAGAAAAAGGCGCTGGATTTATATTACCACTTTTCACGCTGGAGGCTAAAGTTCATTTTTTTTGACCTATTTTGATAATCTTGCATTGTGATTTTTCACGCTATATGCTAATTTAGTATGGAAAATCACCCCATTCCTCAAGACGTAACCGGTTTTCAATTTAAGCTTATCGGCAATATGACAGTAAAACAATTTGCATACCTTGCAACCGGAATTGTGCTGGCATGGATATTGCTACAACTTCCCATTAATATTCTTATAAAATTTCCGTTTTGCGCATTTTCTGCTATTTTGGGACTTGGGCTTGCATATTTTCCGGTCAGCGGGCGCCCAATGGATCTAATGATCGGAAATTATATTAAGGCGCTATTCAGACCAACTCAATTTATATATGAAAAAACTGGGGGTCAAATTTATTTTCCCAACAGAACGCCATTTGCAGCAGTCAGAAATGCAAAACAATATGGAAATGGTTTAAGCATATTCCCAAAAGACAAGCTGAAAGCTTATCTTGAATCTTTGGATGCTCAGCCAAAGAATAAAGTTGATGAAAAAGAAAACAATTTCTTAATGTCTGTATCCAGTCTTACAGCAAACAATACGCCCTATCAACCCAGCACCACTCCGAACTTAAACATTCAGCAAGTTAATCCCCAGATTAATCCAAGTCCCCTAAGAGAACAAAGAGCAACTATCCCGCAGCCCATTGAAACAACGCAACCCGCCACCAAAACAGTTCCGCCAGCAAAAGCCATACTAAAGGGGTTTAATAAGGCTATCGGAATGCCAAGCATTCCCGATTCCCCAAACTTGATAACGGGAATTACAAAAGATTCTCGCGGCAACGCTTTGTCAAATATTTTAGTTGAGGTAAAGGACAAAGACAACAATCCCGTCAGAGCATTTAAAACAAATGAGCTTGGCAGGTTTGCCTCAGCAACTCCTTTGACAAAAGGTGTATATACCATTGAGTTCGAAGATTCAAAATCTCAAAATAAATTTGAAAAAATGTCAATCAATGTTGCCGATCAAATCATCTTGCCTATTGAGGCAATTTCTGTTGACACGCGGGAAGAACTCAGAAGGTCTCTTTTTTTCACCGAGTAAGCAAACAAATTAATATGAAAAAGTCTGCTCAAGCAACAAAAGCTACAACGCAAAAATTTATTGAGATTTTGGATATTGTAGGCAATGTTGTTTTACTTACCTCCGGCAATGCTTGCTCTATCATTGAAGTTCAGGCAACTAACTTCGCTCTTTTGTCTCAAGAGGAGCAAAACGTCAGAGTCCTTTCCTATTCTTCGCTGCTAAATTCCCTGTCTTTCCCTATTCAGATATTCATCAGAAGCAAGAAAATCGACATTTCTTCCTATCTAAGGCTTTTGGATTCGGAGGTTGAGAAAAGCCAAAATCAACTGTTAAAAAACCAAATTAAGCTATATAAAGATTTTGTTCAAGAGCTGATAAAAGTCAATGCGGTTTTGGATAAAAAATTCTATATAGCAATTCCCTATACCGGACTTGAAAGCGGTATAGGTATGAGTCGGGACAATTTTTTTCTATCCGCCAAAGCAAAACTGGCTGCAAAAGCAGAAAGCTTACACGCAATGCTTCACAGAATGAATTTAGCAGCAAAAACTCTGAATAAAGAAGATTTGGTAAAGCTACTTCATGAGATCTTCAATGGAGACTTAGAGCAAATTGACAAAATTGCTCAAAACATTAAATATCCTTTCGTAAAAACCCATTCGATAGATTCGGCAAGCTCACTGCAGGCAAACTCAGGAAAAGGAGAGATTTAAATATGTTTTTTAATAAAAATAAAAAGGAAGTAAATCTCCGCCAGACAAGTCAGACTTGGCGCCAGCCGGCGGATCGAGGGTCAGCCTCCCCCACTCAAACCATTGAAAAAGGCATGGTTTCTTTAGCTGATGTGATTGCTCCTTCTTCTGTTGAGGTTGACTTCAACTACATCCGAGTGGGTGAAAGATTTTACAAAACTTTTTTTATTATCGGCTATCCACGCTATGTTTCCCCAAACTGGCTGTCTCCCGTTATTGACTTTAATCATTCTTTAAATATTTCTATGTTTATTTATCCGACTTCCTCGTCCGATGTGTTGTCAGACCTAAGGCGAAAAACAGCAGAAATGGAAGCAACTATTTCTTCTCAAATTGATCAGGGGCTTGTGGTGGACGCCAAAGTTCAAGCGGCCTTAGAAGATGCACAATCCCTAACAGAAGAGCTGGCCAAGGGAATAGAAAGATTCTTCCAAATGAGTCTTTACATAACCCTGTATTCTGAGTCTCTTGCTGAGCTGGAGCAATCATCAAAGATGCTTGAGTCAACGCTTTCTTCCCTCTTGATACTCCCAAAATTATCAACTCTGCAAATGGAAGAAGGATTTAAGTCAACAATACCCTTCGGCACAGATGATCTCTTCATAACCAGAAATATGGACACAACATCTCTTGCATCAACCTTTCCCTTTACGTCCGCTACCTTAACTCAGGATAAAGGAATTATGTATGGATTAAACCAGCAAAACGGATCATTAATTGTCTTTGACAGGTTTTCTTTGGAAAATGCCAATGAGGTTGTTTTTGGAAAATCAGGGTCAGGAAAATCTTTCTTAATAAAACTAGAGGCAATGCGTCAGTTTATGTTCGGAACGGAAATCATAATTATCGATCCCGAAGGAGAATACGAAGCAATTGCAAAAACCCTTGGAGGGGAATACGTTTCCTTCACAGCTAGCTCTCCTATCAAAATCAACCCGTTTGATTTATCCGGAATGTATGTGGAGGGGGAAAACGAACTGGGACTAAAAATACTTTCTCTGCACGGATTGCTCAGGATTGTTCTGGGAGAACTGGACGCAACACATGATGCAATTTTGGACAGAGCGCTGGTTGAAACCTACAGGCAAAAAGGAATAACAACAGATCCAGCAACTCAAAAAAAACAGCCGCCACTGATGGAGGATCTCTACAAGATTCTTCTTGGCATGGAAGATTCCAATGCCAATGAGCTCGCTCTCCGGTTGGAAAAATTTATCAAGGGAAGCCTAAGCGGACTATTTAATCAACAATCAAATTTTGATATTAGAAATCCTTTTACTGCTTTTTCCGTCAAGGCGCTTGAAGACGAATTAAGGCCTATTGCAATGCACATTGTCCTGGACTTTGTCTGGACAAAAGTCAGAAAAAGTCTGAAGAAACGCCTGCTTATTTTGGATGAGGCGTGGTACATCATGAAATACGAAGACTCAGCCTCTTTTGTTTATGGTATAGCGAAAAGAGCTAGAAAATACTATCTTGCTTTAACAACTGCAACTCAGGATGTTCAGGATTTTCTATCAACAGACTACGGAAAAGCTATATTATCCAACTCATCAATACAGATACTGCTAAAACAAAGCCCAACTGAAATAGACACTGTTTCTCAAATATTTTATTTATCGCAGGGGGAAAAAGAATTATTGCTGTCTGTGGGGGTTGGTGAGGGATTGTTTTTTGCAGGACAAAGCCATGTTGTTGCTAAAATAGTCGCCGCCCCGTTTGAAAAAGAACTCGCAACATCCAATCCACAAGATGTAAAAGAAATGCAGGAAAGAAGTGCTGCCAACCAACAGGGAACTGCCCCGCAAGACTATTCCTTGCCCCAAACAAACCCAACCGAGGTCGCGTCTCAACCAATCCCTACTCAACCTGTTGCTCCGGCAAACCAAAAAAATTTTTCTCTACCCAACAAGCCCGAGCCAGAAATATTCTAACGTCTTATGGATCCAACCATTAAAGAAAAACAAAACAACGGGTCCCAAGAAAAAAAATCAGGAGGAGGAATTAGTCAGGGAATAAATACTCTTAATAATCTGGGTGGGTTAAAGAGTCCTTTTGGAAAAACAGGATCAAGAGTTGCGGCTCAAGCCGGAAAAGTAGCCGCACAGACGACAACAAGGTTTAGTGCCTTTCTTTTTACTACCCCAACCGGATGGGTTATTCTCTCTATTATTCTCATTCTTATTATTACCTTCGTGATTGTACTCCCTCTCGGTGCTCCCCCGACAGAAACATCCACCCAAACAACTAATCCTATAATTACGCCGACTCCTGCACCCTGATTGGCATTATCAGGTGCATAAAAGATGGATCGTCGATCTCCCTAAAGACCCCCGGATTGAGTGGACCGTTCATTTCAAAAGATATCGTTTCACTGGTTGAATTGGATAAAAAATCCAAAAGATATCTGGCATTAAAAGCAATCTCGTTTTCTTCACCCGATGTCTTTGCTTCAACCTCAATTTGATTTTTCCCAACAGATGGGGCGTTCGCTGAAACCAATACTCTATTTTTCTGGATAGACAGCTTAATTATGCCTGCTGTCTGTCTTGCGAAAACATATCCTTCTTTAATGGCTTTTTGCAAATTTTCTCTCTCAAAAATTGTTTTGGTAGAAAAATCTGTTGGAATTATTTTTTCGTAATTCGGAAATTCTGCTTCAATAAGCCTACCAATTAAAGTGGTGTCGTTTTGAAAAAATATTATCTGGTTTTTTTCTTTTGACGCATAAACCCTTACATCCTCATCCTCCGTGTCTTTTTCCATCTGAATTAATTCCCTAATAACGCGGGCTGGGACAAGCATAGAGACAACTTCTTCCGCTCTTTCTCTTCTCGTATTCCGCAAAGCATTCTTTTTCAATGAGAGCCTGTATCCATCGGTTGCAACTAGTAAGAAACCGTCTTTTTCCTCCTTAATTAGAATTCCCGAGAGCGCTGGTCTTTCTGGGTCGGGGCTGGCTGCAAAAACAACCTTGGAAAAATCTTTTCCTACTGTTTCTTTTCTTAAAACCATCATCTGCCTACCTTTATCCTCATAAAGTTTCGGAAACTCGTCTGGGGGGGTTGTTTGAAAAACCGTTTTTTCTTTTTCCCCCATCAGAGTTAACCCTTCAGGTGTGGTTTCAAGGCTTATTTTATCCGAAGAAATCATCCCTACCAACTCCACAAATATTTTTGCAGGAACTGTTACGGAGCCCTTTTTTTCCGTTTTTGCAGGAACCTCCACCATTATCCCTATCTCTAGGTCTGTTGCGCTAATTATCAACTTTCCCTCTTTTGCTTCTATCAAAAAATTGAGGAGTGTTAGCAATTGACTTCTGTTCGATATGGCGTGATTTACAAATAAAATTTTCTTTTGTAGATTTTCCGAAATTAAGGAAACTTTCATTATTCTTCTATAATATTTAAATTTGTAGTTGTAGTAGTGTATATGGAAAAGTGGAAAAAAGCAAGAGGGCACAGCTCTTGGGGTGTGGATAACTTGTGGGAAAACAATGTGTATGAAGGGTTGATAAAACTACCATTTTTTTGGGTTTTCCTTATTGCTTCTAAATAAAGATTTTATCCCCATAATTTCCTCAGAGAAGTTTTTGTTTAAAATTAAACCCTCTATCTTTCGAACACCATACATTATTGTGGTATGATCCCTTCCTCCCAAAATATTTCCTATCTCAACAAAGCTCAGCGATAAGTCCTGCTTTAAAATATACATTGCAATTTGCCTTGCTTTTACCAGACCGGAATCTCTTTTCGGCCCCTTAATTAATGTCTCTTTAATGTTGTAAAAAGTACAAATATTTTTTATTATATCGTCCGGGCGGAAGAAGTTTTTTTCTCCAACCACATCTTGGTTGAGAATGCTTTCTGCTAACTCTGGGGTGATTTCCACACCCCTACTAGTTGCAATAGTAATTGCTTTGAGAAGAAGTCCCTCCAGCTCCCTTGAATCATGTGCTTTTTCCGCAATTTTTTTAGCTGTTTCTATTGAGAGATCAAGGTTGTATTTTTTTGCTTTGATAAGAAGAATTGCGCACCTTAGCTCAAAGTCAGCTGCTTCTATGTCAACGGTAAGTCCTCCGGCAAAGCGAGAGGAAAGTCTTTTTTCCAGTTTTTTTATTTCAGAGGGGGGGCGATCTGAAGATAAAACAATTTGTGCCCCCCCATCAATTAAGATGTTGAAGGTATGGAAAAGTTCTTCCTGCGCTCTTTCTTTGCCTGCAAAAAACTGTACGTCATCAACTATGAGAAGGTCAATGTTTCTGAATTTTCTTTTCATTCTTGCGGTGTCATTGTTTCTTATTGCCTCAACAACTTCATTTGTAAACTCTTCGCTGGTTGTGTAGATAATTTTTTTGTCAGGATCGTTTTTATAAACCTCATTGGCAATTGCCTGCATCAAATGAGTCTTCCCAACGCCAACCGGTCCATAAATAAAAAGAGGATTATATGCAGTGCCAATTTTTTTTGCCACAGTTGTTGCGGAAACAAAAGCCAGTTGATTGCTTGAAGAAACAGCAAGTGTCTGAAAAGTGTAATCCGCCCTTACTCTTGGAAGGTGTCCAATTGTTTGTGTTTGTTTTTTTTCAATCTGCGCAAATAACGGGGTAACAGCTATGTTTTCCTGGAACCCCCTGTTGATTATTTTTGGAACAAATATTATTTTCGTGTCAATCTTGGTGTATTTATCCACAGTTTTTTTGATAATTGTATAAAAACGTTTTTGTAAAAGATCAATGATCATTGTTGAGGGAGCAGCAATTGAAGCTATTCCATTCTCTAGGGAAAGAAGGGCGGTAGCTTTAAAAAGCGTTAAAAAATTAGCGCGTGAAATCTCTGTTTCTATTTCTCCCAAAACCTTTTTCCACAAAATATCATTATCTTCTTTCATGTACCATGCAGTTTAACTATGTGGATAACTTTTTGTCAAGAAGTATTACTAGGCCAAACTATAGCAAATATAGTTTTTTTGCAGCTTTCAATGGATGAACTTTTTTGCTATACTGTTATTTGTGGAAAAATTTATAACTTTAAAAAAGGCAAAAAGAGCAAGAAAACACGGTTTTTTAGTACGAATGAAGTCTCATGGTGGACAAAAGGTTTTGAAAAGAAGAAGAGCAAGGGGTCGATTGAAGCTTTCCATAAAGAGCGCGTAAATGTTTAAAAAAGAAAACAGACTTGTTTCTGGAGTAAGATTTAACAATTCTTATTCTGTAACTAGCTTCCAATTTGTCCTGAAAGAGAAAAAAAATGAGCTGACTGTTAATAGGTTTGGGATTATTGTTTCAAAAAAAATTGACAAAAGAGCAGTTGGCAGAAACAAAATTAAAAGATTGTTGAGAACAACGCTTATGAAGTTGTATGGGAAAATGAATGTTGGGCATGATATTCTTTTTATAGTAAAAAAGGGAATACTCGATAAAACTAAAGAAGAAAATATGATCATGGTAGAAAAAGCTTTGGAAGAAGCAGGGATTATTAAGAAATGACCCTTCGGCTTTGCTCAGGATCATAGTGGGTTAACCGAATCTATGAAAAAAATTATATTTTTAATAATTAGTCTTTATCAGGGTTTTGTTTCCGCAACATTAAAAAATATTTTAGGAGTGCCGAAAATGTGCAGGTTCTCCCCTACCTGTTCGGAATATGCGAAAATAGCAATAAATAAGGAAGGCATTCTTACCGGTCTTCAAAAATCCACAATAAGAATATTAAGGTGTCAGCCATTCATGAAGTTTTAATTATGGGAGATTTTTTTAATTTAGTTTTTATCCATCCAATCATAAACATTCTGGTAGCTATTTACTCAGCATTCTCTTTTATACGCATCCCATATGCTTTGGGCTTTGCGATAATAGGGTTGACGGTTGTACTTAGGTTTATCATGTATCCCCTTACAGCATCTCAGCTTAAGGCGTCAATGAAAATGCAAAAGATTGCTCCTCTTTTGTCTATGCTTAAGAAAAAACACAAAGGAGACTCTAAGAAAATTCAAGAGGAAACAATGAGGCTTTACAAAGAGCATGGAGTTAATCCTGCTGCAGGATGTTTGCCTGTTCTAATTCAGATGCCAATAATCTGGGCACTTTATTCGGTCTTACAGCAGGTTGTAGGGGATAAACCTCTTGTCGTTGCAGAGATTAATAAAGTAATTTATTTTGGTTTTCTAAAGCTTCAGAACATTTGGGATCCTTCTTTTTTTGGTCTTTCTCTCGGTGCAATTCCCTCTAAGATTATGTCATTTAATAATATTTTTAGCGCAGGGTCTTTAATATTATTGGTTCCCATTCTAACTGGTGTTTTTCAATTTATTCTTTCTAAGATGATGATTCCAGCAAAAAATAGCGTAGCAGTTTTAGAGAAAGACATTGAGGCAAAAGCGTCGGTTGACAAAAAGGATGCGGGTGATTTTGCCAGCGCTTTTCAGACGCAGTCGATGTTTATCTTTCCGGTGATGATAGGGTTTTTCTCTTTCGGTTTTCCAATCGGACTTTCTCTGTATTGGAATACATTTACAGTTTTTGGTATCATACAGCAGTATAAAATTATGGGGCTGGGGGGATTAAGTGAATGGATAAAAAAGAAATAAAAACCATAAAGGAAATAACAGAAAAACTATTAAAGCTTTTAGATGTTGATGGGGACTTTGAGATTTTGGAATCAAAGAAGGTTGACGAAGAAAGCGTAGAAATAGTTCTTAACACAAAGGACACAGGGGTAGTAATTGGGTATCATGGGGATACTCTTGAAGGATTACAGCTGGTTGTATCTTTGTGTGTTGCCAGAAATCTTGGCAGATTCGTACGCATCTCAATTGATGTCGGAGACTACAAGAAAAATAGGACGGAAATGCTAAAAGCCTTGGCAATGGAAACCAAAGAGAGAGTTTTGTCTGAAGGCAAAGAGATTGTAATTCCCGAATTAAAATCTTGGGAAAGAAGAATAGTACATTTATTATTAGAAAAAGATAGTGAAGTAATGTCTGAATCTCAGGGTGAAGGACGCGATAGGGTTCTCGTTGTCCGCCCCAAAGCCAAATAATTTTCACAATTTACTCCCTCAATTTTACCCCAACCCCGCTTTTGCGTGAAAACCAAATATAAGAACTTTTTGCGAAAAACAAAAGTTTTAGCCTCTTTGTAATTAATTATTTTCGTGATAAACTTTATCCAGCACCTTTTAAAATTTATCAGTTTATTGCATAATTTAAAAGACTTACAAAAAGGCGCTGGATGTATATGATAAACATTTTAAATGTTTTTACAGATGGAGGAGCAAGGGGAAATCCCGGTCCTTCGGCAATCGGAGTTTATATTGCAAATGAAAACAATAAGAAGATTGTGGGTTTTGGAAAAACAATCGGAATAGCTACGAATAATGTTGCGGAATACAAGGCAGTAATAGAAGCACTAGGCTGGATAATAGAAAATAAGAAAGATTTTTCCGAAAGCGCAAAAGTTCATTTTTTTCTGGACTCAAAATTAGTTTGTTCTCAAATCATCGGGCTTTTTAAAGTTAAAAATGCAGATCTTCGAGATCTCCTTTTTGCAGTTAGAAATAGAGAAGCGCAAATAAGTCTGCCAATTTATTACAAAAATATTCCCAGAGAGCAAAATACCAAAGCAGATGCATTTGTTAATGAAGTGCTAGATAAAGCGCTTATGTAAATATTATGAAGCCTGCTTTTTTTGGTCTTCAAACTCATTCTTTTTCCAAAAATCCTATTCTCGTGATAGATAGAGCCGGATTAATTGGTGAACGTCTTTCCCTAAAACTTTCTAAAGAGTTTTTGGTAGTTTTTGTCAGCCGAAAGAATTTAGATTTAGATATAGAAAATAAAAATATAATCCATATACCATTTTCAAGAAAATTTCCTATAATCCCGGACAACAAATACTCCCACATTATTTTTATTGACGAAGAAGGACGAGACTTAGAAACTTTGCCTAAGGTAATGGGGAAAGCGAAAGATGTTAATGCGGATTTTATTTTTGTCCAAGGATTGTCCTCAAAAGAAGAATATGCGGTTGGGAAAATTCAGAGACTATACAATAGTGCAAAAATAGTTTTGTTTGGAGACATCTTTGACAACAAATTAATTCTAAGAAAAGAAAATTTCAAGTCGGCGATAAATAAATTTATATATCAGGCTCAAAGGTTTGGGAAAATGCAAATCTTGGGGGAGGGTCTGAGGGAAGCATACCCAGTACTTCTAAATGATGTGGTAGATGGATTAATAGATCTTGTATTTGGGATGCATCAATCAGATTCACTTTTCTATATTTTTCCAAAACATCCGCCAACAGAGCTCTCTCTGGCTCACATGATTCAAAAAATTAACCCGGAAGTTATATTGGATTTTATAAAACACGATCCGAGATTAGGGAGGATTACATATCCTTCTGGAGGACTAAATCTATTAGGAGATAAATATCCACTGGCTAAAAAAATAAGAGGAATAGACATAAAAAAGAAAGTAGGAGTGCAGGATGAGGGTTTTGATGGAAATACGCAAAAACCAAAGAGTTTCCCTTTTTTCATAATCTGGATATTAATGTTTTTATTATTTTGTCCCCTTGTTTTTACTGTGCTTTTTTTCTCTCTCGGTTCAAGTACTTTTTATTACGCGGAGAGGGAAATAGGTAAGGGCAATTTTTCTTATGTAAGAAGTTCGCTTCACTTGTCGCAGACCTTTTTTTATGTGGGAAAACAAGCGTCAAGTATTCTCTTTTTTCAGGCAAAAATTTTAGGACTCGAAAATAATTTAAAAAGATTTTCGCAAGACTTAGAGTCGGGTTATAGAATCTCGGAGGGTTTATTGCAGGCATTTAGCTCTGGAGCTTATTTTTCTAAAATTTTAAATGGCAAAAGCGAAAATCCAACAGATGATTTTATAAAAGGACAGAACTGTCTGAAAAGCTCAATTATCGCATTGAATAGGGCAAAAGCAGAAGGAAAAATTCCCGCACCAATCTCGCAAAGCTTAGAAATTGTAAATCCCTTAATAAAACTCTTATCTAACACCGTAGATATAATGCCAAATATTTTAGGAATGGAAACACCTAAAACTTATTTAATTCTTTTTCAAAACAATATGGAACTCCGACCAGGCGGAGGACTTATTGATTCTTACGGTATTTTAAAATTCAACATGGGTAAAATTACAGAATTTTCCATAAATGATGTATATGATGCGGACAGGCAATTAAGGGGTCATGTAGAGCCACCCTTTGCGATTAGAAGATATCTTCCATCGGAGCATTGGTACATGAGAGATAGTAACTTTAATGTAGACTTTGTTGAATCTGCGTCTTCATCTTCTAATTTTTTATTTGTTGAAACAGGACAGAAAGCAGATGGAGTTATAGGTGTTGATACATCATTTATTAAAAGTATTTTGCATGCAATAGGACCAGTCTATGTAGATGATTATAAAGAGAATGTTGACGAAAATAATCTCCATGCATTAACGCAATTTCATGCGGAGAAAATTTTTTTTTCCAACTCAGCGCAAAGGAAGGATTTTTTAAGATCTCTTTATAAAACAATAGTGACGAAATTAACAAAAGCAAAAGCGTCAGATCTTTTAATTGCTCAGGCAATTTCCGATGCGCTTGTCCAAAAGCATTTAATGTTTACATTTAAAGACTGGCAAAATATTTTTACTGTGAATGGCTGGTCGTCTTCGCTTTGGGATAAGAGAAAGGACACTAGGGAATCTATCAATGATTTTTTAGGAGTTAATGAAGCAAGTTTGGGGGTTAACAAAGCTAGTTATTTTATCAAAAGAAAAATAGCTCAAAATGTAAAAATTGAGCCAGATGGAAGTCTGTTTGGAGAAGCGACTTTGAGCTATAAGAATTCAAGTATTTCTTGGCCGGGAGGAAATTACAAAAATTACCTAAGAATTATTTTACCTCTTGATGCATCCATTTCCTTAATATCAATAAATGATGTTCCTCAATCCGTAGTTGATGTAGTTGCGGATTTTCAAACATATGAAGCAAAAAATTTCAAAGCGCCAGCGGGACTTGAAGTAGAAAAGTTAATTGAAAATGAAAAAATAATTCATGGATTCCTTGTGAATATTCCCGCAGGAGAATTAGTAAAAATAAAAATTCAATATATTGTCCCAAGAAAAAATACTTTTGATTCAAATAAT
>Ga0265296_1004309_pt1 | contig 12421 bp, 13 predicted proteins | sample MunlanPumphouse1_FD_189073 | JGI IMG/M metagenome (GOLD analysis project Ga0265296, IMG submission 189073) | Groundwater microbial communities from a municipal landfill in Southern Ontario, Canada - Pumphouse #1 | ecosystem: Environmental > Aquatic > Deep subsurface > Groundwater | place... | reverse complement strand
GTACGGATGAAACCGTAACCAACAATTATCTTAGGGCAAAGATTTCAATTGCCGTAAGGGAGAACAGCTCGCCTACAGAATCCAGGATAATAGCTGCGACAAAGGGCCTTGCAGGTGGCGGGTACTTCGATAATTTAAGCGTAAGCATGGTAGGTCAAGGGAATGCCATTCAGGAAGGCCAGCCATACTACGGTGTTAAAATCAGCAAAGCAGACGGCTTAACAATAGCCCGCTCAGATGGTAAAAGTAATGTAATTTTCAACAGCGACGAGCTAAAATTTCAGGCTAAAAACGACCAAGACGTTCTTGTAGACCGGATATATTTTGATCCGGTAGCTGGTAAGTACATCTTTGACGGGGTATTGACAGCCGATACAATTCAGGCCAGCAACATAGAGGTTGATGTAAACGTAACACAAATATTGTATGCCGGCAAAGGCAACATATCCGAACTTACTGTTGACCAACTGGATACTTCTACCATGGTAGCGAAATATCTCGCCAGCGACACATCCGATGTTGGGTATATAAAGATATTCGGACAGCACATACAACTAATTGAAGCCCACACAACGGGTGCTCAAACCGCCCAAGTTCTTGATCGAAACAGCCATCCTATGTACTGGACAGATGCCAATCATACAACGCCAACTTTGGAGGCAACTAATTATCCGGTATTGGTTTATGTATATACAGAACATATAAAGATGGAACTGCTCCATGAACTGGATGCAGGCACAGGGTATTATGTGCCCAAGATGATATGGGGTGTAGGCAATGGCATAGGCGAAAGAGGAAAGGGCTTCATAACAAAAGATGACAACGGCTTATTGTTTAGATATGTAGCTACCTCTGGTGTCGAGCATACCTTAAGATTGGGTGAGACCGGAATAGTTACAGAATACGACCTGACTGGCCTAGCCCTCTACTCGGACGGTATGATAACAACATATGGCAATGGAAGCCAGCAAGATTGGAGTTGGACTGAAAATGAGCTTGGACAGATAACCCAGATCATAAACAACACCTTAGGTAGAACCATAAACCTAACCTGGAGCGATAGTCCAAAACCATAGGAGGCACGCTATGAGCAGTATAGATTTTCAAAATGGCTTGGTTGTCGGGTTAAGTATCGGCAACCACAAGTTATCTCCAGAACCAAGCATGGGGGACAGATTGATACAAAAAATATCACCATTGCAATACGTTTTAGAACCTGAGCCGATATTCAGCATATCTGGAACCAATGTTATAGACCCAAGTTTATTTTTAACTATCTCTGCTCTTACAGTAGTATCATAAAGGAGCTTGCAGCTATGAACACTGTTACACAGTCATTTTCGTCCGCGCTTTCTACAGCCACATATGCCGCAATAAATGACATTATCGGACAGGTAGGTTACTGGCTGGCAGCTGCAATTCCTGGTATGAGCATCTATTCTGATGTTTATGAACAGCCGGCTAATCCAACCAACGGCAAAAGAACTATTCTTTTACAGTACAAAGACTCCGGGCATAAAATAAAAGTAGTGAATGAAACTTCATATAAAAACAACTATACTGGCTATAAGTCAGGTTTCTGGTTTAATCCGTTGACTATGGCTAATGGTTACTGGGGTGGTGGCGGGTATGACCCATATTATGTATTGTTTGATAATGTAACCGGCACCACATTTCAGTTTCAAGTTATACTTACAAGTTATGGATTCATACTTAGGTATATGAGACAGGCCGAGACGGTATGGACTCCTTTTATGTTTGGATCTACTACAACTGATGACATTGGAATATACCAGTGTAGTGTTTGGGCAGTTCCCGGAACTGATCTGCCGGGAACTCTTGCAAACAAATATTATGGGGCATACAAAAACTCACAGGGTATGTATGTCTTGCATCCTAACTATATTACCGTGAACAGTATTTTGTCCAAGTGGGTTGTTGCGCCGTTAGGTATGACGACTACAAGTGTTGATAATCTGCCCGCAAGCTCTATAGTACAGGATTCTTCGGGGGTCAAATACTTTTACAATGGCTATGGACTATGGCCGGTAGATATTTAGGGGGGACGGCATGCCATATACAATAACTGTTCTATCGTCTTCACTTACCAATGCAAACTATTCTCAGATTAACGAACTCGTTGGCCAGATGAAAGATAAAATACTAGAATGCCCGTTGGCAACATTGATATCTGATAGCGTAGGCACTACTTCCACAGGCAGGATATTAAAATTCACCGTTGGAACCAGTCCCCACCCTCTGTGGGTGTCGGCAACTGGGTACACTGCTGTATCCTTTTATATATACAACATAGCCGGCACTTCCGGGTTGACATCTATAGCGTATCCAACCACGGTACAAAACAGCACCTTTAAAGTTATGTGGGGCCAGAATAATTTTGTCCTGCAGGGAGGCACCGGGGCCACCTTTTCGTGCTTGGGAGGTTACGCTTTGGCCAGCGATAGCAGCTGGCTGGCGTATTGCTACTATAGCAGTGTTCACCGGTGGTATGTTCCTGGAGACAACAACTATCGCTCTATGATCCAAGTAACATATCCAATAGATACTGAGGGCAAATACACGGTAGAACCAATAAGGTTGAGTATAGCTAAAGATGGGGCGACAGCAACAGAAAATAACATACACGATGTATATCCTGTTGCGGTATATGCATTTACTGTGTACGCCGGGAAAATACTGCAAGATGCTCTGGGAAACTATTATTACTGTCCTCCATCTGGGAGCACAATCTGGCCATTAACTTAACAGCGGAACTAGCTTATGACCTGATCTGGTAAGTAGGAAATATTTAATGAACTTGGGCCTTAGGGCTTCTTTTTATTGCGAAAATTAAGGAGGGTACCGATGATAAAAAACGTAGTCAGTTCCATTCAAATCGCATTCGCGGCGTTCGGTGGCTGGTTGGGCGGGGTGCTGGGAGGTTGGGACGGTTTCCTTTACGCATTATTAGCCTTTGTGGTCATCGATTACTTGACCGGCATCATGGTGGCTATTTTAGAAAGACGCCTATCCAGTGAAGTTGGGTTCAGGGGCATATTTAAGAAGGTGGTGATTTTTTCACTGGTTGCAGTGGCAAACATTATCGATACGCAGTTTATAAAGACGGGCAGCGCCATTCGTACTGCAGTAATTTTCTTCTATTTGTCCAACGAGGGTATCAGCATCCTTGAAAACACGGCCAAAATTGGGCTGCCTATTCCGGCTAAACTTAAAACGATATTATCCCAACTCAACAAGGAGGATTCCAGCAATGAATAGTTTGTGTTTCGACTATGGCCATGGCGGCGATGACCCGGGTGCCGTCTATTTGGGAAGAAAGGAATCCGAAGATGTATTGAGCCTGGGAACTGAAGTAGCCAAGGATATCAGAAAGCGTGGGATAACAGTCGATGAGACCAGGGCATCTGATGTAAATGTAACTCTCAGGGACAGAAGTGATTTTGAGAATAAAAAGGATTACGATTACTTCATATCCTTCCATAGAAATGCCTTTATGAAAGAAATGGCTAACGGAGCGGAAACGTATATCTTTTCTGAAGCGTCCGAGAAAAGCAAAGCCTTAGCGTCAAAGCTGCAAGCGGCTTTGGTAGACGTTGGATTTGCTAACCGCGGGGTAATAACCGCCAATTTCCATGTATTGAGAGAAAGCAAAGCGCCGGCAGTTCTAATCGAAATAGGGTTTATTGACAATAGCCGGGATAACAAATTGTTTGACACCAAAAGGACGGAAATTATTAAGGGGATTGCCAAGGCCATATTAGAGCAAATGGGAATAGATTATATAGAAGAAAGCAGCACCAAGAAAGATATGCTGGCAGAGGCTCTGGAGGTTTTAGTAAAGAGCACTATTGTTAATTCTCCTGAATACTGGCTGGAAAACGCCTATCCTGGGAAAACGGTTAACGGAGAATATGCTGCAACGCTGATTAAAAGAATGGCTGATTTTATATCACCCAAGCTGTCTTTAACTTGATTATTATCAGCTTTATAGCTAGAAATAGCAAACAATCAAAATTGAACCCGTGGAGTAACTTCTGCGGGTTTTCTATTTTATAAAGGAGTGGGCCAATGACCATATTTCAAAAGGAACAAGTACGCCGCATGCGCAGTGAAGGCTTTGGCTACTCGAAGATAGCAGCTTATCTTAGCATATCTGAAAATACCATAAAATCATACTGCAAAAGAAATAACCTGGGCGGTGTTATGGCTGATTCAAAACCAGAACAGCAGGATACCGAAAAAGAGGTCTGTGCTTTCTGCAAGAACTGCGGAAAGCCTATCGAGCAGCGTTTTGGCGTAAAGACTCGGAAATTCTGCTCTGATGAATGCCGCATGATCTGGTGGAAAAATCACACCGAGCAGGTGTCGCAGAAGGCCATCTACCATTTGGAGTGCACTGGCTGCAAAAAGCCGTTTGACAGCTACGGCAACAAGCACCGAAAATACTGCAGCCATGCCTGTTATATAAAAGAACGATTCAGGTAACCGGCAAGTAGGAAGCGAGGGATTCTTATGACACAGGAGCAATTCGAGCGTGAAAAAGCTTATCGCGTCACACTGTCTATTGCTAAAACCATGCTTCAAAACGGACTGATCAATGAACAAGAATACAAGAAAATTGATACCATGATGATTGAAAAATACCGCCCTCTTTTGGGTGTTTTATGCTAATTATAACTTGATGTATATAGGAAGCTAGAGGTAACATGTAGCCTGAAAGGAGGGGCTTTGCATGGAGCGGGTTATCAGGAAAATATCACCGCTTACGCCGGTGCTGCCGAAAAAGAAGCGGGTGGCTGCCTACGCCAGAGTTTCGAGCGGCAAAGATGCCATGCTACATTCGCTCTCGGCTCAGATCAGCTACTACAGCGATTACATCCAAAAGCACTGTGAATGGCAATTCGCAGGGGTTTATGCCGATGAAGCATTGACCGGAACAAAAGACAGCCGTGCAGAATTTCAGCGGATGCTTAGCGATTGCCGAGCCGGGCTTATCGACATAGTCATTACCAAATCCATATCGCGGTTTGCCAGAAACACTGTAACCATGCTGGAAACCTTACGAGAGTTAAAGCTAATGAATGTGGATGTGTTTTTCGAAAAAGAGAATATCCACTCTATGAGCGGGGATGGCGAGTTAATGCTTACCATCCTCGCTTCTTTCGCGCAGGAAGAAAGCCGTTCAGTCAGTGAAAATGTCAAGTGGCGGATCCGCAAGCGATTTCAAAATGGGGAACTTGTAAACCTGCGTTTCGCTTTTGGATACCGCATCGAAAAGAACAAAATTGAAACCGACCCGGCACAGGCAGAAATCGTCCGGATGATTTTTGCCGACTATATAAGCGGTTCAGGCTGCGGCACGATAGCCAACAAATTAAATCAAATGGGCGTCCGGACAGTCAGGAACAATACATGGAATGACAAACGGGTGGCTGACATAATCAAGAACGAGAAATATGCCGGCAATGCGCTGCTTCAGAAGAAGTATGTTGCCGACCATATGACAAAGGCATTGGTAATGAACAAGGGGGTCCTGCCCAAATACTACGCGGAAAATACCCATCCGCCCATTGTTGATGCGGCCACCTTCCAAAGGGCGCAGGTAATTTTGGCTGAAAGGACCCAGCGGAACGCCGGGAAAAAGGAAGCCGGCCACTACCCCTTCACCGGTAAAATTATTTGCGGCAAGTGCGGGAAAAAATATAAACGCAAAACAGATCACGGACGGATCTCGTGGAATTGCTCTACCTACCTGGAACGCGGCAGGGCCGCCTGCCATACCAGGCAAATCCCGGAGGCCGTTCTTATTTCGTCAACCACAGAGGCGCTGGGGATAACAGGGTTTGATGAAATGGCCTTTGACCGGCAGATCAAAGATATATATGCGCCGGGCTCCAATCTGCTGGTGTTCGTTTTTTATGACGGACGCGCTGTACAAAAGGAATGGCAGAACAAGCCGCGCAGCGAAAGCTGGAACGGCGAAGCACGCCAGCTGGCGCGGGAACGCCAGTTGAAACACATTGGAAGGAGGAAAGGCGAATGAGCTTAGCAAGGGCGGTGACTGTCATACCGGCAACAGCCACGCGGTTTTCACCGCTGCCGGATGGCACTTCAGCCAAAAAACGCGTGGCTGCTTATGCGCGCGTCTCGACTGACACGGACGAACAGCTTTCAAGTTATGAAGCCCAGGTCGATTATTATTCACGCTATATACAAGAAAAAGAAAACTGGGACTTTGTCGAGATTTATACCGATGAAGGCATATCGGCCACCAACACCAAGAAGCGTGACGGCTTTAAACGGATGATTGCAGACGCGCTGGACGGTAAAATTGATATGATTATTACAAAGTCGGTATCCCGGTTTGCCCGCAACACCGTGGACACTTTGACCACTGTTCGCCGGCTTAAGGAAAAAGGCGTGGAAGTATTCTTTGAGAAGGAAAACATTTATACCCTGGACAGCAAGGGAGAGCTGCTGATTACGATCATGTCGTCATTGGCTCAGGAAGAAAGCCGGTCGATAAGCGAAAACGTGACCTGGGGCCAGCGGAAACGCTTTGCCGACGGCAAGATAAGCCTGCCATACGGACGGTTCTTGGGCTTTGAAAAGGGCGGGGATGGCCTGCCGAAGATTGTGGAATCGGAAGCTGTGACAGTGAGGTTGATTTACCGGCTTTTCCTTGAGGGCAAGACCCCATCGGGTATCGCCAGGCACCTGACCTTGAATGGTATACCGACACCGTCCGGCAAGCAGAAGTGGCAGCCCAGCACGGTTGAAAGCATCCTCACCAATGAGAAGTACAAGGGCGACGCGGTGCTTCAAAAGACTTTTACGGTGGATTTCCTCACCAAAAAGATGAAGGCCAACGAGGGCGAAGTCCCTCAATATTATGTAGAAAACAGCCATCCGGCGATTATCGAACCGGATGTATTCGATATGGTTCAGATTGAGATGCAGCGCCGGAAAGAAAGAGGCGGGCATCACAGCGGGGCAGGCTGCTTCTCCAGTAAAATCGTATGCGGAGAATGCGGTAATTTCTATGGTTCAAAGGTATGGCACTCCACCAGCAAATACCGCCGCACGATTTGGCAGTGCAACAACAAATTCAAGGGATCTGATAAATGCGGAACACCGCATTTTGATGAGACAGCTCTAAAACAGTTATTTTTGGATTCATTTAACCAGCTTATAAATGGCAGAGACGAGATATTGGAAAACTGTAAAAGCATCAAACAAATGTTGACCGACACTGCTGCCTTGGATACCGAAGCTGAAGAACTGCAAAGAGAGCTTGAGATTGTTACAGAGTTGATAAGCAATTGCGTGGATGAAAATGCCCGCATAGGGTTGGACCAGGCTGAATATCAACAAAGATACAACGGGCTTGCTGGGCGATACGAGAAAACCAAGGACAGACTTGAAAAAATCGAGGAACTACAGCAAGCACGCCGGGCAAAGCGGGAACAAATGGATGCTTTCCTGGCGACATTGTTACGGCAGGATTCTCTTCTGACTGGGTTTGATGAGACCCTATGGAACGCGGTTATTGACAAAGTTGTAGTCCATGCCGCTGATGACATCCAGTTTACTTTTAGAGATGGTACAGTTATTAAAGCTTAACACAAAATATAACGACTAACCCGCAGGGCTGGCAGCGAAACCAGTCCTGCGGGTTTTTTGCTTGTGGCAGGAATAAACCCATTTTTAAGGAATTATTTGTAATATCATTGCATGAATTAGTTGTTTTGATTTGTACGGAGGTGAATTATATATGCTGACAATTGATGAGTATATTGCCAAAATGAAGAGAGCCGACAAAATGGACGAATTCGATTATTTAAAGCAGTCGGAGAACATGGCAGCGGTTATCAAATACGTGATGACCTACTTCAACGAGTACTTAAGCATGGAGACTTGTGATACTGAAACCATCAAATTGAAGCATAAAATGGACAAGCTGGAGGAAGAGATAGAAAGCAGATACCCCAGGAGCAAAGAGTTTATATTGAATTTTTACCTGCAACACAGGATCAGGATCCACAAGGAGCTTAAAAAGTGGCTTGAGGGTATACTGTACTTCCCGTTTTACTATACGGAAGACGACTTTTCCTCAGCAGCCGATGACTTCTGCACGGGCTATAAGATTAAGAATGCAAGCATGAATGAATGCCGCAGTAACATTAAGACTCTCATTGCTGAAATTAAACAATATGATACTGGAGAGCCGAGTTTTTCGGATATGGTTCACCTGGACAGCAGCCTGGTCTCATGGGTACGGGAAACTTATAGACAGTATGGTATCGATTTGTTCTCCTTTGCATATGAACTTGCATATTCATTTGAGCAGCGGTATGTAAAATATGAACGCGGTCATTTTGGTGAAGGATCTTACTATGTGAACAACTACAATCACCGTTACAATAACAATCCCTTTGATCTCGACCGTATTTACGAAGACAACAAACACAGGCCATTCTTGAAAGACAGGCGAGGGGAATTGGAAATGCTTGTCATGCACGAATGGCTGTTTAATATGGTTTATGATGATGACTATTGGCCTGAATACATTAATCTTTGTGTGGCTAGGGGAAGGGTAAGTATAGTTAAGAATATAAACGCCTTAATGCCGGTGGCTTGTGCTGGGTTAAATTACCCAGAGGATGTGCAATGTGCGATTGAACACATCATATCGATTGACGGCGCATTGAAAAAAGCACCCCAGGGAGCATATATCTTAAGGATAGATGTTTCCTCAAAGAACCCCGATGTATGGCAGAATATTGAGGACATGACATCGCTGATAACTACTTTAAACGAAACTTTCAAGACATATGGAACCCCAAAATTATTAGAGCTGGCTGCCCCTGTAAAAACAGTAGCATTTGACGACGAATTATTTTTTGCCTGTTGCAGTAAAATCGAGAAAAAGATGAAAAAGTATTCCGATATGAAAGTAGCCATAGTAAACGGAGTCGGTAATCAAAAGTCCAAGCCAAACAGCTATATCTGCACAATGGAAGACTTGATAAAATTAAAGGTTCATCTACGTGAAAGAAAGATCCGGCTTCAATTCTCAATTGATTTTCCTGCTCTAATGGCGGGCACACGGAGCAGCAGCTATACTCAGCGAGAAATATTTGGTGCGCTGACTAATATAAAAAATTCAATCGTATGTATGCACATTACAAATATCAAGAATCAGCCTGCTTATAGCGCGAAACACAAACAAATCGGGGAGGAAGTGTCCGCCTACTACCTGCAAAAATACAAATACCCGACTTACGATGATTTCTACACCATGCTCAGTACGGTTTTCAATGATAATCAGCAGCGGTATTTTATTCCTAAGAACATAGGCGATGATGATCAGCTGGAGGAACTTGTTGACAACCTGATACGCGCCGGCTTTGCGTTTTGTGGTGGGGGGAATCCAGAATGAGTGAGTCGCAAAATACAAAGCAGATAAGAATGAAATTGTATGAAGAAGTATGGTCTGAGCCGGTGACGACTGTTGCTGAAAGGTATGGAGTTTCAGACAATGGCTTGCGAAAGAGATGCAAGGCACTTAATATTCCATTGCCGCCAGTAGGGTATTGGGCAAAGGTCAGAGCAGGAAAGCCTGTAGCTGATCGACCTCCTCTCCCTCCATATGATGAAACTATTCTTAGTTATGAGAGTTATGAATATGAACAGGGTATTCCAAAGGTTCAAAAACAAAAAAGGGCCGGCTCGCTTGAATTGCTTGATCTTGATGAATTGACCGTTGAACAGTTAACTAATATGCACGATTTTGATATGCTTGCGCCTGGATCTTTAGATGTTTTAACAGATTGGTGCAACGGCTTGACAGTGCCGGTCAGGATACAGGATTACGATGTTTTGATTTCCAAGCACAAATCGGAAATGGAGTACCGGAAAGAAAGAGATAAGGAGTATCCTTTCAAAGATGATGGTATAAACCTGTGGAGACCGTTTGAAAAGGTAAAATACCGTAGCAATGAAGCTGTTATCCCAGTTACTGTGTCAGATAGACAAATAAACCGTGCATACAGAATTGTTGACACTATTTTAAAGGCGTTCCGCCAACTAAAATGCAGTTTCTCAGTTGATCGCGGAGATAGGGACAACATCAGCATAACATTATTGAGCACTGTGGTATCCTTTGACGTGCATGAGTGCAAAACAAAGCGGCGGCATCTCATTGATTCAAAATATCTGCAAGATTTAAGACCTTTGTATGAAGAAGTCTATGACGGAAGGCTTCAAATAAATTGGCAAATTAGCAAATCAGGATATTATTATGGTTCTGATAAAACACATTTAGTTAATTTAACCTTTATCGACAAAAGTAATAATCTGCTTGAAAACCAGATCTCGGCTATGATTCTCGAAGTATACAAGTATTGCTGCAATAATGAAATATCAAATGTGCTTGATCATAAGAATAGGACATTACAGTACGAACAGGAAAAGAACGAGCGGCTTGCAATGGAACTGGCTGAAACGCAGCAGAAACGTGAAGAAGAAAAACAAGCGCTTAAAGAGGTTTTTATTAATAACATTTCTGAACATGCAAATAATTGGTTCAAGCATGAGCGACTTTCCAGATATGCCGATGAACTTGAAACTCATCTGGCTTCCTGTTCAGACGAGAAAACAGTTCTATTGTTGCAAGAATACATCCGGTTGGTAAGGGATAATGCCGATAAGTGTAATCCACTCAGCCATATACTTGATGAAATGCGAGCTATTGATTTGCCTGAAGACAGTTAAGTATTTGATTTTCAATGCTAGGAGTCATAAAGTTTTTATTTTCCCTTAATAATATTTTCCTTTGCCAAAACAGCCCTGTCGTGAACGATTTAATTTTGACCGAATAAAAATTATGTTTATAATTACTGATTATTATGGGGAGACATTCTCTTTAAGATTATGTTGATGTGATATAATGTAAATTTAAGTATAATTTTGGAGTGTCGATAACCGTTTAAAAAAAATTTGGGGAGGTATTCTTGTGAGTAGCTATGCTAACCATTTTCTTACAAATGTTATCCTCCGTATTGATTTTGTTTCAGGGGAGAGTCAACTGAAGACAGAACTTAGCAATGCTGTCAAAGAAATATGCATAAAACATTTTCCAATCGCAGAAGAAAAGAAAGTTGAAATAAAAGAATTTCGCATTTCCAATAATCCCGATATACAAAGCACTATTATTAACGCAGAGGCTGCTCTTGAATGGCATTTCTTTGGCAAAAATAGAGAAAAAGAACTATGTATTACTGCTTCTAATATTTTTGTTGAATTCAAGGCATATTCAAGTTTTAAAGAGTTTAAAGAACCGTTTTGGGAAGTTTTATCGCAGCTATTGATTACGTATCCAGATATAAAGCTTAATAGAGTAGGATTACGTTATATTGATCAAATCTCTATGGTAGGTGACAAGGCACTGCGAAAGAGCTGGGTATCGTATTGGACAAAATACATTAGCGCTCCGCTAATTCAAGGTTTAGCCTTTGCTGACGATGATGCATCTTTAACAAGACAAATGAGTTCCATTGAAATGAACTACGGGGATCATATGCTAAGGTTCCAATATGGTATTCATAATGAAGACTACCCCGCTCCAAATAAGAAAAGAGTATTCATTTTGGACACTGACATTTATGCTGTTGGATTATTCTCTCTTGATGATATTGATGCTAACCTTGTTATATTCCACGAAAAAGCTAAATCATGGTTTGAACGCGCCATTAAAGATGCCTTGCGCAAGAAGATGGGAGTGATTGAGTAATATGCCAGGACCATCTTTCCCATGGGATGATACTCAAGAATTGAAAAACAACGCTAAAGAAGTAACCGCACATATCAAAAGCTCGGTTAGTGCTACTACAGGAACCAACACAAAAGCAGATTCATATGAACCGGAAAAAAGATATGGCACTGGTAAACCCTACCGAATAGAGATAAAAGGAGATATTACAAGTGATTCTCGTAAAAGAGAAGAATGAACCTCGCATTCGCCAGGGAGATATTATAAAAAATGTTGAGTATATAGAAAATGTTTTAGAAGAGAATGGGGTTATCAGCGTATCAAGAATTGTATTCCCGCTGGTTGTCGTGCTGACTCAAGATTGCGATTTAACTTGGGATTATGATGCACGAAATAAAAAATCAACCAACCAAGATAAGTTCTTGCTGTCTGTAATTGTTGCACCACTTTATAACTACGAACATTTTCTTGATGGAGTGCACTTGCAGGATATCGGTCAACAAATGGCTACAATTTCGCGCAAAGAAGAAAAAACAGACAATAAAAACTTACGGCAGAACGAAACTCCTCGTTATCATTATTTGGATTTTGATAGTTCAATTCCTATTGTAAACTCGGTCATCGATT
>Ga0265296_1004308_pt1 | contig 12421 bp, 12 predicted proteins | sample MunlanPumphouse1_FD_189073 | JGI IMG/M metagenome (GOLD analysis project Ga0265296, IMG submission 189073) | Groundwater microbial communities from a municipal landfill in Southern Ontario, Canada - Pumphouse #1 | ecosystem: Environmental > Aquatic > Deep subsurface > Groundwater | place... | reverse complement strand
ATGCAGAAGATACAGAGAGGTTCGTTTGAGAATGAGCAATACCGCCTTCAGTATCCGGGCATTGCCGTATTCATCGAACATCCGGGAGAGGATATGATACCTGTAATGCCTCCGGGACTTAATATCCCTGCTCCGACAACAATGGAATACATTGAGGATTATTTTGCTAATTATCTTATGGACCCGGAACTCTCTGAAAACGAAACATACAAATACGCAAGCAGGATTCATCATCCGCTACCGAAAGGCGGAACACAGCTTCAAAGGGTTATCGAGGTACTGAAAGAAACTCCCCTTACAAATCAGGCCATAGTCGAAATAGGTTCTCCGGACGACCATGACGTATGCATGGGCAATGACGGAAAACTTGACCCGCCCTGCCTCAGGCTTCTTGATTTCAAGGCTGTTCCTGTTGGAGATGACTTTGCTCTGACCGTAAGCTGCTATTTCCGTTCATGGGACCTCTGGGCAGGTTTTCCGACAAACCTCGGAGGAATAGAAATTCTGAAAACTTATGTCGCAGGAGAAACAAACCTCAAAAACGGCCCGATGTATGCCTACAGCGCCGGCGCCCATATCTATGGCTATCAGGAAGAACTCGCAAGAATCAGGACTCTTAAAACAGCGATTAAGAAATAGCTGCCAGCATTTGCCCTCCTTTCGCTCAGCTTTTGGTTATAGTCTTCAGTGCCGCCCTTCGCGCTCACCATGCTCCCCGCGGTCTTTCTTACCATGCCCTTTGCGGTCTTGCTTACCTTGCGCTTTGCGGTCTTGTTTACCTTGCCTCTCCCAATGTTTCTCCTTCTCCCATTTCTTCCAGTTCTTTTGCACGTCTCCGTGGGGTATCCGTTCGTGTCCAGACGTTATACGATGACGATAGTCCTGTGGCAGCACTCTCAATCCACGGGGAATGCTCCTAGGCTCTATGTAACGCCACCCCCCTTTATAGTCCCGGGAACTGTACCAGCGCCCTTCATAAGAACGCCACCAGTAGCCTTGAAAAAACAAAACATCCACATCAATGTCAGGGACCATGTAAACATATGTTCCAGGTATCACAACCATGGCAGGCGGAGCAGGAAACCTGATGGCAGGGAGATTTACCCCTGCCTCACTTTGGGTTACAGATACTGTTAAGACTAAAAGCAAAGCCCCAATAACCAATAAACACGACTTTCTCATCTTCCTTATCATTTCTCTCTCCTCTTTGCAGGGTCCATCTGATATGAACGCTATCAATGAATATTTTCTCTCAAGCATTTTATGGTTACATGGTCAACTTCTTCCGCATTAAATCCAAGCTTTTTAATGCCTCATTAGCGGATGAGAAGTGTCGAAGCCATATTTATTGTCATTTGCTGCCCCCAATTACAGTTTCTTGCCCTCTGCCTCTGCCAGCTCTGTCTTAGCCTTAGTAATTCTCTTGTAATAGTTCCTTGCCTTGGCAGAATTTCCTGAAACAATAGACTTATGGAGGTCACCTTCGAGTTCCGCAACCTCAAGCCTTCTGTAATAATCGAGCGACTCTATCATATGGGCAAGAACAATCTTGCCTGTAATCACCGGGTGATTGTTTGTAACATTTGCCTCTTTGTACATAGTGCCATGCTCAAGCTCAACGTCAAGCCCTGCGCGGAACTGCTCAGGCTCAATCTTCAAACCCCTCGTGTCGATCTCCCTTAAGATTCTTTTTGCTTCTTTCAAGGTAACATTCGGCTTTGTAATCTTTGTCCAGTCTCTTAATCCAAGCGCTTTGCAAACTTTCTGTACTTCAGCTTTTGTCACATACTCAGGCAGTTTCATAATTCCTCCATTTTGATTTTTACTTAAACCTTCCATCCACCATCTCCAAAACCCTGTGGCATTGTCTTGATAATGATTCGTTATGAGTGACGATTACGAATGTGATGCCTTCCTTTTTATTGAGTTCAAGAAGCAGTTTGAAAAGCTCCTCGCCTGTATGCGTATCGAGATTCCCTGTTGGCTCGTCCGCAAAAACAACCTTGGGCTCAAGTATCAATGCCCTCGCAACTGCAACACGCTGCTGCTCGCCTCCTGAAAGCTCTCCGGACCTGTGATTTTTTCTTTCAAACACTCCAAGTTCACGGAGCAGTTTTTCTGCCTTTTCCTGTATCTCCTGACTACTGACACCTGACCGCTGACTTCTGAGTATCAGTCCCGGCATCATCACATTTTCGAGCGCTGTGAATTCAGGAAGAAGATGATGAAATTGAAAAACAAAACCTATTGATGTATTTCTGAAAGAAGCCAGCAAATAATCATCCATGGAAAATACATCCTCCCCTTCATATAAGACACTGCCGGAGCTTGGTCTGTCCAGAGTGCCGAGGATATGAAGCAGGGTGCTTTTTCCAACGCCTGATGCGCCAACTATCGCAACCATCTCCCCTGCCTTTATAGAAAGATTAATCCCATTTAAGACTTGCAGCTCACCTGCAGGCGGATAAAAAGATTTTTGAAGATCTTTTACTTCAATCATTACCGTCTTTCCCACCTCACAACTGTCATTGCGCGTTCTTCGCCTGTCATTCCCGCCCGTCGGGAATCATTCTTATCTTAAAAAAGATTCTGGACAAGCCAGAATGACAAATAAGAGAAAACCCTACCCGAGAATGAGCGAGAACATAATGCCCTTTCTTTCTCATCACTCATACCTCAAAGGCTCCACAGGATTAAGCTTTGCTGCCTGCCAGGCAGGATATATCGTTGCAAGAAAACTTATTAATATCGCAGATGTAGAAACAGCGATAAAATCAATCAGCTCCATCTTTATCGGCAGATGGCTGAGATAATATACTTGTGGCGGCAGTTTAATCACATTATTGAACATCAGGCCAAGCAGATATCCACCGGCAATTCCAATTGTTGTGCCGGTAAGCCCTATAAAAAGTCCCTGAAGCATGAATATGAGCATGATTCCCCTGTTTGTCGCGCCCATCGCTTTAAGGATTGCAATCTCACGGCTTTTTTCAATGACATTCATTATAAGAGTGCCGACAATGTTGAACGAGGCAACAAGGACTATAAGGATAAGTATCACAAACATTGCAAGCTTTTCGAGTTTTAAGGCTGAAAGAAGATTGCTGTTCATCTGCATCCAGTCCCTTCCATAGTATGGAAAATCAAGTTTCTTCTGTATGTGCTCTCTTGTTTCCTTTGCCTTGTAAATATCCTTAACCTTAAGCTGAATTCCTGTCACAGAATTTCCCATGCCAAAAAATTCCTGGGCAGGGGAAAGCTCTGTAAGAACAAGATTTGAATCATATTCGAACATCCCGACTTCAAATATCGCAGCAACCCTGAACTGCCTGACTTTTGGAAGCATTCCCAGTGGGCCGATTTCTCCAACAGGTGATATCACATTTATTTGGTCGCCTCTAAAAACACCAAGGCTGTTTGCAAGTTCTTTGCCTATTACAATTCCGGAGATTCCTTTCTCAGGCTTAAGGTCATCCATCTTCCCGTCTTTTATGTATCTGGATATTTCAGTGGTCTTTATTTCAAGTGCAGGGTCAATTCCCCTTAAATAAACACCGTGCGCCCTTTTCCCTGATGAGACCATAACCTGACCGAGAACAAATGGAGACGAAGAAACTACATCCTTTTCTTCATTAACTTTTTCCATTATATCTTTATAATCAGTTACCCCTCCCCTATAACTTAGCACTACGATATGCGGATTCACACCGAGTATCTTCCTCTGAAGGTCTTCGTGAAAGCCGCTCATTACAGAAAGCACAACAAGGAGCGCCATGACGCCGACTGCCACACCGCCGACAGAAATAGCTGTATTAAGCGATATCCCCTTATTCTTTTTTTTAGATTTGAGATAACGGAATGCAATAAAAAATTGGTAAGGAATATATTTCTGCATGAGAATGAATATATCACGGATCAGGTAGTTTCAACAAGGGAAGATTTTTATCTTTATTTACAAGTTGTATATCTTTCTTTAATGTCTTAAAATATAAAATCTATGAACCCGATTTTGACCCAGCTAAACGAATTTATCAAAGAGCCAAAGATTGCCTATTTCTCTATGGAGATAGGCCTTGCCAATGACATCCCTACTTACAGCGGAGGTCTTGGCGTGCTTGCAGGAGACACAATAAAATCAGGCGCTGATCTTAGACTCCCAATGGTTGCAGTAACTCTTCTCAGCAAAAAAGGATATTTTACCCAGGAAATAGATGAGAGAGGACGACAGTCAGAACTGCCTACTATCTGGGAGCCGTCAAAACACATGACCCTCCTTCCTGAAAAGGTATATGTGCAGATAGAAGGGCGTGACGTTGCAATACAGGCATGGCTCTATATTGTAAAAAGCCTTACAGGAGGGAACATCCCTGTATTCTTTCTTGATGCTGACATCCAGGGAAATTCTCCGGATGACAGGGAGCTTACATCCTATCTCTATGGAGGTGATCTGTCATACAGGCTGAAACAGGAGATTATCCTCGGAATAGGCGGGGTAAAAATGCTCCATGAACTCGGATTTGAAATTAAAAAATATCACATGAACGAAGGCCACGCCGCCCTGCTGACAATTGAACTGCTTCTTAGATATAAAAGACCTATTGAGGATGTCTGGGACGAAAGGCTTGTATGGGATGTGGACCGCGTAAAAGGCATATGCGTTTTTACAACCCATACCCCTGTTGAAGCAGGCCACGACAAATTTTCCTATGACCTGGTATCAAAGATAATGGGAGAACCGATACCCATTGATATATTGAAATCACTTGGAGGCAAGGATAATCTTAATATGACACTCCTTGCAATAAACCTCAGCGAATTTATCAATGGAGTTGCCAAAAAACATGGAGAGGTTTCAAAGCACATGTTCCCGGGATATGAGATATCCGCAATAACAAACGGCGTGCATTCCTTCACATGGACATGTGACAGCCTTAAAAAGCTCTATGATAAATATCTTCCCGGATGGGCAAATGAGCCTGAACTGTTTGTGAGGGTCGGCCGTATCCCTGATGAGGAATTGTGGACAGCGCATATAGAGGCAAAAAAGATTTTAATTGATTTTGTCAATGCAGAGACAAATGCCGGCCTGGACCATGAAACTCTCACAATCGGTTTTGCACGAAGGGCAACCGCATACAAGCGCGCTGACCTGATATTCAGCGATATGGAACGGCTTGAAAAAATTGCCACAGGAAAGATTCAGATTATTTACTCCGGCAAGGCTCACCCGAAAGACGACCACGGCAAGTGGCTTATAGAAAAAATCCATGTTATAAAAGAAAGCTTAAAAGGCAAGATAAAGATGGCTTATGTAAAAAACTATGACATGGAAAAGGCGCTCAAACTCGTCTCCGGTGTTGATGTGTGGTTAAATACGCCGCTCAGGCCCCGCGAGGCATCAGGCACAAGCGGCATGAAGGCAGCACACAACGGCGTGATGAATTTCAGCGTTCTTGACGGCTGGTGGATAGAGGGGCATATCGAAGGCTTCACGGGCTGGGCTATTGGTCCGAGCCCCACAGAGATAGCCCTTACTGATAATGTTGAGGTTATAGATAAAAGAGATGCCGATGATTTATATGCCAAGCTTGAGACCATCCTGATTCCCATGTTTTACAATGACAGGCATACATGGGTAAGGATGATGCAGAATGCCATAGGCAAGAATGCCTATTATTTCAACTGTCACAGGATGATGAGGAGATACGTCACCGAGGCTTATATAAGATAAATCCCTGCTATATAGACAATCTCCACAAGCGTGATATCAAATGTCAGGTTCTTTCCTGCCATAGGGTGATTGCTATCCATGGTAAATGATTTATCTGATTTGTCTATTACGGTAACAACTACCGGTTGTCCGTCAACCCTCTGCATATGAACCTGCTGACCTATTGCAGGGTCAAAGTCCCGGGGAGATCTATCCCTGTTAAACTCAAATACCCTCTCTTTATTATGCGGTCCGTATGCATCTTCTGCAGAGATATTTATTGTCTTTGATTCGCCGGCGCTCATCCCGATAACGCCACGATTAAATCCCTTTATAAGCTCAGCCTTGCCGACTGTAAACTCCAAAGGTGTGCCATCTCTTGAGGAATCGAAAATTGTACCGTCCTCAAGTTTCCCTGTGTAATGAACCTTTACCCTGTCTCCTTCTTTTACTGTAGCCATTTTTTCTCCTTCTTTCTTTATTTATTCATTATATTGTAATATTCTATCTCAAGCAATCTTCTCTTTTTATCTACACCTGACGAGTATCCGCCAATCGAGCCGTCTGACTCTATGACCCTGTGGCATGGCAAAACTATGGGCATGGGATTTCTGCCCAAAGCCTGCCCTGCTGCCCTGCTTGCCTTTGGATTTCCTATTCTCTCCGCAAGCCATTTATACGTTCTTGTCTGTCCGTACGGAATATCTTTTAATGCAAGCCAGACTTTTTTTTCAAAATCTGTACCCTCAAGGAAAATTATGTTCTGCCCGAATTCAACGGTTTTTCCCTCAAAATATCCTTTAAGTTCTTTCTTGAATGAACCCGGCGTCTTCCCCCGCCTGTGCTCAGGCCTTTCAAAATATATACCCGAGAGATTTTTCCCTGAAAATATCAGATACAGCGTCCCTATCGGGCTATCGAATACATCAAAAAAAGGTTCTGTTCCAGTCGACTCTTTAATCCTCATCCTGAATATCCATTTGTTCTACGGATTTTCATTAAACTACAAAGTGTATAGCTTTACAGATAGCCCAGGCAAGCAGAGCACATGCCGGAATTGTAAGAATCCATGCAATTACAATGTTCCCGCCAATTCCCCATCTCACTGCCGAAAGCCTTTTTGATGCACCCACACCCATTATAGTTGATGAGATAACATGCGTTGTTGATATTGGCAAGCCTATCCTTGATGCAATCTCTATGATAGTTGCAGCTGACGCCTCTGCTGCAAATCCGTGAATAGGTTGTAGATGCACAAGACGCACGCCGAGAGTCTTTATTATCCTCCAGCCCCCCAACGCTGTGCCGAAAGCCATGGCTGTTGCACACAGCACAATTACCCAGAATGGGACATGAAAGCCAGCGGGAGGAAGTTTTCCCAGGCTCACATCATAGCTTATCAATGCCATTGTAATAATACCCATTGTCTTCTGTGCATCATTACTGCCATGGCTGAAGGCCATGTATGAAGCTGATACAATCTGAAGCCTGTTAAAGAGGTTCGAAACCAGAGATGGCGAGGATCTTTCAAAAATCCATATAAGAAACATCATAAGTAAAAAACCAAGTATTAGCCCTACTACAGGGGACAAAATCAATCCCGCAAGAACTTTATAGACACCTTTTTTTATAATAACTTCTGTGCCTGCCGTTGCTATTGCTGCTCCTACAAGACCTGATAGTATGGCATGGCTTGAAGAGGTTGGAAGCCCAAAATACCATGTTATTAAATCCCATACAATAGCAGCCAGCAATGCGGAGATAATAGTGATTTGCGTGACAGATGCGGTCTCGACAAGGCCGGACCCAACCGTCTTCGCGACCGCTGTTCCGGTTAAAGCGCCGACCATATTCAATATTGCTGCCATTGCAACAGCAACCTTAGGGGATAAAACCCTTGTTGATACGGATGTGGCTATTGCATTTGCTGTATCGTGGAAGCCGTTTATGAAGTCAAAGATGGTTGCGAGAACTATTACACAAATGAGAAGAAAATATGTATCATGCATATTTAAGGACTATAGATTCCAGGACATTTGCGACATCTTCGCATTTGTCAGATGCATCTTCCAGGTGTTCGTATATCTCTTTCCATTTTATGATGAATATGGGGTCCTTCGCGTCATCAAACAGCGCTCCGAGGGCGTCCCTGAAAGCCCTGTCCACTCTGTTTTCCAGCCTGTTTATCTCAATGCAGTATTCCTGCACATGAGAATAATTCTTTCCCTTCAGTTCTTTTATCGCCTTATGTACAACCTCAGCAGTCGTAAGAAGGTCTTTTGACATTACAATTGCCTCTTTTGTCGGTTCCTTTATCTTAAATACTGCGAGCCTGTCAACAGAGGCCCATATCAGGTCCAGAACATCATCCAGGCTTGATGCAAGTGCATGCAGGTCTTCTCTGTCTATAGGCGTAATGAAGGTTTTGTTGAGCTTTTTCATAATGTCATGGGTCAGCATGTCACCGTCCTGCTCAACCTCGTATATCTCTTTTACCCGCGCCTCGATATTGTCGAAGTTTTCCATAAGGGCAACGAGGAGGGTCGCTGCCTTGGTTACATTCTGCGCAGCCCTGTCGAAAATCTCAAAAAAATCTATTTCTTTGGGGAAAAGTTTCATGATGATTTAACTGTGATATAGTTTATAGGAAGTTAAAGTATGCTGTCAAATAAAACACTTTGATAAGATTATAAATGTTTGTGTTTCTCCTAAATTAAATCCGCGATTTTCTCAGGCGCAAACCTTTCAGAATCCAAAACATTATTCACAAACCTGAAAATTAATCTTCTTTGCTCCCTGGTCACCTCAGGATAGAATACTGGGTTTGCAACAACAGCGCCCCTGAATGCAAAAAATGGAGCAAGAGTTTCGTAAATTTCCCTGTCACCCGACAATCTCACATACTCATCAAAAAATAATTTCAATGCTTCAAGGTATGTCCCTGTAATCTTCCCATGATTTTTTATCGAGAAAAAGATATAGTTTATAGTGAGTGCTGTCACATCATCAGCCGGTTCCCCCCACGGGCCGCGGCTCCGGTCAAGAAGAATGAACTCAGGGTGAATGGGTAAATGGGTGAATGGGTGAATCGAAGATGAGACTTTTTTGTTTTTCCTATTCACCGATTGACCGATTGACCGATTGACCGCTTCTTTAAACCATATATTCCCGGGGTGAAAATCTCCGTGTATCTGTGAAAGTCTTTTATATTTTGGTTTCAGTTTATAAATCCAGTCAACTGACTTTTTTATTATATCCGTCATCTCTTTATAGGGGAGAGCGCCGTCGGGATATATGTCAAAAACACCCATAAGACACTCACCATGACCAACAGTGTCCCTCAATTTTCTCCGGTAGAGCGTCTTTGAGTCTTTTTTTACGGAATGAATCTCTGCGAGATAAGATGCCATCGCCTTTATCTTCTGAATATCGACTTCATCCAATCTCTCTTTGTTGGCAAATTCATTCAGGTCATTGAAGTAATGCCTGCCCTCTCCCTTTTCCATCAAAAGATAATATTCCCTGCCTCCACCGATTGACTTTATTGAGCCGTCATCCATCTCAGCAAGCACATCAATTGCATTTACATGTCTTGGGAGGTTTTTGAACTCATCAAGGTCAAGAAGGAATATGCCTGCCCTGTCAGATGGATACTCATGCCCGAAACCTTCCGGCATAAGGGTTTTTACGACATAAGATTCCGTCCCTTTCTTTTTTATGATTTCTATGAGAAAACCCGCTCCATGAACGCCGGAGCCGAGTTTTTTGATTTTTATCCGCGTAACACCCCTGAATTTCTTCTTAAGGTACGCCTTTAATGCCGTTTCGTTAACCATGATTAATCTTCTCTTTATCCCTCAAATCCTTGTCTCATCTTACCAACCTGTATGTCCGCAGACAAGTATCCGAGAAGGGAGTTCAGAATTGGTTCGGCCTCATGTCCTCCGCTGTCCCGCCCCTCAGCAATAATCCGATAAATGTGTTTATCACCGCCTGCCACAAGTGACGCACGCTTTAAATGTCAATTTTGGTGTCTGACCCCACAAGACTTCAACTTCATCAAAACTGAATGCCCTCGGCTTAAGCTCCTTTGCAGACTCTATAACTGATGCGCCTATCCGACCAGCAGGTGTGCAACCTTGCAGATAGCCCATGCGAGAAAAGCACATGCTGGAAGCGTTAAAAGCCATGCGAGTATGATATTCCCTCCGATTCCCCATTTAACCGCTGATAGCCTCTTTGATGCGCCTACGCCCATTATGGAGGATGAGATTACATGGGTTGTTGAAAGCGGAAGTCCTATTCTGGATGCAATCTCTATAATCGTGGCTGCTGCTGTTTGAGCAGCAAAACCATGAATGGGTCTAAGGTTAAAAAGACGCACACCAAGGGTCTTTATGATTTTCCAGCCTCCTACTGCTGTGCCAAGCGCCATGGCTGTTGCACACAGTATAATTACCCAGAATGGAACATTGAAGTCAGGAAGTTTATAATAACTCACAAGGGCCATTGTAATAATACCCATTGTCTTCTGGGCATCGTTGCTGCCATGGCTGAAAGCCATATAAGCTGCTGATATAATCTGAAGTCTGCCAAAAAGGTTATTGACCAGCGCAGGGGTAGATCTCCTGAACAACCATACGAGTAATAACATTAAGAAAAAGCCCAGTATAAATCCGATGAGAGGAGAAAAGATCAACCCTGCGAGAACCTTATAAACCCCTTTTTGAATTATAACTTTTGTCCCTGCAGTTGCTATTGCAGCGCCTACCATACCCGAAAGGATGGCATGGCTTGAGGATGTGGGAAGGCCGAGATACCATGTGATTATGTCCCACATTATAGCAGCGATAAGAGCAGAAACAATTGTGACCTGTGTTATACATGAAGCCTCCACAAGACCAACCCCAACTGTTTTAGCCACTGCTGTACCTGATAATGCGCCGACCATGTTTAACACTGCTGCCATTGCTACGGCTGCTTTTGGGGACAGAACCCTTGTTGATACTGATGTAGCGATTGCGGTTGCTGTGTCGTGAAAACCATTTATAAAATCAAAAATAAGCGCAAGGACTATTACGCAGAGAAGTAAAAAGTAAGTATCATGCATTTTTGAGGACTATAGACTCTATGACATTTGATACATCCTCACACTTGTCCGATGCATCTTCGAGGTGCTCATATATCTCTTTCCATTTGATAATGAGGATAGGGTCTTTTATTTCATCAAATAATTTTCCGAGTGCGTCTCTGAAAATCCTGTCTATCCTGTTTTCGAGCCTGTTTATCTCGATACAATACTCCTGGACATGTGAGTAATTCTTTTCTTTAAGTTTTTTTATCGCTTTATGCACATACTCAGCAGTTACAAGAAGATCTTTTGACATTACAATCGCCTCATTTGTTGATTCCTTTAATTTAAACACCGTAAGTCTGTCAGCCACAGCCCAGATAAGGTCTAAGATATCATCTAATCTTGATGCGAGGGCATATAAATCTTCCCTGTCTATGGGGGTAATAAAAGTTTTGTTGAGTTTCTTCATGATGTCATGCGTTAACATGTCTCCATCCTGCTCTAATTCATGTATCTCTTTTGCCCTTATAGCGATGTTGTCAAAGTTTTCCATAAGAGAAACAAGAAGGGTGGCTGCCTTTGTAATATTCACTGATGCCCTGTCAAATATCTCAAAAAAATCTATTTCTTTCGGGAAAAATTTCATAATAATTTTACCATTGAATAGTTTATAGGAAGTAAAATATGCTGTCAAATAAAACACTTTGATAAGATTATGAAAAATAGCCCCCGCTTCCAGCCGAGCTGCTGAAACCTTTCAATAACCTTTTCGCCTCAGTCTTCTCAGCGACTCGCCGAGGCGAGCGAATCAGACGAGGCTGATAAATCAGTATCTGTTGCCTCGTTGGTTCTGGGCATGGTTTTATACGAGTTCTCCAAAATTACTCCTGTACCTTTTAATAAAATCCTGATACGTATACTGATGCTCCTGTGTCCCATATTTTTCTATTGCATATGTAGCTGCTACAGCCCCTATCTTTGCAGCAGTCTGAATGTCCTTGCCCATAACAAGCCCCTTTAGCAGTCCTGCCCTGTATGCATCCCCTGCGCCTGTAGGGTCGACCACACCAAAAACTTTTGCCGCCCGGATACTAATGTCAGATTTGGAGGCGCTTATCAATGAACCTTTTTCTCCAAGGGTTGTGATAATCGTTTTTGTTAGTTTCAGCAAGCCCTTTTTACCAATCCCGGTCCTATTCATAATCATCTCAAGTTCATAATCATTGGAGGTTAACAGCATTGAACCTTTAATCCATTCTATAAGGGCTTTCTTCCCCCATGCAGTAAGAGATTGTCCGGGGTCACAGATATAATTAATGCCTTTCTTTTTGCATGTCCTTGCATATTCAATCATATCCTGAAGATTCCCGGGTGCAATCAGAACAATTGAATCTTCCGGGTCAACACTGCTGAATTTATATTTTGATTGATGTTTCATGGCGCCGGGATTGAAACCCGTTATCTGATTATCAGCCTTGTCAGTTGTTATATAAGCGCTTGCAGTAAACTCTCCCTGAATTATCTTCAGCCCCTTTATAGAAATTTTTTTCTTTTTCAACCATCTGAAATAACTTTCATAGTCCTTGCCGATAGTAGCAAGTATTACAGGTTTCTCTTTAAGAAGGCTGAGCGAATAA
>Ga0265296_1004304_pt1 | contig 12437 bp, 10 predicted proteins | sample MunlanPumphouse1_FD_189073 | JGI IMG/M metagenome (GOLD analysis project Ga0265296, IMG submission 189073) | Groundwater microbial communities from a municipal landfill in Southern Ontario, Canada - Pumphouse #1 | ecosystem: Environmental > Aquatic > Deep subsurface > Groundwater | place... | reverse complement strand
GCCTCACAAGAGAAGAGCTGCTCAACGCGGTTTCTTTGGCTTTTGTGGATGGACAAGCCCTACGCACTTATCGGCATGCGCCAAATACAGGTAGCCGAAAATCTTGGGCAGCCGGAGATGCAACTTCACGTGCTGTCCGATTGGCCCTGATAGCAAAAACTGGAGAAATGGGCTATCCTTCTGTTTTGACAGCACCAATATGGGGATTTTATGATGTGTCTTTTAACGGAAATCCATTTAAGTTTCAGCGGGGATATGGATCATATGTGATGGAAAATATTCTTTTTAAGATTTCTTTTCCAGCTGAGTTCCATGCACAGACAGCAGCAGAAGCTGCTATGCAACTTCATCAACAACTGAAAGAATTTGGAAAAAGCAGCTCAGATATCGCCCGTGTAACCATTCGTACACATGAAGCGGCTATCCGTATCATTGATAAAAAGGGGCCTTTACATAACCCTGCAGACCGTGATCATTGTATCCAATACATGGTGGCTGTTCCGTTGATCTTCGGCCGTTTGACGGCTGATGACTATGAAAACCATATCGCTTCGGATCCAAGAATTGATGCGCTTCGCGATAAGATCTCCTGCGTGGAAGATGCTCAATTCACTGCTGACTATCACGACCCACAGAAACGTGCGATATCAAATGCTTTAACAATTGAACTGATTGACGGTACAATATTGCCTGAATTGGTCGTTGAATACCCGATAGGTCATCCAAGAAGGAGGGCAGAGGGAATCCCTAAATTAATCGAAAAATACAAAACAAATCTTGCTCGGGTATTTTCTGAAAAACAGCAAAAGGAAATACTTACAGCTACCTTGGATTACGATACTTTTCTCGAACAGGATGTCTCGCAACTGATGGATTTGTTTGTGCGCTAATGATATATAGAGCACGGGGTGATCGAACTATTTGTTTTGTCACCCCTGCTTTCGTTTCTATTATAGCGTTAACTACACCGAATATTCTTTTTAAGGTTGCAACCTTTTGTTTTTATGATTACCTGATACTTTAGTGCACTTAAACAGCTTATGTACGCTTCTTTAGAAGAAAGAACATAGATTGGCTAATCTATCGCCAATTTGAGTCAAAACCACTATAAAATCTGAAATTCTTTTTTGCCAGCTCTCTTAAAGATTCTGGTATATCCCATTGCTCGCCTTTGGGCAGAAAGTTTTCGCATTCAGCAATGAAAATAGGAAGCGTTGTGCGGTCGATATGTCCAAATACGCCACCTGTATAGGATGCATACCCTACACCTAAAATAGAACCAATGTCGCCATCGATGGGTTGGTTGAGTACGCCTTCTGCGAGACATCGATAACTATCCAATGCCATGACATGCAACAAACGTTTCCGGATAATTGAAGGTGTTACATTTTCTTTTGTAGATGCAATTACAGGGTTTTTCCAAATGGTTTTCTTTTTGGTTTCATGGTCATAATCGTAAAATCCAGCGCCCGATTTTTTTCCTTTTCGTTCCTGATTGACCATTTCTTTGAGGTAGGTATATGCACGTTTTTGGCTGGGATGCAGACCGGGTAATTGATCATAAACGTGTAGCATCAATTCCAATGATATCTCATCCAATACTGCCAATGGGCCCACGGCAAAACCTGCAGCCATCGCTTCCTCTTCGACCAGTGTCGGTGAGATGCCTTCCAGTACCATTGTAATACCTTCGAGTAAATAATTGAAGAAAATACGCGAGGTGAAAAAGCCCGGGCCATCCTGCACGACTATCGGAATTTTATTGAGGCGTAAAGCTGTGGTAAGTGCTTTCTCTAAGGTTTTTTGCTCGGTTTGTTTACCGCAGATGATTTCGACAAGTGGCATGCGGTCAACAGGGGAAAAGAAATGCATCCCTATAAAATTTTCAGGATCATTGGTTGCTTTAGCAAGTTCAGTAATAGGCAATGAAGTGGTATTTGTAGCGAAAAAGCCATTTTCGTTTAAATAGGGTAGGCTTTCTTTTGTCACCTCAGCCTTTAGGCGGAAATCTTCAAATACAGCTTCTATAATGCAGTCAGACCCATTAAGGTCATCGACTTGGTCAGTTGGTTTTATGCGCGCAAGCAATTGCTCTCGTTGTGATGGGCTCATGGCCCCTAAAGCCAGTGATTTTTCACAAACCTGGCTAGAATAGGTTTTACCTCGTTCGGCTTGGGGAAGTGTAACGTCTTTTAAAGCAACTTCTATTCCTGCTCGGGCGGCCTCATAAGCAATCCCCGAGCCCATCATTCCAGCGCCCAGTATGCCTATTTTTTTTAGGCTATAGTCCCCAAGATGTTTTATACTGTTGGGTGACTTTGCCAATTGGACAGCATAATGAAGTGTACGGACCATGCTGAGTGGTTCGGGGCTATTTAACACTTCTAGGTATAAATTTGCTTCTCTCTCACTAGCTTCAATCGCTGTAGATGACGGGTTTTTTCTTAATAATTCAATAACTGCGTTTGTGCCGGGGTATAAACCGCGTGTTTTTTTTTGGATAGTAAGAATTGCTTCAGGCGTCAGTTCGTCAATTTGTTCTGTTTGATGGTCAGCATTGGTGCTGGGTAGATTAAGTATCCAGTTTATTGCTAATGATAGGCTGTCGCTGGGCTTCTGCGTCAATTCATTGATCAACCCAAGTTTATGTGCTTCTTCACTGCTCAGAAGTTTGCTTTGTGTCAGCAGATTTAGGGCATTTTCAGTACCTATCAATGCTGGTAAATAGATCGTTGTGCCAAAAGCTGTAAACAAACCATACTTACTCTCCGGAAAGCCAAACTGAAGTTTTTCGGAGGCGATACGACAATTAGACCATAGCATAGTCGCTAGGGCAATAGCTGTACAATTGTGTGAAATAAGAGATACAATGGGTTTTTTAAACGTTTCCCAATGCAATACTTTTGATGTAAGCTTGTATAAGTCCGAAGGGCTTGAGCGGCTTGAAGAAAACTGCTCAAATAATTGCGTATATTCGATTTTTTTGTCCTGAATCGGGCAGCTGTATATGACACCTATGGTATCTTCCCGTTCGAGAATGAACGTAACCAAATCAACAAATTGCGTGAGATAGTCTATAATATCCAACTGCTCGGGAGCCGCTGTCGATATAGGATGGATTGTAATGATGTGATGATTATCCTGTTCTACACGAAAGAGCGTGTGGGTCATATAAGATTTATTTTCATCCATTGTACTTGGTCATGATTTTTAAAAAGCTTTCTATTGTTTGGACTTTCCTGATTGATAAGTCACATGATCTATTGTCATTTTCGCGATAATTTCAAGCATGATTTCTGATGTTCCCCCGATAATGGTGCCGACACGGACATCGCGATATAAACGTGCGATTTTATAATCTTCTGTAAACCCATAACCACCAAATAATTGGAGACATTGGTTCACGACATTGACGGCGAGCTCACTTGCTTGTAGCTTCGCAATGGAACATTCTTGGACTGCATATTCGTTTTGGTCTTGGAGATCACAGCAATGGTAGACAAAGGCTTTCGTGGTAGCAATATCTGCTGCCATTTGTGCGATTCGGTGCCGTATTGTTTGAAATTCCTGGATTTTTTTTCCAAAGGCTTCACGTTGTGCGATATAATCAAGCGTATACTGAAATGCGGATTCTGCGGTAGCGAGACTATGAATAGCTGCGGTAAGCCTTTCCAATTGAAGTCCATCCATTAAATAGCGAAATCCTTCTCCCTCAATGCCAACAAGATGAGAAATAGGGACTCGTACGTTATTAAACCCTAGCTCGGCAGTGTCAGAGGCGTGCCAGCCTAATTTATTGATTTTGCTTGACGAGACTCCGGTTGCATTTCTGTCAATAAGTAATAAGCTTATACCCTTTGTTCCCTGGTCAGAAGCAGTTTTGACTGCTGTAATGAAGAAATCACCATAATAACCATTGGTAATAAATGTTTTAGATCCATTGACAATATAAAAATCGCCATCCCGAACAGCTGTTGTTTTGATCTGTTTTACGTCAGAACCAGCCCCGGGTTCAGTAATAGCAACAGCACTGACCATATCACCAGCAATAACCGGTTTAAGGTAGCGTACTTTCAGATTTTCTGATCCATATTTCAGTAGGTATGGAGCCGACATAAACTGAATGACAAGCGCGGAAATGGTAAATCCTCCAGAAAAACAATACGATAATTCTTCGCAGAGTATCAAGGAATAATAAAAATCAAGTTCTAGTCCACCATACACTTCTGGATAATTGAGTCCCATCAATCCCATATCACCCATTTTCTTCCACACATTTCGGTCGATCTCGCCCCGTTTTTCCCAATCATCGACGTAAGGTGTAATTTCTTTTCGAATAAATGCGCGAAGTGTATCGCGAAAAATCTGATGTTCAGCTGTAAACTTGATTGTCTGCATAATCGTTTATCTTGCTTTTGGTTATCTTATTGTAAGGTGGCCTTTTGAATGGCCGTCTAGTAGGATGTTATCTAAACGAATTTAGCGAAAAGCCTTGGCTTTTTGCAAATTTTTATTCTTTATTTTTCGTTCAATTGGTTAAGTAGGGAAGTTTTTGCGTTATTTTTTTTCTATTTATTCTGTTTTGATGAAAAAAATAAAACCGACTTGTTGTGGGTTATCTGTTATATTTTTTATCTTTAAGATTAGGAAGGGTTGTTGGGGATATGCTAGCGATAGGCCTTCAAAATTTTAGCAGAACAATTATAAACTTTTTATATCATGTCAAAGAGTGTATTTATCGTTGCAGCGAAACGCACACCAATTGGAAGTTTTGGTGGTGCCTTGTCATCTATTTCGGCGCCAAGTCTCGCGGCCCAGGTTGTTGGGGCTGTAGTTGATGAGGCGGGTATTTCCCGCGATATAGTGGATGAGATTATTATTGGTGCTGTTTTGCAAGCTGATTTGGGACAAGCGCCTGCCCGACAGGTAGCGCGGTTAGCAGGTTTGTCGGATCATACCGCTGCAACTACCCTTAATAAAGTATGTGCTAGTGGAATGAAAGCAATAGCTGTTGCTGCGCAAAGTATTTTATTGGGAGATGCTGATATAGTGATTGCTGGTGGGATGGAGAGCATGAGTAGGGTGCCATATTATACGAATAGTATGCGTTGGGGAGCCAAATTTGGAGCCCAGAGTCTGGTTGATGGTTTACAACGTGATGGTTTGAGCGACGCTTATTCGAATGATGCAATGGGAATCTTTGCAGAGTTGTGTGCCGAGAAATATCATATTGGCCGTGAAGAACAGGATGTTTATGCGATAAGTTCCTATAAAAGAAGCCTAGACGCTTGGCAAAAAAATAAGTTTTTAAACGAGGTTCAACCTATAACGATACAAAGTCGTAAAGGAGACGTCGTCGTTTCGCGGGATGAAGAGTTTTCGCAGGTCAATTTTGATAAGATACCTGAGCTTAAGCCTGCCTTTAAAAAAGAGGGGACTGTAACTGCCGCAAACGCATCTACAATAAGTGATGGGGCTGCTGCGGTATTGCTCGTGTCTGGCGAGAAATTGGAAGAACTTGGACTTGTGCCCTTAGCAGAGATTATTGCTTATGCTGATGCTGAGCAAGCTCCAGAATGGTTTACGACAACGCCAAGTATTGCCACAAATAAAGTATTAAAAAAAGCGGGTCTGACAATTGCGGACATTGATTATTTTGAATTTAATGAAGCCTTTTCTGTTGTCGCTTTGGCAAATGCACAGATTTTAGGCTTACCCGTGAACAAAGTGAATGTTTATGGAGGAGCGGTATCTTTGGGGCATCCATTAGGATGTTCGGGAGCTAGAATTGTTGTAACACTAAGCAGCATCTTAAGACAGGAGGGAGGATCAGTAGGGCTGGCAGCGATATGTAATGGTGGCGGTGGTGCCTCGGCAATGATTATTAAAAAGATTTGATGCTTCTTCCAGATAAGATTGCTTTAATTTTATCTGGAAGAAGCTCACGCTTATTGAATTCGGTTGTTTTTAACCACATAGCTTCCAGGAAACTTATTTTATTTGTTATACAAGGTCGTACCTCTACTCTTCATACAGACGGCTTGCCTCGACTCCATGGAGCGCTAGCTCTGATTCGATTTCCGTTGGGTTGAGTCGAATACCTTCTATGGTTAACAGATTATAAATAGAATCCAAGTCGATCTTCCATTCGTGGATGCCATTCAGTTTTTCAACAGCTTGTTTGATTTTGTCTACAAGACTGGGATGTTCTGCATTAGTTTCGAAAATGAGCTTTTCCATAGTGTTTCATATTAGGCCTGATTAAAAATCAGGCGGGTTTAACCAAAATAGCGTAGACAATCATTTGATCGGCTAATTACAATAGTCTCAATATAAGGATAATAATCTGAAATTAATGTTTCAAAGTGACTAAATTGTAATGAAACTATTAAATTTTGTAATAAATACATGAGAATTTCACAGTGGTGTATTTGATCTAAAAGCGCTCAAATTTCATTTTATCGTAAATGAATAGAGGGTTTGGTCATCTGGGTTTTCTCAAGCTGGTTTTTCGTTCATAATGAAATTTTAACTAAGTTTGGATGAACATGACGACTGAGATCTCGAATATAATCATTCTGTTATTGCTGACTATTGTTGCTGTAATATTGGGTTTGTACCTCTTTTTAAGACAAAAATACCGGAAACTTGAGGTAGAAAATAGACAACAAAAAGAGCTTTTTAATCGTATGGATAATCAAAAGATAGAACATTTCCATCGGGCTCAATTAAATCCGCATTTGCTTAAAAATTCGTTGAACGGAATACTTTCCCATGCTTATCAAACCTATTATACGATGGACAAATTAGCCATGGTATTGGACTACGTTTTATACGAAAGTGAAGATGAACTCGTTTCACCGAAGGCCGAAATTGAATTTGCCCGAAATCTCATTGAGATAAACAAGGTAAAATTGAGCCCCTTATTTGATATCCGCGTTAAATTTGATATTGATGAACTAAATGACTCCATGTTGAACACACCGTCATTAGTCCCGCTTATGTCGGTTGATTTAATTGAAAATGCGTTTAAGCATGCGGATTTCCACGGTCCGGATTCTTTTATCGCTATTATGCTGACCTTTAAGAATGGTTTATTCGAATTAGTTGTAAGCAATCGAATATCAAAACGTTCACCATTACAAAAGTCTAAAAGTGGAATAGGCAGCAAAACTTTGGAAGAGCGTCTCATGTTGTATTATCCAGGTAGACATCAACTGCGGCGATTTGTAGAAAATGATGTCTATACTGCCAACCTTCAAATTAGATTGTATGCCGATTGAAAGAAATTTGAAATGTATTCTTTTGGATGATGAAATACCAAGCTTGAGATTTTTGAAAATGCTCTGTGAACAGATTTCTGGTTTAGAGGTGGTTAAAGCTTTTAATGATCCAGCTTCATTATTGAAGGAATACCGCAAGTTAAGTTTTGATTTTTGCATTCTGGATATTGAAATGCCGGAATTTAACGGATTTGACCTAGCCAAAGAGCTAAAAGACTTTCCGATTGTATTTTCTACTGCATATAAACAATATGCGAGCGATGCTTTTGACATCAATGCAGTAGATTATATGCGTAAACCATTGTCCCTGCAACGTCTTCAACAAGCCATTATGAAGGTTGAGCAACTAATTAGCAAGCGATCTGAAACTGTCTCTTTTGCGCAATTTAATACGAATAAAGGAAAAACAGTATTGTATTTCGAACAGATTAACTATGTTCAAATAGCTGAAGTAGACAGCCGGGATAAAACAGTTTATTTGGCGGATGGTTCGTTTATTTTATTGAAAAATATAAGCTTTGATAAGCTGATGGAGATCTTGCCTGAACAGGATTTTATACGTATCAATAAAAAAGAGATCATTGCAACCAAGATCGTCAAATTTTTCTCCGCTGATGAAATTACAAGCAATTTGTCGGACGACCAAGATCTACCCCTTCTTTTTAATTTGGGCGAATCGTACAAGAAAATGTTTTTCGAGAAATTCAGTTGATTACAAAATTCTTTTGGTTCATTACATATTTTCTTAGACCTACCTGCTGAAAGGCATTAAAACTGCTACAGAATTATATTTTTGTTGAGACTGTATTTTATCCCCCCTTGTTTAAAGAATATTGGTCGGGACTTAGTATGCTATTGTCATTATATTTATTTTAATTGCTATTGAAGATGAGGAAATATAGGAATACAATTTTCTATGTAGTTTTAGTTGGTACATTACTTGGTGTGATGTATTGGATGATTCATTTGGGGGCACAGCTGGAGGCTCCAGAACTACTACGTGGAGAGAAAACAAGTCAAGGCGCCTGGAAGGATTTTACATCAACTTTATTACATAGTCTGCAGCATCCGCTAGCGATATTACTGGCGCAAATCGTGACAATCATTATCGCTGCACGTATCATGGGATGGATTTGCATAAAGATTAAGCAGCCCGTCGTAATTGGAGAGATGCTCGCAGGTATCATATTGGGACCATCATTGCTGGGGCTCTATTTTCCGGAATTTTCGCATACACTTTTTCCTGTAGAATCGCTCAGTAATTTGCAGTTTTTGAGTCAAATTGGGTTAATCTTATTTATGTTTATCATTGGAATGGAGCTGGATTTGAATGTGCTGCGAAATAAAGCGCATGATGCTGTTGTCATTTCTCATGCGAGCATTGTGATCCCATTTACGTTGGGAATTTCATTGGCTTATTTTTTATACCTATTCCATCCACCTACAAATGTAGAGTTTCTATCTTATAGCTTGTTTATTGGTATTTCCATGAGCATAACAGCGTTTCCTGTTCTTGCTAGAATTATACAGGAAAGAGGATTGCAGAAAAGTAAGCTAGGTGCAATGGCGATTACCTGCGCTGCTGCAGACGATATTACAGCTTGGTGTATTCTAGCAGTCGTAATTGCAATTGTCAAAGCCGGTGATTTTGCTAGTGCATTGTATACAATCGGGCTGGCTGTTGCTTATGTGCTCATTATGATTAAGATCGTTCGTCCATTTTTGATGCGCGTTGGAGAGGTAAAAGGGAGTAAAGAAGCCCTAAGTAAGCCTGTTGTTGCTATTTTCTTTATTGTCCTGCTGTTATCTGCTTATGCAACCGAAGTAATCGGTATTCATGCACTTTTTGGTGCATTTATGGCGGGAGCAATCATGCCCGAAGGAAGTCGATTCAGAACAGCATTCATTGAAAAAATCGAAGATGTCTCTACTTTGTTGTTGTTGCCTTTATTTTTTGTCTATACTGGACTGCGTACGCAGATCGGTCTACTTAATGATCCTCAGTTATGGATGATTACCATTGGTATTATTTTGGTCGCGGTTATTGGTAAATTTGCAGGTAGCACGTTGGCGGCGCGTTTTGTCGGTCAAAGCTGGAAAGATAGTCTGAGTATCGGCGCGTTGATGAATACGCGCGGGTTAATGGAACTTATCGTCCTCAATATTGGATACGATCTTGGCGTTTTAAGTGCTGAATTATTTTCGATGATGGTTGTTATGGCATTGGTCACCACTTTTATGACAGGGCCATCTTTGGATCTGATCAATTTCCTTTATCGACCAAAGAAGAGTTTATTACAGGAAGATCTCCTGGATAAATCAAAATTTAAGATTCTATTGTCTTTTGCGAAAAGTAATACCGGGATTTCACTGTTGTATCTGGCTGATGCGTTAACCTTAAAATCAAAAAAGAACGCTGAAATTACGGCTTTACATATTGAACCTGCCAACGAGTTACATCATTATGAAGTGGAAACCCAGGAGCTGGATAGTTTCCGTGAAATCAAGCAGGTAGCGCAGCAGCTCGAGCAACCTATTCAGACAATCTTTAAAATCTCCAGTGATATCGACAGCGAGATTGTACAAACCTCCAATGAGCGAAATCAGGACTTATTATTGTTGGGTGTCAGTGAATCAATTTATGAAGGAAGCTTACTGGGACGTTTTTTAGATTTTACTACGCGTATTGTGAATCCTGAAAAGTTATTCCATACGGTTACAAATGCCGAATCTCCTTTTATGACATTTGATAGAAATCAACAGATCAATGCCAAAGTTAATGCGATGGTAGGCATTTTGATTGATAAAGAGTTTGTGAAGGCGAAGCGAGTGATTGTTCCTGTCGTTTTAAAAAATGATGAATTTCTATGTGAAATGATAAAACGTCTGATTCAGCATTCAGATGCTCAGATCATAGTTTGGGATCTCAACCAAGTGCTGAAGACCAATGAAAGCTTCAAGGAGAAATTGAGGCAATTGGAACAGCTTGTTCCCAACCATCTCACAATAACTGAAAGAGAATTAAATAGTGAGACCTGGCAGGACCAGGACTTAATGTTGATCAGCCTGCCCAGCTGGAACAAAGTTGTCAATAAAAAAGTAAATTGGCTTCCTTTCACGCCATCGACCCTGTTGATGGCAGATCGCAAACCATAAATAAAAAGTAAAAGCCCCTAAATTCAATAATCTAGAGGCTTTTACTTAAGGTATTATAAAGATCTATTTATTGATCTTTTCTATCTTGATTTTTAGTCCGATCAATTTTTCAATATCAGCTAAATACGGTCTTTCTTCTACATCGCAAAAAGAAATGGCTTTTCCTTCCTGACCAGCTCTTCCTGTTCTTCCAATTCGATGAACATAGGTTTCCGGTACATTGGGAAGATCATAGTTAATCACAAGCGGTAGTTGTTCGATATCAATTCCTCTTGCAGCAATATCGGTAGCGATCAAAATTTTAAGATGACTGTCCTTAAATTCACCTAAAGCTTTTTGTCTTGCATTTTGAGATTTATTTCCGTGAATGGCTGCTGCTCTCAAGCCATTTTTCGCAAGCAGCTTAACGATCTTATCGGCACCATGTTTTGTGCGGGAGAAGACAATAGTGCGCTCATGCTTCAGCTTTTTTAATATGCTTGTCAATAATCTGATCTTCTCCTTCTTTTCTACAAAAAATACAGATTGATTTACTTTCTCAGCCGTTGAGCTTACCGGTGTGACGTCAACCTCGACAGGTTTATGTAGTATCCCATGTGCGAATTTACGGATATTAGGAGGCATTGTCGCCGAGAAAAACAATGTCTGTCTCTTTGAAGGAACTTTGGTCAGGATCTTTTTGATATCATGAATAAAGCCCATGTCCAGCATATTGTCCGCCTCGTCCAATATCAAGATCTCGATTTTATCCAGAGAAACTATTTTTTGATTCATCAAATCCAGTAACCGGCCTGGGGTAGCAACAAGAATATCAACACCCTTTTTGATTTCTTTAACTTGCTTTTCTTGGCTTACTCCACCGAAAATAGTGCAATAGTTTAGTTTTAGATATTTCCGGTATAAGTTTATATTGTCTCCAATTTGAATGGCTAGTTCACGAGTTGGCGTAAGGATCAAAGCCCTAATCGGAACGAGCTTACCTAATGTCTTAGTTTCTTCAAGACGTTGTAAAAGCGGAAGTGCAAAAGCGGCTGTTTTGCCGGTTCCCGTTTGTGCACAACCAATAAGATCGTTGCCTTGCAATACAATTGGAATAGCTTTTTGTTGAATTGCAGTGGGGTGTGTGTAGCCTGTTTCGGTTATTGCTTTTAAAAGCGGAGCGATTAAACTGAGTTGTTTAAATTCCATAAATAGTATGTTCGAATTTGTCTTAAATAAAACCTTTGAGAATCCTTTTTATGCTTTTTATTTGAAAACTAAAAGTCTTCAACGGAAAAGTAAAAGATTGCTGAAAAATTGTAAAGGAAGAATAGGAAAAAGAAATGGGATAAGTCATTAAGAATTACCCCATTAACAAGAAAGTGTATTTTTTGGATTACGCCAATTTTACATTTGTAGCGCTGATCCCCTTTGGAGTTCTTTCTACATCATAAGTAACAACGTCGCCTTCAGATACTTGATTTTTAAGCGCAGAAACGTGTACGAAAACATCTGCACTACCATCCTCTGGTGTAATAAAACCAAAACCTTTAGTTTCATTGAAAAATTTAATTTTACCTGTATTCATTATTTTTAATTAAGTGCGGCAAGGTAGTCATAATAAATGATTAATCTTTTATTTTTTTTAATGAAATATAAAATGTGTTGTGTAACTGGGCCTTTTTTTTAACAAGATGTTGATTGGAACAGCGTTAGAGGAAGGAATTTATCGAACATAAATGTATAATAAAACACAATCTCGCCAATCAATGTAACATGGTCAACTCATGATGTTGTTGTTAATGTTATTATTAATTGTTTAGATAAATATTTGTTCTAAATATTTGTTCTTAGTGAAATTAGTATTAACTTCAACCGCCGCTCCCAAGGGCATGTTTTTCATAGGTAGATGTATGGTCGAGTGATTCTAACTCGACCATTTTTTCGTTTTTTTCATAGGGTTACGCTAGGTTTGTCTATATATATTTTACAATGCTTTTTGCGAGCACCTAGCTTCAT
>Ga0265296_1004302_pt1 | contig 12444 bp, 13 predicted proteins | sample MunlanPumphouse1_FD_189073 | JGI IMG/M metagenome (GOLD analysis project Ga0265296, IMG submission 189073) | Groundwater microbial communities from a municipal landfill in Southern Ontario, Canada - Pumphouse #1 | ecosystem: Environmental > Aquatic > Deep subsurface > Groundwater | place... | reverse complement strand
CTCCCGCGTCGCCGCACGGCTCCTCGCCCTCGCAGCCGGAATCTGGCACAACTGGCTCATCGGAGCACCCGTCAAACGCTCACTCATCGCCTACGACCACTAAACCCAATCGGACTCACTCATCTAGGGGGCTCCCGATGGTTACCATGCCGACTACGTCGAGGTCTACAGGCAGCCGACGTAGGAGGTCGGCCGCGATCACAGAGCCAAGGCTGTGGCCGACGATAACGATCTTCCCGGTGAGGGGAAGCTTAGAGAGGATGCGCGCCAGAACCTGGGAGCGTATCCGAGGAACGTTGAGGTAGTTGTGCGCTTGCTTGAAGATCGGCAGTCCGAGGGCCGCATCGATGACGACGTCACTTCCGATCTGACCGCTACCGCGATCATGACGACCAAGCCTGAACTCGATTGCCCCTTCTCTTCGCTCAAAGTCCCGGCGATTCCTTGCGGCAGCCTCGCGGACAGGTTGCTTGATCGTCACCGCAGGCAGCGGAACCTCATCGTCCGCGCCCTTCAAAGCGTGGGCGAACTTCGGAGCGATCACCGGGATGGTGTCCAGATCGGGGTACTCGACGCGCGTCAGTGCATCCGCGAGACAGGACTTCCAAACGTCGTTCTGGTCACCATCCCCAACGCCATGAAGGAAGAGCAGTGTCGGTTGGTTCGTCAAGGGAGGCTCCGTTGCTCTTGCCCTCGGCGTCACGGGTCGAACGCGAGGGTCTTCGGACAGAATAGCGATTCCTTCTCGTTCACCAAGCCGCTGGTTTTCGGCGCCTCCAACTTGCCGTGTCTCGGACTGTCCGCAGATTCCTGGCACGAACTGGCCCCATCGATCCGATGGGTGTATCTGAAGTCAAGTTACGGTAAACCCATGGTGGTGTTTTCCTGGCAAATGGCGGAGGAACTCGCCGCTGCGCACATGCGAGCACTCGGGTTCGCTCAAGTTCGGCGCATGCCCGACGGGATCGACGGCGGGATCGACGTCACCGCGACCAATGCAGTCGCGCAAGTCAAGTACCACGCCGCTCCCATCGGCGGACCTGACGTGCAGCGTCTTCGGGGTGCGGCACCCGTCACCGAGCACCTGTTGTTCTATTCCAGTTCGGGGTATACGTCTGCTGCGGCAAAGGCCGCTGAACTCGCGAAGGTTTGCCTCTTCAGCTATTCGACGGCGAACGTAGTGGAGGCGGAGAACGAGCCTGCACGCTTCCTGCAAGCCCGCCTCGTAGGAGACACTTCCGAGGTCGCTATGGCCGAACTTCTCCCCGCGCAACTTCGCGCCACCGTCTACGGCCGGTGGTTTCCGAGGTATGTGGCGGAGTTCAATGTGGTTGTCCAAGACGTGACCTCCGGGCGGATGACCGTGAGCGAGGAGGAAGCGCAGAGGATCTTTGATCAGGCTAACTCTCTCCTGGCGGTCAGCGCAGATTTCGAAAGGCTGAATACGCTAATAAGCGGCAACTCAGGCGTTAGGGAATCGCTGAACGGCTCCGACTGGGTTTCTGTTCGCCTTTACGCCGCTGATCTGTCGGAGATAGTCAGAGCGATCGAGACACAGTTGCGCATCGACCCGAAGCAGGCGCGAAGGCTTAATGGAGCCCAAGCGCGAAAGCTCAAGAGCAAGACATACGAGCTTTTTCGGATGGTGGCAGGAGAGCCCGCGCCATTCGTGGCGACCGTGGACTCAAGTTTTGTAGACAAGGCGAAGTAACGTGATCCGACCGTGGCGGGGCTGCATAGGGCGTGGCGCAGATGCGACTTGTCGGGTTATGTGTCGAGATTGCGGTGGGCGAGTGAGATCAGGGCGCCGAAGCCTGCTCCACCGTGCAGCGGAGCGCAGCAGTGGCTACTCCAATCCTTCAGGAAACAGACCCCACGAGGTCTCCAGCGCTCGCTCGCCGTAGCCCAGATCATCCAGCATCCTCTCGACAACAGGCCACGAGCGACTATCGCGCCCGACGTTCGACACGGCATTCATCAGGGACTCCAGCGCGCGCCGCACTTCCAGGTCGGCACCATCAAGTGCCGTTTCATATCCCTTGGCCAGTAGATACGAGTTCGAAGTCGCACCGTAGGCGAGCATCGCGTCGAGGAAGATCTCCAGCATCCGAGGCGAGTCGAACGTGACGAACTCGAGGTCTTTGCCCCACAGACGACGCGTGACCTCGTCGTCGCTCAGCGTGAGTACGGTGCCGAACTGTGAGTCGCGATCGGGCAATGCGCGGCGTACGTCGTGCACGATCTCGTGGAAGTGCGCATCCCCCATCCCGAATCCGACGAAGAGCAGATGCCGTGTCATGAGGGTCGCTTTCACGAGCGAGCTGAGCGCGGCCCGATCGGAGTTGAACCCCAGGTAGTCGTCGCGGGTGAGGACGATCGACTCCGGTTTGTCGACGCTCCCGTGCAACTTCAACAGCCATCGCTCGTTGTCGTCCATCGGGCCGGGGATCACGCGCCGAGGCCGCTGCCCGTCGGCCGCGGCCCACTCGAACAACTTGTCGTAGTTGAGCGTGATGGCCTGCTCGGCGTCGAGCGCCGCGAGAAGGGGCGGAGCGAGTCCGTACCGCGGCTTGTCGACCGCCCGCACGATCTCGTCGGTGAACATTCTCGAGCGACTGGCGTCTCCACGCTCGAACTCCTGACGGACGTACGCGGCCTGGTCGAGAACATCGTGCTTCTCGACGAGTTTCTTGACCAGATCATCGTCGAGTCCCGCGACCCGGGCGAGACGAGTGATGAGCCCGGACCAGTCGGGCGCGCCGGCCGACATGCTGATGCCCGAGCCCATAAACGGGACCAGCCGCGAACTGCGCGCTATCTTGCCCAGCTTCTTCGCCTTCGCCAGATTCTCTCCGAGCTCGGGCCAGTTCTCCCGCTGATCGCGCCTGATCATCTGCGCGAGCGCATATGCCTGCTGGTCGCGCAGCACGATCGCGACGTCGACGTCGTACTTGTCGGCGGCTATGCGACTCTGCTCGTCGATCACTCGATACAGCTCGCCGCGAACTTTGCCACCCCCGCCGCCACCCGCTCCGAACAACGGCACCGCGATCAGACGCTTCTCTCTGCGGGAGCGGGGGCTTGTCACATGCCGGAAAATCGTGAGCCCTGCGCTCACCCGGAAGAACTCCTCGAGCCGCGGGATGATGTCGGATGCGTGCTTCACGCCTGAGTATGGAACGGCCGTGAGGATCGTCTTCGGCTCGTCCTCGATGTCAGCGCGGTCCAGCAGCGGCAGCGTGTATCGCGCTTCTGACTTGAAGTCCGCCACGTGCTCTGGGTCCAGGCGATGCGCAGCGTCGGGCGCCGAGTTCACCCAGCCGCCGTCCTTGCGCAGCCGTCGATCTGTCGCATGTAGGTACGCGTCGCAGGCGAACCGACGGATATCAGCTTGAACCACGAACACATGACCTGTCATGGCCTGATCATGGCACTCGCTTCGGCTTGCGGGAAGGCTCAGCCGCGACGAACTTCTCGCCGTTCGGGCCTTCCATGCCGCGGTAGGTGAAGATCCAGAATCCGTCGACCTGCGTCTCGCTCTTGCACTCATAGACGGCGAACAGGCTGAACTGATGCGGTTCGCTCAGCGGCGTCTTCGACACTGCGCCCGTGAGCTTCTTGCCGGACATCACCGCGGGCAGGTCGCCGGTCTTCAAGCCGTCGCGTGGGCCGCCGAAGTACGCGCAGTACAACGACGGATCCTGATTCTTCGCGGATTCGTGTGTGGTCATGATGTCTCCTCTTCATGGTCGTCGTTCATGATGCGGCTAACGGCGTCGCGCAGGAACCGATGCGGGGCGAACTCCGGCAATGCGCTGCGGATGTCGTCCCATGCGCGGTCCAACGGGATGCCGAGATGTCGAGCGCCGTACAGCGTCGATACCGCCGCGGTTCTGCTGCGCCCCTCGGCGCAATGCAGGAAGACGATCTTCCCCTCCGCGCGAAGTGCGGCGACAGCATCCGCCGCGTCGACCAATACGAGGTCGAGGTTCGCGTTGCGGGCAGGCTGGTCGATGAGCCAGACCTGAACGCTCTCGACCTCCTCCGAGATCTGCGCCACGCCGATGCGGCACAGCGACACGACAGCGTCGATATCGATGGGCAGGCGGTCGAGAGTTGCGAGGGATCCGATCCACACACCGTCGTCGTGCGGATGCCGTGCAAGCGTGCCGGACGCTTCGACAGGCTCAGCGACCGGAATGCGCGGCGTGGGCGGGTAGCCGGGTTGCGCCAGGAGATCAGCTGTCGGCCAGCCCTCGCCGTCCGCCAGGCCTCCCCGCGCTGCGAGTGCCGCCTGGCGAACGAGATCGTTCGCGGTGTACCAGGGCCAGCCGTGCAGCTTCCGCTTCCAACTCAGCGGGACCGCCGATCCGCCCCACAGCGCTCCAGCGAGCGAGCCCGCGATCGCAGCCACCGTGTCGGTGTCGTTCCCGCCGCGGATCGCGCGTTCGACGGCATCCTTCAGCGAGGCTGCGTCGGCGACTGCCGCGAGTGCGCCCTGGAAGGCCCGCACCACCCAGCCATTGCTCTGCGTGAAGTCACGCGGGTGTGCACCTGGTGCCAAAGCCTCGTCGATCAGGGCGCTCCAACGCGCGGCATCCAAATCCTCGAGCAACGCGAGCTGCCCGCGCACGTCGAGCTCGCCGGTGAGGATCGCGTGGCGGATCGCCGCCGACCAGATGATGCACGCGGAGGCACTGTCAGGTTCCCAATGGGTGAGTTCTGACACTGCTCGCGCGGCCGCAGCGACGTCGGTCGCCGGTCTGTTCAGGTAGCCGAGCGCCAGCGGCCCGGTGCGCATCAGGGCCCCGTTGCCCGCGCTGCGGCCCGTCCTTTCGTGGAGGGTACGTGACGCCGTGCGGACATCCTCTTCGGAGAAGCTCTCAGGTACACGGGACAGTACTGAGCGGGTTTGCGCGCCGACATCTTTCGCCGTGCGGGCCCATTCGATCCATCGTTCGGCGATCTCCTCGCGGGAGGCGACGTCGTCGAGGCGATCACCGCGGGCCAGCACGTCGAGGATCGGGACGGCCATGCTCGTGTCATCTGTCCACTCGCCAGGTCCGTGCCCGAACGCGCCCTGTCCGAACGTCAGGATCATGTCGTCAGGCAGTGCAGGCCCGAACTCGTACTGAGAACCGAGCGCGTCGCCGGCGGCCGACGCCAGCACGGCGCCGACCGCCCTGTCGAGCTGGATGCTTGTGAGACTCATGGCCTCTCCTCTGATTAAAATCATTTCTGCGTTAAATCTATTGAGATGATCATGCACCTGGCCACCGACATTGCGCAAGAGTGCGTAAAATATCGCTCATGACATCGAGGCCGTTGGAGTCGTTCCCCCGTCCCTCGATCGCCGTCGACACCGCGGTTCTGACCGTGGTCGATCGTCACGTCGCAGTGCTGCTGCTTCCTGAACTCGACTCTCTTCCCGTCCGTCTTCCGGGAACCTTTCTTCACGAGGGAGAGCTATTGGCGGATGCCGTACTTCGATCGCTGCGCGAGAAGACAGGCGTGCGCGGACTGGCGCCGCGACAGTTGCACGTGTTCGATGCCGTGGATCGGGATGATCGGGGGCGGGTGCTCAGTGTTGCATTCGTCGACGTCGTGGGGTCGGGTCTGCTGCCGCCAGATGCCATGCTCGTTTCAGTTGACGATCTCCCGCGGCTCGCTTTCGACCACGATCGCATCGTCGCGTTCGCAGTAGATGCGCTGCGACGGGAGTATCTAGAGAGGCCTGATCCACGTGGATTGCTGGGTGATGCGTTCACGCTCAGTGAGTTGCGCTCGGTGCATGAGGTGGTGCTGGGGGAGGAGCTGCTGCCGGACACGTTCCGACGGGCAATGCTGCCGAATTTGGTGGCCACCGGAGAGCTGTCTCGGGAAGGTCGTGGACGGCCGGCTGAGCTGTATCGGCGGGGTTGAGCGCGAATGCGGGGGCGGATGCCTGCGGGCTACTGCGACTAAACATAGAGTCGGCGGGATCGCCGACGGTGTGTCCTGCAACGCTTGTGGCGATGCAGTTCTAAGAATCGGTTGCGGAGATGGTCCTGCGCGCCGTGGCGATTCACGACTTGGTAAGTCGCTGCTCGCCCATCTTGCGGACTACGTCGAAGAATCCGGGCACATAGTCACCCCACGCGGCATTGACAGCGTTCAGATCCAACTTTCCGGTGTGCACCTGTTCACACAGGCGCATCCAGCCTTCGCCAGTGGCGGCGGTCAAGGCTGCGGCGACGCCGGCGTTCACGACGCTGCCCGCCCCCGGGATCAGCTTGAGGAAGCTGCTGGCGAGCGCCCTGCCCGCAAGTTGCACTCCTAGTTGCGCCAACGCTCCAGCAGAGAGCAGAGCCTTGATCTCGAGGTCGTAGATGGTCGCGATTCGTCCCATCATCGCGAGTTGGATCGGCGCCAGAATCGCTGCATCCGCGACAGGAACGGGAACCGCGGCGGCCGCGGCGGCCGCGGTTGCGGCACCGGTGACGACTGATCGGGCAAGTTCGCGCTTCCAGGGGAGATTGAGCCGCTGTGCGATACGAAAGGCATCCTTCTCGTTTTCGGGAGCGAGCGCGAGTGTCTCCGTGACGAGTTCACCGAGGCCATACCCCGAACCCTTTCCATCTCTGTCGCGTGTCGAGGTAGGAATCACTCGCTGGTACGGGATGTGGATGGGTTGATCATTCTCATCGGTGGGCTCTTCGAGCCAATCGATGAACTGCTGGACCCCCTTCGACAGGGTGCGTTTGCCCGGGATGACGGATTTTCCCCAGTCGACCTTCGTGAGCACGAGGATCACGGGGAGACCTGCTGCGTCGAGCTCACGGATCATTGCAATGTCTGCGGAGGTGAGGCGGTCGTCGTTCGCCTTCACGCAGTACCAGACGACTGCGATCTGCTGGTTTGCCGAATGACTCGCGATGACCTTCAGATGGGCGCCGAGCTGTTCCGCTGGCGGCACCGGTGATCCGATCTCGAATCCCTCGACGTCCCAGATGCCAAGAGAATCGTCGTGGTAATACTGGACGCCACGAGTCACCGGAAGACCCTTGCCGACTTTCGCCCAGTCGCGGCCGAAGACGGCGTTGACGAGTGAGGACTTGCCTACGCCCGAGCCGCCGATGACAGCGAGATTAAAGCGGCCGTACCGAGACTTCGCCTCTGCGGTCGCGTCGAGGAACGGTTTGTCATCGATCTCTGCTGCAGCCCGGCCGGGCCGCTCGGTCTCGCCGCTCATTCCGGCTCCTTGCCGTTCGCGTACGTGAACTGGAGTGTTACACCAGGGTCGATAGCGGTGATGATGTTCGTGTAGAACGACTTCGCTTGTTCCTCCAGCACCGGGCGCATCCCCTCGATGTGCGCAGCGACGGCCTCGTCGGTGAGGATCGATTTGACCACCTCGTTCTTGTCGATCGCTGGAGTCGCCCAACTCAGTATCCCGTTCTTCTCATCCGCGATGGAGAAGTCGGGATTGTCATAACCAAGGAAGACGAACTCGGGGATCGATACGCGATACGTGTCGTCGCCGATCGGTTCGATAGAGACGTCGCTGCCTTCGATTCCGAACTTCGCGTCGTATTCGTACTTCATGAGCATGGTGCGATCGGTGAACGGGATGTCGAAGAGACCAAAGAACTCTTGAGCGTCAGACTCCGTCTTGACGTCGGTCATCCCCGCCGTGGCGAGGATGATCTGCTCTTCACGCGTGATCGAACGAATCACTTGGGTAGAACGTTCTTCGGTCGCACCGAGGACCTTGCCGAGCATCACGCCTCCGAGCCCAGCCACCCCGATCAGAAGCAGGATCAAGACGATCAGAAGGACCTTCGCCCACAAGGGCGTTTTGGTGCGCGCAACGGTTGTGGTGCTCATGGCTGCCCCTCGGGGGTTGGTCGGATGGTCGTATTCGTGCGTCTGCATCCGACGCATTGCTTCAGCTTTGCGCACGCGCAGATAAACGGACGTCAGGTGCGACAGGAGCTCGGAGCGTGTCGCAGGCGGATTACTCATTCACCAATCTGGAACGTGGTGAGCGACATCCCCACGGCCGCCCACCACGCTTATTCCCTACGGGTTGACGAACACCTCGTCGGCCAGCATCCCCGGGCGAACACGGATCAGCGCCGTCTCTCCGTCGGGAACGAGGAATGCCTGCGACCCGGTCGCAGATGCGCCGTTGTACAGCTCATCGAGACCGAAGCCGTCAGCGAGTGAAACGAAGTTGTCGAAACTGTTGACGACGTTGCCGGCGCTTGTGACTACGTCGACGCTGACCTCGGCCGCGAGGCCCGATTCATCACCGGTGTACGTGACCGTGTAGTTCACGATCTCGTAGTGCGATCCTGCCGGTGCGGCCTCATTGAACGTGTTGCCCTCGGCGACCGCAGCGGCACCATCGGCAGTGTGGCTGTTCACGACGACGGTCCAGTCGCCGGAGCTGATCTGCGAAGCGAGTGGGTACGGGTTCTCGCGCGTGCCCTGTTCGGCGGCATCCACCGGCTCTTCCTCATCTGCCACTGCGGCTTCTTCATCCGCGGGCTGCGTGACGGTGGTGTCGGTATCGCCGAACTCGTCGGCGATGGCCTCGCTCGCCACGCCGGCCATCACCGCGAAGAAGACCACGAAGCCGACGATCGTACCGATGATCGACACGATCAGGCCGACGACGCCCATCCACTTGCGATCGCCCTTGAGGAACAGCGAGACGATGCTGAGCACGAACGCGATCGGCAGCAGGATCCAGCCGACGATCAGTGCACCGGGGATGCACGCGAAGATGAATCCCACGATGGCGACGATCATCGCGACCAGTGCGACGATGTTCGTCTTGCCGGATGCGGGCGCTGCTGCATCGGAAGGAGGCAACGGAGGTGGCAGCTGCTGCGGAGCAGGGGCTGCGGGGTTGGGTACGGACATGTGATTCTCCTTGTGGAGTGTGCGTGAAGCACCGGCCTGCCCCACGACGAATGCCGTAGGACGCCGATTCGCACGCACGCCGAATAGTGCCCTGATCAGGGCGCGAGTCGGGAGTTCGGGTAGAACTCTTGGTCCGTGCGGACCGGCTATTTCAGACCATAGAGAAGGGGTCAGACATTGGTCTGAGACCGCCGGGCGAAAGGTCGATGCCGAAGTGGCGTGGGCGGCCTCCTGTCGCTGCAGTGGCGAGGTTCAGACAAACGTGATGAACGTTCGATTTTTTCGAATTGGGGAGTAGCATGGGCGTATGAGCACCTCGACTGATGTGCCCCGCGGCGCACGCAAGGCACAGACCTATCTCCCTGAGGCAGAGGGCCGCGGTGAGCTTCTCGATTTTGCGGAGTTGCTGCGCGAGCTCGAAGGGTATCTGGCAGAGAACTCGTCTAGGGCCGCACTTGTCGACCCTCACGGGAACAACCGCCCGATCCCGGATGAGATCTTCCGTATCCTCGACCAGGTGACGAATGCGCTCGCAGCGGGCGAAGGAATCACGATCGTTCCACAAGGCGCGACGATGACGACGCAGCAGGCAGCAGATTTCCTGGGGATCAGCCGCCCGACGCTTGTCCGCCTCTTGGAAGCCGGTGACATCCCCTTCGAAAGGCCTGGTCGTCATCGTCGCGTCCGACTTGAGGATCTGGTTTCATACCAAGCAAGATTCCGTGCCGAACGTCAGGCCGCTCTCCGCGAGCTGCAGCGGACCAGTCCCACCGCGAAGATCCGGATCGGAGACCCGAACAGCGTGAAGCGGTTGAAGGAGCTGGACGCTGAGTGAGCTTTCCTGCGTTCTTCGACACGAATGTCCTGTACGGGGCGCTGATCAACGACTTCATTCTCGAACTCGCTGATCGCGACCTGTTCCGGCCACTCTGGTCGAAGGGTGTGATGACCGAACTCTCGAAGAACCTGGTCGCGAACGGCGAGGATCCGCACCTCGTAGAAAAGCGCATCTCCACGATGGAGCACTACTTTGCTGACGCGATGGTGACGGGCTACGACGATCTCGTTTCGACGATGACGAATGATGAGAAGGATCGACACGTGCTCGCGGCCGCGGTTCGCGGTGGTGCGGAGGTGCTTGTCACGTTCAACTTGAAAGACTTCCCTGCGGACTCAGTTGAGCCGTTCGACCTCGAAGTCGTCCACCCCGATGATTTCCTCCTGGATCAGCTCGACCTCTACCACGCGCCGACTTTGCGCGCCCTGGTCGAACTCGTCGAGGGGTATGACTCCCCGACGATGACGATCGACGACTTTCTGCTTGCGCTCATCAGAGCCGGCGTGCCGAAGTTCGTGGAAGCCGTTCGCGCCAGGCTCTACTGAATCCTCACCCCACATCCCCGAACTCCATGACCCCACCGACTACAGTCGCGGTCACTGCGCCTCCTCGACAGCATCCAGCACATGCGTGATCGCACGGTCGCCGATCGCATGCGTGGCGACCGTGCAGCCCGCGCGGTGTGCGCCGACGATGTAATCACGCAGTTGGGAAGGCTCGTGCAGCAGCACACCGAAGTTGTCGGCCTCGCCGTGGAAGCACGCGTGCATCGCCGCCGATCGCCCGATGAACGCCGACGGTGTCGCGGCAGATCTCCTCGCTCGAGCGGCAGGTGGGAGCCGCGCTGTTCCGGCGGATGCCGAACGGGATGATGACGACCTACGCCGGTGAGCGCCTCGAACCGATGGCCCGCGACCTCGTTCGCCGTGGCCGGCGCGAACGGGATGTCATGACCGGGATCGTGCAGGAGCAGTGCTCTTTCATCGTCGCCGCCTCCGGAGACAACTCGGCGATTTCGTCGCGACGCACGTCCCCGATCTGTATCCGGACGGGACGTACACCGCCTGAGCACTGTTGACGCAGCCCTGTCAGTCAGGCCTCATCTGAGCCTGGATACGTCGGTCGAGGTCGTCGAGTTCGGCGAGCAATTCGGAGGCGACCCACACCCGATCGCGCTTGCGGCCTGTGATCTCCTGGATGAATCCTGCCTCGGTCAGCCTGGCTATCGCCCGGTAGGTCTGCTGTTCAGAAGATCCTGAACGTTGCTCGATCTCGTCGGCGGCCATCACTGGGTGGTCGTAGAAGGCGGGGATGAGGGCTGCGACCGCAGAACCTGCGCGCGGACGGAGCTCTGCATTCCACTCACCCGGCAGCGCCTTGATGCGCGCAATGGACTCCCGAGAACAGGCGGCCGCAGCGCTTGCCGAGCGTGCGAATAACTCGATCAGCGGTGCCGGGCGTCCCTGCCGATAGTCACCGAGAGCGACGAAATAGTCGTCGCGCATTGCCAGCAGGCCACTCGCGAGTGGGACGACGGCGTTCCGAGTGACGCCACGTCGTCGGAGAACAGCAGACACGAGCGCACGGCCGATACGACCGTTGCCGTCTGTGAACGCGTGGATGGACTCGAACTGGGCATGCGCGATCGCGGCCTGCACCATCACAGGTATGTCGTCGCGATTGAGGTAGTCGATGAGATCTTCCATCAACGCCTGCACTCGTTCAGGGGCGGGAGGAACATAGAGCGCGTCGCGCGGCGAATGGTCGCTGCCGCCGATCCAGTTCTGCATATCTCTCACGCGACCGGCGTAAGAGGCTTCGTGAGGATCGTCTCGCATCAGCGCGCTGTGGGCAACAAACAAGTCTTCAAAGATGAACCTTCCACGTTCCGCCGTTGCGGTGACGAGGCCGTGCAGCGCAGTGCTCGCGGCCACCATGCTCGTCGCGGAGGAATTTGAGCGGTTGCCTGTCAGCGCCTTCGCGTAATCGACGGCGCTTGCGGAAATTCGCTCGATCTTCGAAGATGCGACCGATTCCGTCCGAATCATGAAGCGGCTCAGCGCTGCCGAGTGCCCTTCAGCGTCCGTGTCGGCCTGCGCGACGGCGAGGAGAGCTTCCTCCGAAGTGACGATCGTCGTTACTGGCGGAATGTAGTCAAGCGCCGCGATCATCGGGGGGATCGTCGCATCGACAGTTGACAGCGTCCGATCGGCTCGGGTACCGCCTCGAACCTGCTGTCGCCATGGCAGTGCCTCGACACCGTGGGCCGGCCACGAGGCGTGGGATGGCGAACTGTCCTCGGGGTTGCTCATAACCTGAGTATCGCATTCCTTACTAAGGTTTAGGGAGTATAAACACGAGTTAGGCGCTCCGGATAAGGGTTGACGTTGGTCGCGACTGGACTCGTCACATACGTCGTATCAGTGCTGCTCAGGCGAAAGGCGGTCAAGGTTGTTGGCGACGTCCGCGCATCCACTTCCGCTGACCCGACCCGCATAGCCTCCCGGTCCGAGGCATCCCACGGCCCCGACACAGCCAGCGGAATCTCGGTCATGAAGCGTCGCTCGGTCTCAGGACTCCTGACATAGTCGGTTCGTCCATGTAGGTGGGTGGCGGTTTCCTGCGGTTCTGGCATGTTCTCGACGCCCCGACTGGGCAATAATTAATAAGACGTTTGGCTGGGTCTTCTGGTAGAA
>Ga0265296_1004301_pt1 | contig 12446 bp, 10 predicted proteins | sample MunlanPumphouse1_FD_189073 | JGI IMG/M metagenome (GOLD analysis project Ga0265296, IMG submission 189073) | Groundwater microbial communities from a municipal landfill in Southern Ontario, Canada - Pumphouse #1 | ecosystem: Environmental > Aquatic > Deep subsurface > Groundwater | place... | reverse complement strand
TCGAGAAAAAACGCGTCCGGAGTGCCCCGGTCGATCGCCTCCTTGAAGGCTCCCCATTCCCGCGTTACGAGCTTCGCCGTTACGCCGACGTCCGCCAGGTATCCCTGCACGCTCTCGAGCACGCGTCCCGCTTCCGGATTCTCCCGCTGCCATATCTCCATCGAGAAACCGCTCGGATAACCGGCCTCGGCGAGCAGCGCCCTCGCCCCGGCGGGATCGTACCGGTACCGTTCCGCCGGTTCCGGCGTGAGGCGCAGACTCGGCGGCACGACTCCGCGCGACCGCGCTCCCGCCCCGAACAACACGTGCGCGATGATCTTTTCGACGTCGACCGCCATATTGAGAGCGCGCCGCACGCGCGGATCGGAGAAGGGAGGCTTCACCGTGTTGAATCCGATATAAACGACTCTGAGCTCCTCCCTCCAGAGAAGCGGCGCGCCGGCGGCGCGCCAATGCTCCAGCTCCGCGCGCGGGACCTCGAGAACGTCGAGGGAACCGACCTCGAACTCGGCGATCTGCGTCATCTGCTCGGGAATGATGCGAAAGGAAAGCCCCGCGAGAGCGGTCCGCGGCCCCGAATAGCCGAGATTGGGAACGAGAAGGATCTCGTCTCCCTCTCTCCAGGCGGAGAGCATCCAGGGCCCGCTCCCGCACGGCGCGCGGCCGTAACCCTTTCCGAGACGCTCGATCTCCTCGCGGCATACGATTCCCGCGGCGGGCATGGCGAGAAGCCCGAGAAAATGCGCGACGGGATATTCGAGTCTCATGACGACCGTCGAATCGTCGATCGCCAGCACCGACTCTCCGTCCCACGACCCGCCTCCGTGGAACGCAGCGGCGCCCCTCAGCGGCTTGAGAAGCCACCAGCGGGGGGAAACAGTTTCGGGATCGAGAAGACGCCGCACCGAGTAAACGACGTCTGACGCCGTCACGGGTCTTCCTTTGGAGAAGCGGCCCCGGCCGAGGTGAAAAACGTACCGGCGCCCCTCGTCGAGTATCTCCCAGCTTCGCGCGAGATCGGGAACGACGCGCGCGTCCGGATCGAAAGCAACGAGGTTCGAATGGATGAGAGACGCCATCCTGCCCGACGAGAAATCGACCGAGTAGGCGGGATCGAGGGTCGTCGGCTCCGTCTGAAGCGCGAGCCGGACCGTCGCGTCGTTCCCGGAACGCGAACAGCCGGCCGCCCCCAGGGCGATCGGAAGAAGAAACGTCATGACGCCGGCACGGAGCCTTCCATTCATACCGGTCACATCATCTCGGTCGAGAGAAGGTGGTATTCCCCGGACCCGATCGAATCCTCGAAAATGAAAACGATCCCCTTCGAGTAGTAGTACCAGAGCTGATAGTTCCTCCCCATCCGGGGCTCTTGCCGATCCTCGACCTTGTCGGGGCGCCCGTTTTGTATATGGATCTTGCCCATGTCCGTCCGCCAGCCGGGCCGATGCTTCGAGAAGGACTTGAGCACGTATCTCAGTCTCTGGAGAAAATCGCCGAACGCTTCGTTCGATTCGGTTGCTGGAGTCGGATCGAGTTTGCGCCAGAAGAGGGCCCATGCGCGCACGCGCTCCGCCGCGGGGGCTTCGGCGACCGCCCGGGCTTCCTTCTCGTCCGCGACGAGCGAGAGCAGATCGACGAGATCGTCGACGCGGGAAACGAGAAGCCCCGCGTTGAAGAGAAGGACGAATCGCCCGGTCGATTGGCTCCTCTGCGCTCCGTCGGCCGTCTCGAGGACGGCGTCGATTTCGTATTCGCCGATGGGGAGACTGTCCAGCCCTATTTCGAGACAGAGCGCGGAATGGCTTGCCCCGTCGCGATCGAACGTTTCTTTCGTGTAGCGCACGACGGCGCCGCGCGCGTCACGCATCCTGGCCGTGAGAACGAGGGAATCCCCATCCTGCGCCGCGGGAGCGACGACGCCGAAAACGACGCGCGCCCATCCGCCGAAATCGCCGTAGACGGCGCCCGGATTGATGCGCGATCCTGCCTCTCCGGAGGAAGGGGACGTCGAAACGACGATCTCGCCGTCCCGGGGTTTCGAGAAGAGGGAATCCTCGCGGCAGGCGTAGAAAACGGGCGTCGACACCTCGAGTCGCCCCGTCTCCCCGCCGACGACGCGCACCGCCTGCTCCTCCCTGAAGCGCCGCGACGTGTCGATGACCTCTATCGTCACGATGGCCGTGTATTCGCCGGGATCGACGGGAAACGTCCGGCGTGTCGCGGCGAATCGCGCCACCGAGGTCGTCTCCCTGAAGCTATCCACGGCGACCGATTCCTCCCAAACCCTGCCGGGCGCGCTCGTGCCGCGCCGCTTCTTGAGCTCGAGGTAGACGCGGTAGCGCGCCTGGTACTGCCGGTCGCGCAGAAAAAAAACGAGTCTCCGGAACGGTATCGAGGCGGTCACGACGATCGCCGGTTTCGAGCTCTCGTCGAATTCCTGGCTCACGGAGAGCTCGAACGTCGTCTCCTCGACCGACCGGTCGAACATTCCCTGGCCGCGGGCCGGGCTCGCCGCGGCGAGCCAGAACGTCGCCGCCACGCACGCACAGACGAACCTCTTGAGCACTGCGCACCTCCCCCGCCGCGCACGCCGCGTGTCATCGATGATCTTGTACGGCGGAGTATAGTCGCCGGATTTCATGGTGTAAAGAGATTACGCCCCACCCGCTCCCGGACTCATTCGGATCGGAGAGCGACGATCGGATCCATCTTCGCGGCCCGGTTGGCGGGATACATGCCGAAAACGATCCCGATCCCCGCGGAGAAGGCGAACGCGATGACGATCCAGAGGATGGGAAGACTGTAGGGAAAACGGATGAGGTGCGTGACACCCTTCGCGGCGAGGAGCCCGCAAATGATCCCGAGAACGCCTCCCGCCCCGGTGAGTGTCGCCGCCTCGATGAGGAACTGCTGGAGGATATCGTGCCGCGTGGCGCCGAGCGCCATCCGCACGCCGACCTCCCGGGTGCGTTCGGTTACGGAGATGAGCATGATGTTCATGACGCCGATGCCTCCCACCATGAGACCGATCGAGGAGATGACGACGAGGACGAGCCCGATGTACTTCGTGATGTTGGTGATCATCTCGCGGAACGCCTCCGAGGAGGTGATGTGGAAATCGTTCTCCGCGGCCGGTTCGACCTTGCGGCGGGCCCGCATGAGCGCCGTGATCTCGTCCATGGCCTCCTCGAGAGTATATTCGGGCTTTACCGTGGCGACGATCTCGTAATCATCGTACTCGCTCGAATGATCCTTCGCGAACGTCGTATGGGGGATGACGGCGAAATTGTCGCTCATGCTTCCGATAAAGCTCCTCCGGGACAGGAGCGATCCGATCACCTCGTACTCGTAGTTCCCGATGCGGATCCATTTCCCGATCGGGTCCATGTTCGGAAACAGATCCTTCGCCGGCCCGGATCCGAGGACGACGACGCGTCTGCGGCGCGCGATGTCCCCTTCTGCAAGGAAATGGCCCTCGTCCATCTGGAGGCTGAATATGTAGGGAAAATTCTCCGATGTCCCGACCACCTGAATGAGCCCCGTCCGGCGCCCCTTGTGGCGCAGAACCCGCATGCCTTCCCCCGGGCTCACCTGGAAATCGACGCGCTCGACGCTCCGGCACTGCTCCTTGATCGCCTTCGCATCCGCGGCGGTGAGTTTCTTTCTCCGCAGGAGCGCGGCGAAGTCGCGATCCCCCTCCATCGGGTCGTACCGGGCGAGGTGGAGAAACGGGCGGTTCGACGACATGATGTCCTGTTGAACGCGTTTGCCGAGCCCCGAGAGCACCGTCACCATGCCGAGCACCGTCATGACGCCGATCGCAACGCCGAGAATCAGAAGCCCCGAGCGCATCCGATGCGTGAGGATGACATGGATCGCCTGTTTGAAATTCTCCTTCCAGAGCTCCCGGCCGAGCCGCCCGTCCCGGGTGAGCGTTTCCTGAACCATCGTGTCACCTACTCGTAATGGAGCGCCACCACGGGATCGAGCCGCGCGGCCCGATTCGCCGGGTACGTTCCGAATATCAGACCGATGCAGAATGTCACGGCGAGTCCCGCCACGATCGACCACGGCGCGACGAGATACGGAAGCGGCGAAACGAGCGATATGATCGCGGCGATCGTGAAACCGAGGACGATCCCGATCACGCCCCCGACAAGGGAAAGCGTGATCGATTCCACGATGAATTGCCAGATAATATTCGACCGGCGGGCGCCGAGAGCCTTCCGGACGCCGATCTCGCGCGTGCGTTCCGTCACCGAAACGAGCATCACGTTCATGAGAACGATGCCGCCGACGACGAGCGATATCGAGACGATGAAGATGAGGGCGCTGAAGATCGCCTTCGAGATGCCCTGCCAAAGGGATATGAGCTGCTGGGAGGTCGTGACGCTGAAGTCGTTCTTCTCGAGGGGACGCAGCCGGTGTCTGATGCGCATCGCCATCGTCGCCTCGTCGATCGCCTGCTGCATGAAACGGATATCGGCGGCCCTGATCTTGATCTCGATCGAGCGCCGCGATCCGTACATCTTGAGGTAGGTCGTCACGGGAACGTACACGAACCGGTTTCGCGACTGGCCGAGGAGGCTGCCGAGATCCTTGACGACGCCGATGACGAGAAAGTGGCGACTGCCGATCTTGATCTTCTTTCCGATCGCGCTGCGTCCGGCGAAGAAATGCTGATAGACGTCCCAGCCGATAACCGCGACCGCGTTGCTCCGCTGCACCTCGAGCCGCGAGATGTGCGCTCCCGCCGTCAGATCGGCCTTTTCGAGCAGCGGGTACTCCTCGGAGCGCCCCTTGATCTCGATATTATCCACGTACGATTCCCGAAAGGCGACGCGGTCCGATCCGGCGATCGAGGCCCCGATCACGGAGCTCGAGGGGACCGAGCGTTTGAGGTATTCGACGTCGTTCAGCCTGAGCGGTTTGTTCCGCGCGAGCGCTTCGAGGAACGCGTCGAGGTCCGTGATCGCTTCGAAGAAATTGATGCGCTCGATGGTGAAGACGTTGCTCCCCTGCTCCGCGACCTCTTCGCTCACATAATGATCGATGCCGTTGATAAGGGATACGACCGCAATGACGGACATCGTCCCGACGATGTTGCCGAGCAGCGTGAGAGAGGTGCGCAGCTTGTTGTCCCGGAGGGCACGCAGCGCGATACGTATTCCCTCGAGTATGAGCATGGTTGCCGGCGAAGGACCGCTCTCCCTACTTCGCCTTTTCCTTATCTTTGGCGCCCGGTTCGGACTTTCCGGTGATCTTCACGCGCTGCCCGTCCTTGAGCTCCCGGATCGCCTTGAAATTGCCGCTGACCACCTTGTCCCCCGCTTCGAGCCCCGACGTGACCGTGAAATATCTCTGGCTCGATATGCCCACCTTGACGACACGGAATTGGGCCCTCGCGTCCTTCACGACGAAAACCCCCTCGACCTCGGTGTCGCCGGCTCCGGATTTCGCCGTATCCGCCTCCGCCGGGGCAGGCTTCGCGGCATCGGCCGTTTTCGCCGTATCGGCCGCCTTCGTCGTGTCGGGGGCCGCCTTGTATCCCTTGAGATCCCGTTTTCTCCGCGCGGTGAGGCTCTGGATAGGAATCGAAAGAGCGCCTTTCGCTTCCGCGACGGTGATCTCCGCGTCGGCCGAAAGGCCGGGGCGCACGTTCGGTATGGAGCCGTTGATCGTGACGACGACCTTGAAATCGACCCCTTGCTGGGCCGCCGAGGCGCCCGAGACGATGGGACTGTTCCCGATTTCGGTCACCTCTCCCGTGAAAGACGTATCGGGAAACGCGTCGAGCGTCACCTTCGCCCTATCGCCGATTTTCATATGCGTCACTTCCGTCTCGTCAACTTCGATCTCGGTCTCGATCGTCGAAAGATCCGCTATCGTGAGGAGCACGGTGCCGAGATTGTTGAGCGTCCCCATGATCGCAATCTCCCCTTCCTCGACGTTGCGGCGCGTGACGATCCCCGACATGGGGGAGACGATCGTCACTTCCTTGAGGCTGTGCTCGGCGCTCTCGAGATTGGCCCGGTATTGGACGATCTCCTGTTTGACCGCTTCGAGGCGGGCGTCGGCGACGTCGTAGCTCGTCTTCGCTGTTTCGACCTCCTGCATCGTCCGGTGGCCCCCATCGAGAAGCGTTTTCGCCCGCTCGTAATCGTTCTTCGCTTGCTCCGCCTGGGCGGCGGCCTGTTTCTCGTTCGACTTGGCGGCTTCGAGCATCGCCCGGATCCGCGCGACGGTCGTTTCGAGCTCTACAGGATCGATCTGGAGCAGGAACTGCCCCTTCCGGACGACCTCCCCTTCCTTCACGGCCACCCTCGTCACCTTGCCGATGGTGCTTGCGCTGATATCGACTTTGCGTTTCGGGCGCACGCTCCCCGAGGCCGAGATCACCATCGTGATATCGCGTCTCGCGACCTCCTCGGTCTGAACGGCAAGCGCCCGCTTCTCGTGCGCTTTCAGGTTCACGAGCACGAGTATCACGACGACGACGGCGACGGCGATAAAAACGAAATACCGTTTCCTTATTGCTTTCATGGTCCCCCCTTGCGGAAAAGGAAAGCGCGAACGCTTCCCGCAATCAATCGATCCGTGCCCGTGCATGGTCCGATCACGAAGGCGTCCCGGGTCCGTTTCTCACGTCAGAGGCGATTCTCCCGTCGAGAAGACGTACGATGCGCTTGGTGTGCTCGGCGATGTACTCCTCATGAGTGACGATCATGATCGTATTGCCCGCCTCGTGAATTTTCCTGAAAATGAGCATGATCTCCTCGCCCGTGCGGCTGTCGAGATTGCCGGTCGGCTCGTCGGCGAGGATGAGAGACGGACTGTTGACGAGAGCGCGCGCGATGGCCACGCGCTGCTTCTGTCCGCCGGACAACTCGTTCGGGCGATGCGCCGCGCGATCGAGGAGACCGACGGCCCGAAGAGATTCCATCGCCCGCTCCCGCCGGGCGGAGGCGGGAACGCCTCCATACACGAGCGGAAGCTCGACGTTCTGCAGCGCCGTCGCGCGCGGAAGCAGGTTGAACGTCTGGAAAACGAATCCGATCTCCTTGTTCCGGATCCGCGCAAGCTCGTCGTCCCCGAGATTGCTGACGAGATTGCCGTTCAGGTAGTAGGAGCCTTCCGACGGCGTGTCGAGACAGCCGAGAATGTTCATGAAGGTCGATTTTCCCGATCCCGAGGGTCCCATGATCGCGACGTATTCGTTTGTGGCGACCTCGAGATCGACCCCCACGAGCGCGTCGATCTGCACGACGCCTACCTCGTATACCTTCTTGATGCCTTTGGCCTGTATCAGCACCGAGCGATCCCCCTCGTAAAGGCGCTACCGGTAAATCTTTTTGCCCGTCGCTACGGCGAGGTCGGCCGTCGCGATGAGAAAATCGCATTTCCCCTGGATGACTTCCGCCTTCGCCTGGGTGAGAGCGACCTGGGCGTCGATCGTTTCGAGCATCGTGCCCACGCCGACGCGATAGCGTTCCTCCGCGAGCCGTAGATCCTCGTTCGCCTGTTCGACGGTCTCGCTCGCGACCGAGATGCGTTCGCGCGCCTGCGTGATTGTGAGGATGAGCGTCCTGATCTGGTTCGCCGCGTCGAGCTTCGCTTTTTCGAGATTGTATTCGGCGATCCGGGCATCCGCCTTCGCGATCCGGACGCTCGAGCTCGTCTGGAAGCGGTCGAAAATATTGACGCTCAGATACCCCGTGATGCCCCAGGAATACTCATTCTTGAAGAAGTTCAGATTCTCGGCCATCTTGCGGTCGTTCCAGCCGTAGTTGAACGACGCGCCGAGCGTGGGGAACCATCCGCTTCGCGCGGCCGAAACGCCGGATCGCGCGGATTTGATCGTATGCTCGAGGCTCTTGAGATCGGAGCGGTAGGACATCGCCTGCTGAATCTCGACCCCGGTGTCGAGATCGGCGATTTCGATCGTCATGGTCGTATCGACCTCGATTGCCCGATCCCCCTCTATCTTGAGAAGCGCCGAGAGATCCTGTTTCGCGAGCTCTACGCCGTTCTTCGCCCGGATCAGGGTGAGCCTCGTGTTGGAATGGCGCACGCGGGCCTTGAGCACGTCCGCGCGCGTGGCGGAGCCCACCTGAAGGAGGGCCTCTGTGCGTTCGAGGTTTCTCCTCGCGGATTCGGCGCTCTCTCCCGCCACGCCGAGGAGCATCTTGGCGCGCACGAGATCATAGTAGGCGCGGATGACGTTCGCCGCGATGACATCTCTGCGATACGTGAGCGCCTCGCGCGCGGCGTCGCGGTTGAACATCGCCGAGCGAACCCGGCTGATAGTGCCGCCCCCGTCGAAGACCTGGATGTCCGAGGATAGACTGAAGCCGTAATTCTCGTAGTCGAATCCCTCGTTCTGGACGGGGCGCCCCGACGCGTCGAATTGCACCGAGGAGGGTCCGTAGAACCGGTGCCCCGTCGAGAAATCGATGGAGAATCCCGGAAGCAGCCTCCCGTAGTTCATGAGGAGGTTCCCCTCGGCCTTCCGGTAGCTTTCACCCGCGATCGCGATATCGGGGTTGCTCTTCTGCGCGATCTCGATGCACTGATCGAGGCTGTAGACAGGCTCCTGAGCCGCGCAAACCGCGCTCGAAAGGATCGAAAATGCAAAAGCCGCGATCGCAAGCGCGGCGACTGCCGAACAGCGTTTCCTCTCACGCATCGTGATTACCTTCCCTCTGCTTGCATTGTATCGAAAGAACGTATCCGTATCTTCATGTACGTCGGAATCGCTTTGGAGTTTCAATTATCGTCGCGGGAAACGGGTCCCGCCGCTCATTGGCGACAGCGGCGCCCGCGCCGACGACGTTCGCTCATTGTGCCATATTCGGGCAGCGTCCTCCAGAAAGAAACGCGCCCTTATGAAAAAAACACCCGGCAGGGACGAGCCGGGCGTTCATACATCGTCTCGGGCGATCGATCAGGAGTCTAATGGAGCTTGAATCTGATCGGAACCGCCATGCGGGCTTTGACGGGCACCGTGCGCTGCTTGGCCGGTTTCCACAAAAACTGCTTAGCGGCCTCTATTGCCGATTTTTCCATCGCGGGAGTCACGTCCGATTGGATCACGGTCACCTGGAGAACCTTTCCGTCGACACCGACGAGCACGTTGAGAAGCACCGTCCCCTCGATACCCGCCTGGCGAGCGAGGTCGGGATACTTCGGATTGACGAATTTGATGAGCACCGGCGATTCGTCGAACGCGTAGAATTCCTGAGTCTGATCTGTCGAAGGCGGAGGAGGCATCGGTACTTCGTCGATGTTTTGGTAGCTCGTGGGCGCGAAGGCGCTCGCGTCGGAGGCGTCTTCCTCACCCTCGGCTGCCTCAATCGGCACGACGGGAGCGGACACTTCCTTCGGAGGAGGCGGGAGCTCGAACGAGGTCGGAAGCTCGACCGCTTCGAAGTACTGCTCCCGAAGCACGTACGGTTTGAACTTGAAAGTCGGCGTGATGTAAAAGAGAACGATGTGAATAGCGAGCACCAGGTACAGCGAGTTGCGGACGTACACGTTGTATCTGCTCTTGAATTCCTGATTTGCAACAGCGATAAGGGACACGCGGATTCCCCTTTGCACTTAAGGTGTTGACTCGTAGAGCGAGGTGAACGTCACGTTGATCGCGTTGGCTTCCTTCAGCTGATCCATGATATCGGATACGAGTTTGTATTTCGCGCGCTGATCAACGTTGAACGCCACAATGATGGCGCGGTTCTCTTCCAGCATGCTCGCCACGATACCCTGGATATGCTCGACCCGGGCCAGCTTGTCGTTGATGCTGATCCGGCTGAACCGGTCCGCCCAGATGTGCATGATCTGCTGGCGCTGCGTGTCGGTGCCCGACTTCGCCCTCGGAAGCATGATCGGAAGTCCCTCTTCCATCTTGAAGATGCTCGTCACCATGAAAAAGAGGAGAAGGTTGAAGATGATATCGGCCATCGAGGCGGTCGGGATCTCGTTCGTGACCTTTATGCGCGTCTTGATCTTCAAGGAGGATTCCTTCCTTTACGCCTTTATGCCCCCGACGCCGTCGTCTTCAGCGAAATGCGATTCGCTTTGGCGAGCCGGAGCTCGTCGAGGACGTCGATCATGATCCCGTAGTTCGCGTCGGGGTGCGTTTCGATGACGATCACGAGCTTGTCGTTCACCATGAGCTTCTCTTCGATGAGCGGCCTTATACGGCCGACGGGCAGCGGACCGGTCTCCTTCGTCGATATCGTTCCATCGGCCAGGATCGATATATGGAACACCGCGTCCTGTTTGAGCTTCACCGTCTTCGATTCCTTCCCCGGCAGGGACATCGGAAGCCCCTTCTCCACGGCCATGGTCGTGGTCACGAGGAAGAAGATGAGGAGAAGGAATATGATATCCGACAGCGAGGCTGCAGGGATCGTCGGTTTGAGCTTAATCCTTTTTATTGCCATTGCAGTTTCCCGCTGGGTTTACTTCTTGTTGAGTTCCACGAGCTCGTTCACGAGGTTGGCAGAGGCCTCTTCCATCTCGAGAACGAAACGCTCGATCTGGGACACGAAGAACGCGTGGCCGACGCTCGCCGGGATGGCGATCGTGAGACCCGCGATCGTCGTGATCAGCGCCTCTTCAATACCGGACGCGACGATCTTCGCGCTCACCTGCTCCGCGGCTGCGATGGCCGCGAACGCGTTCATCATACCCGACACCGTTCCGAGGAAACCCAACATCGGCGCAATGGTAGAAACCGTGGCAAGCACCACGAGACCGCGTTCCAGGAACGACGTCTCGATCGAACCCGCCGTCTCGATCGCTTCCTTCACCGCTTCGGGGCCCTGGGCGGCGCGGAGCAATCCCGAGTGAATGACCGCCGCAATGGGACCGCGCGTCCCCTCGCACACCTTGAGCGCCGCGTCGATGCCCTCGGCGCGGAGCGCCGCGCTTACCCCGTTCATGAGATTCTTGACGTCGATGCGCGCGCGCGAAAGGGTGAAGAGCCGTTCAAATATGAACACCAGGGCGATGATCGAACACGCGAGGAGCGGATGCATGAAGACTCCGCCCCGAGCGTAAAAATCGCCGAGTCCGCTGTACCGGACGGTATAGAACCAACCGAGGCGAGCGCGTTCCTTCATGTTGTCGATCTTCTTGACGATGCTCATCGAATCGCCCCTCGCCATGCCGAGCGAATCCTGCCCCGATACGGCGGATTGGGCCGGCGCCGCGGGCGCGGCGGACTCCTGCGAGTTCGCGGTCGCCATCGCGAAGCATAGGACTACGGCAAGGGTCAAGAGAACGATTAGGCCGGACGTCGAACGTTTCTTCTGTGCCATACCACGCGCTCCTCCTGCATCTGTTGGCGGTTTATTAATTGATCTCGATTCAATGGATCATTCAACGCGATGCGAACGTGCTCTCAACGTGCGGAGAGCGGGAATGATCCTCAATGCTCCCAATCCCAAAAGCACCGGGTCATTAATGTGAGCAAAATAATCGATGCATACCCCCTTGTCAACCCCAAAATTCCCCGCCCGGCGCGGCGCTCGCAAAGCCGCGCGAGGCCCGCGAAAAGCCTTTTCCTGAGAGTCCCACTAGTCCCCCGACATGTTCTCCGATGTCCCGACAAGCCGGTAATCGCCTATTCCGTCCTTGTCGAGGAACAGGAACCTGAGACCCTGCTTGGCCGTCATTCCCTTGTCTTCCGGAAGAAGGGGATCCCCCTTGAAGCTGTAGTTCCATACTTCGAAAGATCCCACGTCGTTGCCGACCGTTCCTCTCGTCGCGCGCTTCCTTTCAGGTGAAATGATCAGAGGCCGCTGATCCTTTATCGGCTGCGTCATGATTCCGTCGAGCATGATCTTGTATTCGTTGACTATCTTTTCGATCCCCTGGGAGAGATCATCCTGGCCCTGGGGCAGCGGTTTGTTGATGATTTCGTCGGGCGGCCCGAATTGGATGTAGGTGAATCCCCGTTCGGTGAGGGCGCCACGCTGGAAAGAGCCGAAGTGAGCGTCCGCGTATCTCACGCGGGACGTGAATTTCTCGAATGTCTCGTTCACCGCCGTCTGCGGCGTCGGATCGAGCTTCTTCCAGAAGCCCTGCATGAACGCTTCCTGCTCGCCGAGATTCATCCGCGCAAAGTCGTCGAACTCGCGATCGCCGAAGAGCATGCGCGCTTCAAACATGATGTCACGCGCGGGCTTCTGCCAATTGACGAGCTCCCAGGCGACGCTGAAATCCTTGCTTGAGGAGGCAAACAGCCCGCCGGGCGCCCGCGCTTCCACCGTCAAGCGGTAGGCGCCGGCGGAGTAGGTCGTGAGATCGACCATTCGCAGGAACGCGCTCCGATCCCCCTTGACGGGAACCTTGAAAAGGGCTTCTTCCATCGCCTCGCCCGTATCCTTGGTCAGCGCCAGTCGCACGTCGAGCGAATCGGCCGACGCCGTTTCCGGCAT
>Ga0265296_1004300_pt1 | contig 12452 bp, 13 predicted proteins | sample MunlanPumphouse1_FD_189073 | JGI IMG/M metagenome (GOLD analysis project Ga0265296, IMG submission 189073) | Groundwater microbial communities from a municipal landfill in Southern Ontario, Canada - Pumphouse #1 | ecosystem: Environmental > Aquatic > Deep subsurface > Groundwater | place... | reverse complement strand
CAAGCAGAGGCCATGTAAGGGGAAACCCCTTCGCGTCCTTCTAAATACAAATCCCTTAACTCTGTCTCCGCGTAAAGCCATCCGCCGATAGCGTTGCCCAGAAAAATACCCACAAGATTTGGGTCCTCATTCTTAATATCAATACCCGCGTCCTGCAAAGCCGTCTCTGAGGCAACCAGGGCCATATGGCTAAAGGCGTCGATCTTCTTTAACAATCTCTCTGAAATATGGCTGTATTTTTCCAGATCATCGATCTGCCCGGCAATATGCGACGGATACAGGGAGGCATCAAAGCGGGTGATCTTCTTGATAAATGAACGGCCGCTTTTAATATTGGCCCAGAACTGCCGCTTGCCTATCCCCGAAGGGCTGACTACGCCGATCCCTGTAATTGCTATTTTCTCCATTATCCACCAAACCTTTTCAAAATTAAAATAAAGGGGACGGTTCTATTTTTTATCGGACAGATTCTATAAAAAATAGAACCGTCCCCTTTATTTACTCCTTAAATCTTTTCATAACTAATGACGAATGTATTCCTGAAAATCCGCTACTGGTTTTTAAAATAATATTTACTTTTTTTTGTATCGCTTCATTAGGAATATAATACAGGTCGCACTGCGGGTCTTTCTCCTCCTGATTTATAGTAGGAGGAAGAATGTTCTTTTCAAAGATCATCGCAGCGATGGTCATCTCAATGGCATTTGCCGCGGCCAACGGGTGGCCGATCATGGATTTGAATGAACTGATCGGCAATTTGTAGGCATAATCCCCGAAGATCGCCTTATAAGCGGTGCTTTCAAAAATATCATTCATACGCGTGGATGAGCCGTGCGCGTTGATATAATCGATCTCGGAAGGCTTGACCCCGGCGTCTTTTAAAGCCAGGCCGATACAAGTCTCCATTGCCCGTCCGTCGGAAGGAAGATCAGTCATATGAAAAGCATTGCAGCTGGTGCCAAAACCTAAGATCTCGCAATAGATGCGCGCGTTGCGCTTTAAGGCGTGATTTAATTCCTCCAGGACCAGGATCCCCGCTCCTTCGGCCAAAACAAAACCGTCGCGTTTATTATCAAACGGACGGCTTGCCTTTTGCGGATAGTCATTATGCACGGACAAAACATTGACCACATCAAATGCTCCAAAGGTAATCGGGGTAAGCGGTGCCTCTGCCGCCCCGCAGATCATTACATCCTGCTCTCCGTCCTGAATGGTCTCCAAGCCAAAACCCAATGAATCTGTGCCGGCAGTGCAGCCGGTGGAAATAGTATTGCAGCTCCCCTTTAAACCGTAGCGGCTGCTGATCTCAATTGAGGGGGTGTTAAACATGGAAGCATCATAAAGATCAGGCCGCACCAGGGCCGGATTAATCGGCTTCTTGCCGTCTTCGGTAACTAAAGCAAACTCCTCCTCCATATATTTTGTTCCGCATATGGCATTGGCAAGGCAGACCCCTATCCGCCGGGGATCCTCTTCAGAAAAATTTATCCCGCTGTCATCAATGGCCATTTTACCCGCAGCTACCCCAAATTGCACATAGCGGTCCATGCGCATAACCTCTTCATGATTTAGGCCTAATTTAAAAGGGTCAAAATCCCTGACCTCCGCGGCAATCTTGGTATTAAAAACCGAGACATCAAAACCATCAACCCGCCTTACCCCGGATTTTCCGCCTGACATACCCTCCCAGGCATTCTCTTTTCCGATGCCGTTAGGAGAGATCACCCCTATGCCGGTAATTACCACTCTGCGCTTAGCCATAAACTATTTTTTCTCCTCTACTCTGGTAACCTTAAAAATAATATTCCCGCCGTCAGGACAGGTAACCGTATCAATGGAATTGGGGTCAGCCATAAAGAAGAATTTTGCCCCGAAATTTAAGGCAAACAAAGCCGGAAAGGCGGTGTGAAAGGCAGCCCCGCAAAAACCCGGGATACATTTTAAACCCTGGGTCTCCCATTTATCACCCACCTTATACCCGAAACTACACTTTCCTTTTGCCTCGACCACCTCAATAAGCATTTTTTTGGGATTCGGCCCTTTATGATCCGGATCGCGCGGCATAACTTCAATCTTACCTTCTTTATCCAGTATCTCGGCTTTAAATTCCAGCTTTCCTCCGTCGGGACAGGTAACCAGTAAAGAACGCTGATTATCCCTGAATCCAAACTTTGCGCCGAAACTTAAGGCATAGATTACCGGAAAAAGCGCATGCGCCAGGCCTAAGCAAAAGTGTTTCGGCCCATGCGTAAAGTCCTCTAAAATAATCTCATCACCGGCCTTATAACCATGGTAGCACTCTCCGGAAACACCGGTAACCGTAAGTTTTAACCTGGGAAAGGGGGTCTTAACTTCATCCATTTCTTCTAAACCAGCTCCTTAGTTTTTTCGATTAAATCATCCTTGCTATAAAACCTGTTATTCTTCTCCACAGAATGCACCATATCCACCAGAACCTTATTTAAAGGCGCGTGCATATTATGTTCCTGGGCAAGGCGCACGAACTCACCGTTGATATAATCGATCTCCGAAAGCCTGCCGCGCATAATACTCTGTAAAATTGAACCATACAACGGCTCTTTGCTTAAGTTCTTCATAATCCCCGAGAAAACCCGGGCAGCGTCAGCTCCGGGCATAGAGGTAAGTTTGGTAATATTCTCTAGCGGAAAACCCGGAAGGGAAACCAAATTTATCCCGGCTTTGTCAATAACCTGGAAAGCCTCTCTCCATATGGCAATGCTGATACGGCTGATATCCAGATCGCTGAAAACCTCCTGCATGCTCTTGCCGATGATCCCCGGCAGGCAATTGTTGGCATTCGCGAAAATCTTTAAATATTTCATCCCCTTGATCTCTTCGCTGATTATCGCGGGGAATGCCTTGTCCAAAACCAGGCTCACGGAAATCATGGATTCAGTAAACTTAGGGTTGAAAAAACTGCCCAATACCCAGCTGCCTTCAAAATTATGCACTACCTTGCCCGGCTGCAAGTAAGTGGCGCCGAACATGACAATGCTGGAAATAATCTTCTCCCGGCCCAGGTATTTGGCAACCAGATTATCTGCTTGCACGCCATTCTGCGTGGTCAGCAATAGGGAATTCCGTAGCAAATAGGAGTTATCTTGCAACACAGAATCAATATCCTGTGTCTTGGTAGTTAAGATCGCTAAATCCGGAATATAGTTCAAGGTGTCGGAAATACCGATGCGCACCAAAAAATTACCCCTGACCCCCGAGATGGCCAGGCCATCTTCTTTAATCGACCTGACTGCCGGGTTGCGGCCAACCAGGGTTACCTCTTCGCCTTTTTCTTTAAGATAACCCGCGACCAGGCAACCTATGGCTCCGGCGCCAATAACAACAATACGCATTATGGGTTTCTTTCTTTCGGAAAGCCGTATTTCCTGTAGTCAAAGCCATTCTGCTCCAAAAGACGGACCATCATGCTGTAGAACGGCGAAGGCACATCGGAAAAAAAAGCCCCCACTACATCCTGCTCCTCTACGCAGGCAGAATTACGCTTGCCGGCATTCTCCTCGGCAGCCTTAGTAACCACGCTTTCAGTAATGCGACGGTGGAATACAGGGATCTTAGAAACCAGCGTTTTAAACTTTTCCTCTGTATTAGGTTCCCAATTCATATGTATTGCCGTTGGTATGGTGATATAGTAAAATTTTACTATATTAATTTTATTGATTATCCGGCTGTTTGTCAAGCAGAAAAATGGGGTCAGAATTATTTATTACGGGGACAACTTACTAAATAAATAATTCTGACCCCATTTTTCAAGCAACGATTCAAGAAAAGACTCCTCTGCCTTAAGCAGCCTGAGATTATGCTCTAATATGCGTAATAAGGCGGGTGTTTTCTGCAGCTCTTTTGTATTGCTTAACCTCTCAATTCCTCTAAATACCTTATTGAGCATGCTTAAGCGCCCGCGCAGCCTGCGCTTAGCTGATGCGGCTTTTAGATAATGCAGAAAGTATAAGCTTAGATCCAAACTGAATTGCGGCCTTTTAAGGACAAGCAGGCTTTTATTCAACAACTCCTCAAAACGCAACCTTCCCCGGGGAGTAAGAGAATAAACAAAACGCTCCGGCCTCCTGCCTTCTTTGCCCGCGCGTTTGGTAAGTAGCCCTTTTTTTTCCAGAACTTTTAAAGGATAATAAATTGATTTTAATTCAACCCCGGCGAAAAGAGAGAGGATCTGGCGGACTTTGATTTTGATTTCGTAACCGTGCTTGGGGCTTTGGCGCAGCAGACCTAATAAAATAAGCTCCTGCTCAATCATCCGGTAACACCTATAGACCTGAACTTCTTATACCTTAACTCAAGCAGCTTTTCCGGATCCAAATCATCCAACTCCTTAAGGTTCCTTAAAATTACCTCTTTAATATTTTGCGCGCTCTTTTGCGGGTCGCGATGCGCTCCGCCGAATGGCTCAGGGACAACCTCATCGATAATCCCCATTTTCAGAAGATCCTGGCCGGTTAATTTTAAGACCTCCGCTGCCTGGGGGGCCTTAGCCCCATCCTTCCAGAGGATTGCCGCGCAACCTTCGGGAGAGATAACCGAATAATACGCGTTTTCCAAGACTGCCACCCGGTCAGCCACGCCTACGCCCAAAGCCCCGCCTGAGCCGCCCTCTCCTATAACAATAGAAATAATGGGAGTGGCAATACGCATCATCTCCCTCAAATTAAGCGCGATTGCCTGAGATTGCCCGCGCTCTTCCGCGCCGATACCCGGGTAAGCGCCCGGGGTATCGATAAAGACTACGATGGGTAATCCAAACTCTTCGGCCAACTGCATAAGGCGTAAGGCCTTACGGTAACCTTCGGGGTGGGCGCAGCCAAAATTACGCTTTAAATTCTCCTTGGTGTCCCTCCCCTTTTGATGCCCCATAACAAGAACCTTCTTTCCTCCTATTTTAGCCAGGCCGCAGACCAGAGCCTTATCATCGCCAAAAAGCCGGTCGCCGTGCAACTCCACAAAATCCGACATAATCATATTGATATAATCCAGGGTATACGGCCTTTGCTGATGGCGGGCAAGCTGCACCTTCTGCCAGGGGGTGAGATTGGCGTAAGTATCTTTTCTTAAATGCTCAAGTCTCTCTTCAAGTTTCTTTACTTCGGAAGATAGATCAATCTTCTTCTCGGAGATAAAAGATTTTAGCTCCTGGATCTTTTTTTCTAACTCAACAATGGGTTTCTCAAAATCAGGTCCGGCCATGGGGATTAATCAACTATGGTGACTTCTGTGCCGACCGGCACAATGCTATAAAGCTCTTCTACGTCGGGGTTGCCTAAGCGCACGCACCCCTGGGTCACCTGTTTACCTAATTCTTTAGGCTCGGTAGTCCCGTGAATTCCATAACCCGCCAGGTCAAAACCCATCCAGCGCGTGCCCAATACGTTCTCGGCGCTTCCCGAAGGCACGACTGCCCCTGTCTTGAACCAGGTGGGATTAACAAGTTTGTTGGTGATCTTGAATGTGCCTACGGGGGTGCAATTATTCTTGCCCGTGGATACAACATATGTCTTGATCACCTCTTCATCGCTTTTAAGCAACAGCATATTCTGGGATTTATCTACCAGGATGCTAAAAGGCGCGCTCCAGATCTTTATCTTGCGGCCGGGAATTATAAGCGCATCGCTGATATTATTACTTTTCATAATAAGTTCTAAGGTAGTCTTATGCTCCCTGGCGATTTTATTAAGGGTGTCGCCTGGTTTTATCTGATAGGTTATGCTTTTAGGCGTAATTGCCGGAGAAAATAACAATTTGATGTTCATATCTTCTGCCTTTTTCTGCCAGGCGGCCACATCTAAGGATTCAGGAAAATCATTCACCAGTTTCTGATATAATACCTTGGCCTCAAACAGGCTGCCTTTGGCCTCAAGCTGGTGCGCCTGATTAAGCAAACTGCGCACAGATAAACGATTAGCCGGGTTAACTTTGCTGCCCGTATTTCTGATGCCTAAAAAAGCAAAAAAACCGGCGGTTACCGCTACCGCCAAAACCGTTATAACTAAGATTCTCTTACTCACCAGATCCTCCTTATCTTGCCCAGGATATCAAAGCAATAACAATACCTAAAAACAGCCCTATAATTACTTCTACAGGAGTATGGCCTATCAGTTCGCGCAGGCGCAACTCCTGAATCTTGCCCTGCCAGTAGATATCCTCCATAATCTTATTTAAGATACCTGCCTGCTTGCCTGTTGAACGGCGCACCCCCTGCGCGTCAAACATTACCACGATGGCAAAAGCAAACGCCAGGGCAAAATAAACGCTGTCAAAACCGCATTCCAGGCCAATGCTCGTTGCCAGGCACGCTGCCCCGGCGGCATGCGCGGAAGGCATCCCGCCGCTGCCGATAAAAAGGCGAAAATCAAATTTCTTCAAGCGGAAAACCCCCAGGACCACCTTGATCGTCTGGGCGATCAACCAAGCTGAAATAGTGGTCATCAGGATCTTGTTCCTATATACCTCTACAAAGAAATCTCTCATTATTCCTTGGTTTGGGCAGGGACAACCTCAATCTTAATCTTAGCCCGGGTAGTTGACTGGCCTTGCTTAAGCAAATAACCACGGTTCCCCTCTGTTTCTAAAGCTGGGGTCCTGCGCTTACGGCTGTCAATAAGCGCCCTATTTTCCGCCTTTAATATAGAAAATTTGGCGCTTGTATTCTCGTTGTCCCGGAATAAGCGCGCAATCCTGTTCTTACTGGCCCTTAAATAGCCTTTAAGACTTATATTTTTTAGCGCCAGCTGCTCTTTGAGCTCTTTTTCTTTCCCCATCTGCCACAATAAGTTTTGCTTCTCTTGGGTTAATACCGCAACCTCGCCTTGAGCCTGAATCAGGCTATCTTGAAGCCTGTACCTTGCCTTTAATTCACTGACATACCTGACCAGGCTGAAAACAGTACTGCCTAGCAATAAAATAAGCGCTATATTCTTAACCGCATCCTTATTCATAAGCCTATATTATATAATCCACTGCCTAAAAAGCAAGCTATTTTCTCCTTAAAAACCAGTTAGATTATCAACCCCGGTGCGTCTATTGCCTTAGAAGCCTGCCTTTGGCAGGCAGGGAGGGGTGATGATCTCAAAAACTTACAGTTTTGGCCTACTGGGCCTGGAGGCTTATCCGGTTGAAATAGAAATTGATGTCGCAAACGGCCTTCCGGCAGTAACCCTGGTTGGCTTGGCAGATACGGCAACCAAAGAAAGCAAGGAAAGGGTGCGCTCTGCAATCAAGAATTCGGGGTTCCAGTGGCCCAGCCAAAGGATAACTGTAAATCTTACCCCTTCTGACATTAAAAAGGAGGGCACTTGTTTTGACCTGGCTATTGCCCTGGGGATCCTGGCGGCAACAGGGCAAATCAATAGCGCGCCCCTTAAAGATTATTCTTTTCTGGGAGAATTGTCCCTGAATGGGCAGTTGAGGCCGGTGCATGGAGTTTTAGCCATAAGCTTAACCATGGCTAATCTCCCGGTAAAAAACCTTATCCTTCCTGAAGAGAACGCTAAAGAGGCCGGGATTATACCGGAGATATCTGCCTGGCCGCTAAAAAACTTAACGGAGGTTGTGCAATTTCTGGCTGATCCCGGCCTTAAGCAGCCCTTTAAATTAACGCTTGAACAAATTCTCAAGGACAATACAAATTACACACTGGATTTCTCCGAAGTCAAAGGGCAATATTTTGCCAAAAGGGCTCTTGAAGTAGCTGTGTCGGGCGGCCATAATATTATTTTAATCGGCCCTCCGGGCAGCGGTAAAACCATGCTTGCCAAAAGGATCCCCACGATTATGCCGGATCTAACTCTTAAAGAGGCCCTGGAAATAACTAAAATCCACTCCGTGGCAGGCACCTTGCTAAACAAGGGTGGTTTTATAGGGACGCGTCCGTTCCGCTCTCCGCATCACAGCATTTCAGATATTGCTTTAATCGGCGGGGGGTCAATACCTAAACCCGGAGAAATAAGCCTGGCGCATTACGGCGTATTGTTCTTAGATGAATTGCCGGAGTTTAACCGCAAGGCCCTTGAGGCATTGCGGCAGCCGCTGGAGGATAATTTAATCTGCGTCAATCGCATAAAAAGGACGCTAACCTTCCCGGCTTGTTTCATTTTAGCTGCCGCGCTTAACCCTTGCCCCTGCGGGAATTATTTTAATCCTGAAAAGGCCTGCCATTGTCATCCCGCAAAGATTAAAAATTATTTAGGCAGGATTTCCGGGCCCCTGCTTGACAGGATTGACATACACATTGATGTGCCGGCGGTAAAATACCGGGAATTAAGCGAATATAAAGATGCGGAGGCGTCAAAAGAGATAAAGCAGCGGGTGGTAATTGCGCGCAGTGTCCAGCAAAAAAGATTTAATTCCGCGGGAATATCCTGCAACGCCCAAATGCACGGAAAATTAATCAGGGAATGCTGCATTCTGGACAGAAAGGCGCAGGAGCTGCTGCGTATGGCTATAGCGGAATTAGGGCTATCAGCCAGGGCTTACGATAAGATACTTAAGGTTTCGCGCACGATCGCGGATTTAGTCCGGGAAGAAATTATCTCGGAAGAGCATATTGCAGAAGCGATACAATACAGGAGTTTAGACAGGGAGTTTTTTGTTTAAACAAATTCTACATGAGAAACGTAATAAGTTAAATCTAAAGAACGATAGCCGATTTATCGCTAACGTAGAAGATTACCGTAAGGACATTGAACCCTAAGTGGTAATACCAGTCTTTGACCCTGTAAAATAGCGCCACCTGTAAGACTACATTCTTAATCTTCTTCTTTCTATCATCCGACATATTTCAATCCCCAACGAATAAACGCCGTATCCCATAAACAAACTTAAATAAGGTGTCAGCACCACAAGATATCTTACAGCTGCCGCTTGCATAAAAAACAGTATGGCTCCCAATTCCGTAAAAAAACCCACCAGAATAAGACTACAAATCCCCACCTTGCCTTGTTTTAAAAAAGTCCTCCATGCGTTCAAAACCAAAAAAAACAACCCAACGAGAAAAAGCAAACATTCCGCCGGGTTTAATTCTACACTTATAAAACGTTGCACGACATAATTTAATCTGGACAATATTGTCGGCAAGGCACTGTCAGGATAATACGCCGCCTGGTGCGCAAAAATGCTGAAGCGTGTTTTGATAATTTCCCTTATTACTAAAAAATGATTAGCATTAAAAAACATGGGATTCAAAGCAGCAAAAACGACAAACGAAACACAAACAACAATTCCCAGGTGCGTCAAAAGAAGAAGCAAGTCCCTTATAGTAACCTTTCTTAATAATAATTGTCGGACACAGATCAAAAAGAGACATACGGCCAAGATCACGATATTCAGCGCCCCATGAATCTTTGTTCCAGCCAAAAGTCCCTGCGTTAAACCGATTGAGAAAGACAAAAATAGTAAAAGCGCTAACGGTCTTTTTTCCTTCTGCCACAAAGATAAAAATAAAAATATTAATAGAAGATTCAAAAGGTGCTCAAAAAGCCACACTGATTCCAATAGGACAAAACTGCTGAACCAAAGGAACATGCCGTTATTGAGAAAAAAATAGAGCGAAAGGGCGGCACAAAAATATGTACCCAAATACCAGGAAAAAATAAATACCAAAATATAACAGAAAGCCCTAAAAATAAGCATCCGGGGACGAAGTATAGAAATCATTTCTCTGACATAGGGAAAGGGATGCTGTTGTATATCCTGCCATCGCTCAAAACCGGAATGAGGCACATTATTAGGCCCAGTAAAAAGGAATAATTTTGTAGGTTCTGCCAACATATAACTATAAGGGCTTAGAAAAAGCGTTAAACCAATCACATAAACTCCCACAGGAGCAGGCTCACAGTTGAAATCACTATGCCAAAATACATTGTCAAAATTATGAGTGATAAAAAATGATTTGAATAATCCCGCATAATAGACGTAAAGCAATTCGTCGGCATCAATGAAGTTCTTTCCCGGCTTTATTCCTTGACCAAAAGCAATAATAAAGCATAAAACCAGAACGAGAAGAACTATTGCTTTATTAAAAAATGATCCACATTTCATTTTAGTAACCAGAAATTGAATTGAAATTCAGCAAGAAAGCCGAACGCAGATTCCATGTAATCATTCGAGACGGAAGCATATGTCATACAAAAAAGAGCAATCAATACTAACGCAACAGAAGACTATAGATCCCTATTGCATTCGTCTGCTTTCTTCATCTGTATTATATCATCTTTAGCTGCGGGATGCTTGGAAATTAAAAGGGGAAATTCTGCGTATTAGGCAAAGAGCTGGAGATTATTTCGGAGGAGTATGTCGCGGAGGCAATACAGTACAGAAACTTGGATAGACAATTATAAAATTATTTAATGAGTATTTACTGCAATGACTGTGCTGACGCTTGAGGTATTGCCCGCGTCATCCCTGACTGTAAGGGTAACGGTAAAATTACGCAAGCCGTAAATGGTGCTCCAATAAGTATTCTCGGGATTTTTCTTGGTAGAGGTATCCCCGTCGCCAAAATCCCAATCATAAGAGACGATCCGACCTGATTTAGAGTGAGATTTTTGTCCGGAAAAATTTACCTTAAGCGGCGAATAACCTTTCACAGGCTTGGCAATAATTACCGCCACCGGAGGCTCCAAGGATGGCTTGACTGCCGGTTTTTCTTCGACGCTAACAGGTTTAATTTCCGTCGGTCCTTTTGCCTCCGCAACAGCAGGGGCTGGAGTTTGCGGCGCAACCTCCGGGGCTGCTGGTAATGCCGCCCCCTGCGGCAAATGCTCACTGGCTAAATCTTCCTTAATATACGCATTAAGTTTTTCCTTTAGACTATCTACGCGGGATTTTTCCAACGCATATCCCTGCTCATCAAGTTTATCCACTCTTGCTCTGTATTTAGGATTACGGTTATATTTATAATCCGCGACGGCAATAAACGGCCAGCGCAAAACACCCCACAGGAAATCCACAAACATCACCGGGGGATCCCAAAAGAAATCTTTTAGGCGTGACTGTATCTGACCAGTCTTCTTGCAGTAATACTCAACCGTGGCTCTGCGGCGTTTAAAACGCTCCTTAGCCAAAGTTAAGTCCGGCAGGGATTTTTCTTTTCCGACAGTATACTCTAAAACAGGCTTTCCATCATAACTGACCAGGTAACCCTGGCTGCCGGAAGAGGCGGATTTCTGAAATTTGTAAGTGGCGCAGCCAGATAAAACGGACACAAAAAATAATAAAACCAGGATTTTTCTCACCCTTATACTCCTCTTCCTTGTTCTTATATTTAATTTTTGCTATTGGCGCATTAAAGCCAATGCCTCTGAGCGGGTCTTTTCATTCTCCTTAAAAATTCCCCGCACAGCACTGGTTACCGTCATGGTCCCGGGCGTACGCACCCCGCGCATAGACATGCAAAGATGCTCTGCCTCAATAACCACCATAACCCCCAGAGGTTTTAACTTACCCATCACGATCTCGGCAATCTGCGTAGTTAATCTCTCCTGCACCTGCGGCCGGCGCGCCAGGATATCCACCACCCGGGCAAGTTTGCTTAATCCGGTTACCCGGCCGTTTTTAGGGATATAGGCGATATTGGCCCTGCCCAAAAACGGCAGCAGATGATGCTCGCACACACTATATAATGGTATGCCGCGCAGCAAGATAATCTCATGGTGCTTCTGATCCAGGATTACCTCAAGCTCTTTCTCGGGATTTTGCTTTATCCCGGAGAAAATCTCTTCATACATCTCCGCTACCCTGCGGGGTGTCTCAAGCAGGTCTTTTTTCCTGGGGTTCTCTCCGATAGCCTCCAAGATATCCCTGACTGCCCGCTCAATCTTCTTGCGATCCATAAACACCTCTACTTACCGATACAAAACCGGCTAAAAATCTTATTCAACAGATCTTCCGGGAAATCCTTTCCCAGGATGCTATCCAGATAACCCAGGGAATCCTTAATCCCCTGGGCAATGAACTCCCCGGATAGTCCATTATCTAATGAATTGCCTGCTTCTGCAATAAGTTTTTCTGCGCAAGTCAACGCGCTGATATGCCTTAAGCTGCTGACCATAACCGATTCAGGCGCAGAGACCACGCCTTTATACACCTGGCCGGCAACGGCATCTTCCAGCAGATTAATATTTTTGGCCTTCTTGGCAGAAAGCTCAACCAAACAGGGAAAAACTTTTTTGATTTTCTCTTTATCTATTTTCTGCCTAAGATCGATTTTGTTGATTACCGCGATCACTCTCCTGGATTTTAATTTACCCATGAGCGTATAATCTTCTTTACTTAAATCCCTGCTTCCGTCAAAAAGCACAACCACTAAATCCGCTAACTCGATCTGTTTTTTGGAGCGCTGCACCGCTTTCCTGCCTACCAGGTCTTTTGCCTTAAGTATGCCGGCGGTATCAACTATTCTTACCGGG
>Ga0265296_1004299_pt1 | contig 12455 bp, 14 predicted proteins | sample MunlanPumphouse1_FD_189073 | JGI IMG/M metagenome (GOLD analysis project Ga0265296, IMG submission 189073) | Groundwater microbial communities from a municipal landfill in Southern Ontario, Canada - Pumphouse #1 | ecosystem: Environmental > Aquatic > Deep subsurface > Groundwater | place... | reverse complement strand
CTTCAAAACAGCTTCATCACCCTGAACCTCAGAACGTAAAAGCGCACCAACTTTCTGCGCAAGCGCATCATGATCAACAACCGCATCTTTTCCAGCCTCCCCATTTCTAACCCTCGCAAACTCTCTGTCTCCAATCATAAAGACAGTCTCATTACCATGAACTTCAGAATGTACAAGCGCCGCTACCCTCCCGGCAACCAAATCATAATTAACAACAGCATTCTTTCCATCTTGCCCATGTCTAACCTTAGCAATCACCGTATCTCCAATCTTCAAAACAATTCCATCCGCATCAGTCTCTGCCGTTATCTTAGAAGCAAGACCAGCCACGATCTTGTCATGATCAACAACCGGACTCGTTCCATCTTTCCCGTGCGGAATTTCAACAACCTTTCCGCCAATCTTTATCCTGGTTCTATCACCAACCACCTCAGTCTCCACCTCAAGCCCGGCCAAAACCCCAGCTATAATTCGATCATGATCCACGACCGCATCGGCTCCGTTTCGCCCATCCAAAATTTCAACAACCTTTCCGCCAATCTCCAGTACAGCTCTATCAGCGCCCCTTTTAACCCCTATTTTAGAAAAAAGTCTCCTTTCAACCTCGTCAACAACTTGCTCGGGAGTAACTCCCACCCCCTTACCCGTACCGTGCGGAATTCTGATCGCTTCCTCCCCGGCTATCTTCAAGATAATTTCATTGTCTCCTTGTTCAACAGTTATAGCATCCCTAACGGCAGCAACAAGCTGCTCTTTTGTAAGTTCAATTCTTTCACCCGGACTACCATGCCTGATTTCATCACCCAATTGTTTATCTCCAAACATCAACACGACACCAGTATCAGTACCTCTAACAGTTAATTTTTCCCTGATCACCCCGGCAATTTGTTCATCAGTAACTTCGGCCCGCTCAGCCGGCCTATCCGGCTCTCTTGGTTCCACGGGCCTCCCAGGCTCTCCCTGCTCCCCTGGTTCCCCTGGCTCTCCACCGGGACCATTAGTCCTGACAAATCCTACAATTCCAGGCCCACGAGGTTCACAAGGTTCACGAGGTTCCCGAGGTTCTCGAGGTTCCCGAGGTTCTCGAGGTTCCCGAGGTTCTCGAGGCTCCACAACCTCCCCAGGCGCTCCCGGAACCCCAGGCTCTCCTGAAACCCCAGGCTCTCCTGAAACCCCAGGCTCTCCTGACACCCCAGCCTCTCCCGGCTCCCCAGCCTCGCCAGGTTCACCCGGCACTCCCGGCTTACCACCGGCAGCTCTTTTCTTAGCTCCAATTTCATCAATATCCTTTTGCTTCTGAGCAAATGCTTCATCATACTTTTCAGGCAAATGAACCCTTCCTCTAAAAAACAAATCACCATAAAATTTCCTAATCGCATCTTTTATGCCCCTTCTTCTAGCTTCTTTCCCCGACTCGGGCGACGACGCAGCTTCCTCCACCACACGATGCTGAATGGCCTCAACACCACTAGATACCTCACGTGACCTTCCCCACGGAGACTCAGTATGCTGAATAACCCCAACACCACTAAACACCCCGCGTGGCTTCTCCCACAAAGACTCAGCATCAAGCTCCCAATTATAATCAGGATCTGGCGTTAGCCCTTGAATTACAGGCGGTAATTTCCTCTCCTTACCAATCATAGCCCTGATAATTCCTTCCCTAACCTCATGAGAAATACCACCAATACTTCTTAAATTAAAACTCGCAGATAGAAATTTATCAGGCTCCTCATCCCAAAGTTTCATCCTATCCTGCCACGTTCTCCCCCAATCCTTATGCTCATCAACCGTTATACCTTTATCCCAATTCACATCTTCAAACCTGATCCCCTTCACCAAAGGACTGCCTGCCGAATCAGCATCTCTAGATGCATCAGCAGACGCCTCATCAGACGCATTAGCTCTCCTGTCTTTATCGTCCGGTCCAGCCATATCTAAACGTTAATTTAGTTAATTTTATCCTGATATTATACCATTTTTCAGGTTCGGATTCAAGCCTGGACGTTCCAAAAGAATCAAGAATCCATTGAACCACGACGAACTGGTTGACGACATGTAGTAAATATGTTATCCTTCGACCCATAACTCAGTAAAACAGATGGTTGAGCGCGTAGAAGAAAAACCCGGACTTCTCGAAGGACTCGGTAAGGAATTCTTCAAGGGAATTCCATATTCTCACTTCGGTTTGAGCAGAACCGAGCAACTACTAGGAACAAATTTAAGACAAACTGAACTCACCCAGAGACAAATTTTAGAAACAAGAAGGCTTGAAACAGGACAGGATAGGGAACGAATCGTAGCGGAAGGTATATTGGGAGAAACACAAAAAACGAGGGAAGAAGTATCCGAATTAGCTCCAGTTTTAAGACAATCTGCTATTGCGCAAATGGCTATTGACGGCAGACTGCAAAGCTTGGAAGAATCATTGGTAGAAACAGGAGAAAATATAGTTGGTATACCCAGCACAAGAAAATCCATAGCTGAATTATTGCACAACGGTGAAATCTCAGACATAGAAGCAGTGGTTCTGGTTGGGAGAGGGGTTTTAGACAGTAGCCAAGCTGAAGAATTACTAAAACGCTTACCCCAATGGAAACTAGAGGTCATAAGAAGCGGACTGGCGACACGATATGATCCAGGAACAGAAAGACAACTTCATCCGCCCCAAAAAGCATATTTGGCACAACTAAGGAGAGCTCTAATCACGCCAACTGCTCACTTAAGTTCACTTGAACCACTTGCCAGAAACCGCCTTTTAGGCAGCGAGGTTCATCACAAATTAGCAACTCGAATAAGAGAAGTGAGATTTGGGGTTGAAGCGGGAAATTACGGAATAAGAGAGCTAAATGAGCAAACCGACAGAAGAATTTCACAGGGAGAAATCCAAATCGCCCAAGGATCACAACAAATAGGAGACAACCGCATAGCCAGATCGCAAAGAGAGACGACCAATCGGCTAATACATGCCGGCATCCTTCAGGGAAACAGGTTGATCGAATTAGAAGAGAGAAATATAGAAACCCAAACAGCGCAACTGCTAGTCCAAACAGATATGGCGGGAAAAGTCACCACCATTAGAGATTTGGCGGTAAAAGCTGGAGAAGATCGCACAGCGATAAGAACATCAACCGAGTCGACAGCCTATAGTGCGGGTACACTAGTCGAACTGGCAGAGCAGGCCAGCATAGATCGTCAGGAATTAATACACGGGCTAAGAAGCTTGGCTTTGACCGAAAGAGGCTATGGAGAATTACAAGTAAGACAAATGGACGAAGCTCAGATTACAAGAGAAGGACAACTTGCAATAATGGAAAGAATTAGAGAAATAGGAGAATTCGGGAGCACTTTGCTCTTAGATTTAAGTCGTACAGCAAAAACTCTAGTTAGAGTAGAGGAAGCTCAGCTTGAAGAACTGGGAAAACTTAACGAAGGGGTTGTTATTTTGCAACAAATAGCAGCAGCTCAATTGGAAACATCTCAAGGTATACAAGGCGGATTGGAGCACTTGCAAAAAATACTGGAAGAACAAGGAATAAACATATGTCGCATAGTCAAAGCAACAATAGTTACACTATTGGACATTGAAAAACGAACAATGGAAAGAGATAACAGCCGAGACAGAATAGCAGCAGAAGAAAGTTTCAGAAAAGCGATGGAAATGCTTAGAAGAGGGAAAATTGACAAGGCAATAAAGTACTTAGATGAATCGGAAGAAAGATGGCCTGCAGATTTTCGAATATATTACGAAAGAGGATTGTGTTATGTAGCAAAAAATGACTCAACCAGAGCAAAACAAGAATTTTTGGAATCAATAGATATGGTGTGCGACGAAGAAAAAAAGAAAGAAAGAGCACTAGTGAGATTAAATCTAGCAAGACTATACTACAGTGAAGCAAGGCTACATCTAGAAAAAGGGGAAATGGAAGCACATGACGAAAAGTTGTTACAGGCAATAGAAGAAACAAAAAAAGCGGTGGAAGAAGATCCAGGGAACGATGAAGCTCATTTTGCACTAGCAATATACCTGGCCGCATTCAAACTAGTAGATGAGGCCTTAGAAATACTAATGGAATTAATACGGAGAAACCCCGAATTTGCTAAAAAAATATTGCATTTCGACGTTTTCCAGCCATTGATGGCCATCTTAAAACATACTCTAGCAGAAGAATTTCAAGAAAAAGACGATAAATCGATAGCGAAAGTAAATCTAGCTATCGCGAAAGATTGCCTAGCAGTAGGAGATCTAGAAACAGCAATAAGATGTATATCGTTGTTATTAGATAATTGGATTGTATTTTTGAGAGACTCAAGATTCGTTGAAGACAGCGAGAGCTCGATAGTCCACGGACGAATAACAGAAAAATTAAAAGAGAACGTAGGTGCTAATAGATATAAAAAACCAGAAGAGCTATATGCGGCTTTGAATATTGCGCTCCAGCTAAAATCCGCATCGGCAGGAGAAGATGCAACAGAAACAGGGGATCTTGAGACAGCGATAGAATGCATATCATTACTGTTGGACAACTATGTCCAATTTTTAAAAGATTCAAAATTCATCGAAAACACCCAAAGCTCGGTAGTCCGCACACAGACCGCAAAAAAACTTGGGATAAACATAGACACAGGCAAATACAAAACATTTGAAGAATGGTACTCGGCTTTAGGAATTGCCCTTCAGCTCAAGCTCCCGGCAGGGAAGATATACAAAGCTTTTTTGCTAGGCGCAAAATTGGATCCCGATTTCACGGGGAAAAACGTTCCAGAGATAAGAGCAAAACTAGAAAGAATTGTCGGCACACAAATAGAGTATTTATTACGCCTGATAAGAACGAAACATCCAGCCGATTTCCCATGGCTTATAACTAATATTTAAAATGGAACAATATATAGATACAACTGGAACAAGCGCAAGAATGGTAGACCTGACAAGGGTTGGTCTTACAGTACAAGCAGCACTGGTCCAAAAAACAGAGGAAATAGACACAAGAGTTCCGCAAGCAGTATTTGCGATCACGGCTGACAACAATACCGTGCAAGCCGTTGCAGACCAGACGGGTTTTGCGAAAACAGACGAAATAATATTACCGCACAGAGACAGAGAAAGTATTGAGGTAAGCGCAAAAACTGAAAGCGAAATAGGAAGAGTAACGAAAGACATAACTGTAGATATCCAAGACGTATTAGCCTCAATAATCAGATTAGGAGCACAACTCGAAAAAATAATTAAAAAAATTCAAATGGGTGATGGACGAGCACTTAGAGAATTGTTAAATTTCTCAGACAATACAGCTGCAAGGGAAGAAGGATTAAGACTCGCAACAACAGTCTCTAACCTAATGGTAATGGATTACGCAGTCTATAAGGAAGCTGAATGGAGCGAAGACGCATTAAAAACTGCGATGCCATTACAATCTCCATCAAATGCATTCGTATGTTTCGATATCTACCAGCACATTGATGGAGCCGAAGAGATATTGGAAACAGCAACTAAAGAAATCCCAGCTGTGGCAATTGAACAATTTCACCGATATGCTGGCAGCGACGAAACCCCAAGTACACTAGCAATACGTATTCTGCGAGCAGCAGCGGAAGCAAGGCCAGAACTGGCTATACAACACTTCAAAAAATACGCAGGGGGCCATGACAATGTTTTCCCGCCAGACAGTCTTGCTCGACCAAAATGGGCAATAGACATATTGAGACAAGCCGCAAAACGAAAACCGGATATCGCAATAAGGGATTATGGTTTATACCAAAGCTTCTTACTCCGTATCGAAAACGGGGAAAATAGCCTCGAAGTAGATCCAGAAAGACAAGAAATATTAAAAGAGGCTGCGGCACATGACCCGAATACAGCGATAGAATATTCAGATCGCTATTTGAGAGACCCGGATTCGCGAAAAATACTAAATATCGCAGTAAATAACACAGCAAGAAGAAACCCAACGCTCGCGATAAGAAAAAATGTAGGCATGATAGACGACACTTTAGTAGAGGAGTGGATAGACTCAAATCCACAAGCAGCAATAGAATACCTGAATCATTTCTCGCCACGCGATTTATCATGCATACGAATCATAAAAAAATTATTAAGAAAACATCCGCTTATATCCACAGGTGCAATCCAGAGTCAAGACAATGTAAGAGTAGCATTAGACGAACTATCCCAAGAAAACCCACTTTTCTACATAAGAAAACTTTTCACATAAATTTCCTGACAATCATTGACTAAATAACAACAAGTCAATAGAATACTGCCTGATATGCCCACTTCAACCCTCGTCCTCAAGGACGGAACAACCCTTCAAGGAGAATCATTCGGCGCAGACCTCCCTTCTGCAGGAGAGGTAGTTTTCAATACAGGCATGATGGGCTACCCCGAAAGCTTCACGGACCCGTCTTATCGAGGTCAAATTCTCGTTCTCACCTATCCACTCGTAGGCAATTATGGCGTCCCATCGGAAGGGAAAGATGAAAACGGCATCTTGAAACACTTCGAATCCAGCCATCCTCAAATAAAAGGACTGATCGTCAGCGAATATAGCGAAAATTTCTCTCATTGGCAAGCTCGCACATCCCTCGCCAACTGGCTCAAAAAACACAAAATCCCAGCAATAACAGGTATAGACACTCGCGCGCTCACCCAGCTCCTCCGCCACCACGGCACGATGCTGGGCAAAATTATCACCGGCCGCCAAACCGTCACCAGCCGCCAACCCGCAACCAGCCGCCACGCAAACCTCGACCCCACCCCCTTCTTCGACCCCAACAAAACCAACCTCGTCGCCGAAGTTTCGATCAAAAAACCAATTCTATACAAACGCGGCCCAAAACGCATCATCGCAGTCGATTGCGGAATGAAAAACAACATCCTTCGACAACTCCTCGCCCGCGACTTAACAGTACTAAAAACTCCATGGGACTACGACTTCATCGCCGCCCGCGAAAACCGCAACGGCAACACCAACCAGCTCGCAACCGACGCGACCGACCCATCCTTCACGGATTTCGACGGCATCTTCCTCAGTAACGGCCCCGGTGACCCGGCAATCCTCACACCCCTCTGCCAGATTATCCGCAAAGCCTTCGCCCTCAAAAAACCAATTTTCGGCATCTGTCTCGGCACTCAAATCATGGCTCTCGCCGCAGGTGCTCAAACATACAAGTTGAAATTCGGCCACCGCGCCCAAAACCAACCTGTCCAGGACGTCGACCCATCCTCTCCAAACTTCAAGCGCTGCTATATCACTTCCCAAAATCACGGCTTCGCAATCAAACCCGAATCTCTCCCGAAGACCTGGCACATTTGGCTCAAAAACCTCAACGACAACACAATCGAAGGTATCCGCCACACTCGCCTTCCCTATGCCGCCTGCCAATTCCACCCCGAAGCCACCCCCGGCCCCACCGACACCGAAAAATTCTTCGACGAATTTGTGAAAATTCTCTAAGCCGCCTAATCCATCCTAAAATAGAGATAATACTTTTCTCTGTTTTCAGTCATTCGCCCATCCAACTCATCACGCGCAGCCTGCACATCAGCAGCATCAGCAGTATCCCCACGAGCCGCACAGTACCGCGCATACTCAGAAACAGCCTTATAATCAGCGACCTGCCAACTTTTCAAAGCCTCTCTTTTAAAAGGATTCCACGTAGCCCCAAACATGGCCACACTCACCAACTCCCGCCTCCTCTTATCTGCCTGCAGCTTCAAACTCTCTTCGCTTTCAGGCTTTTTAGCCCCCGGAGCCTCGGCACTTTCAAGCCGCCCAGCACCCCCAAGCCGCCCACCATCTTCAGACCGCCCCTCGCTTTCAGGCCGCCCACCCAGACTACCCGAAACCCGCCCTCTTGTTTGCCCACGCATAGCCGCAAAATCCCGATCTACCGGCCGTTCACCAACCGGACCACAACCGGACGCAGCCAAGACTTCCCCCGCAACAGTCGCAACAGCTAAAGCAGTTAGTAACCTTCCCTTCATGCCAAAAACTTACCATATAAAATGAAAACATGTCAATTTCAAGTGAAAACTCGCGAAAAACAACCAAAATGTTGACAACAACCTCCCCAAAAGTTTAGTTTACACTCCAATCCAAATTCCAACCCTCAACCCCCAACAACCCCCTAAAATGCCACCCTTAAAACAACCTCAAACTTTAGACGAACTAAGACCGCTGCAAGAACTGGTTTCAATAGTACGCCTAGCCACTGCAAAAGAAATTAAAGAAGCCTTGAAAGACAACCCAGCCGACCAGGCAATCTTGCAAGCCGCTCTCGAAACAATAACCCTTGCCGCAAAAACAGTAGCAGGATTTGAAGATCCCGAAAAATCAGACGACACGAAACGAGAAATAAATCGCCGCCTCCGCCCGCACGGCCTGCAAATATATCTAACCGAAACCGAAGAGGGGGAAGAAGTAATACAAGTAGAATCCCTGGCTGTAGAATTAAGAGAAGAACTGCCGCAAGAAATCCTTGATATCCATAACGCAGTGGAAACACTCATAGCCACATCCAAATACGGGAGCGCGTACAGCATCCAACTCCTCAGAGAACTCGTCGGGCAACACTACGGAGTAGAACTTGAAAAACTGGAACGCCAATTCGGAGACTATGCCCTAGGCGTAGAAAAATTGATGGGAAATACTAGTCAAAATAACTTAAAACCTTTAAAAACAAGAATTCACGTACGAAACGGCATAGCCATCCTGGGCCTAATTGACGGACCAATTATATTAGCAAAACCGACTCTGGCAACCGCTGAAAACGACGAAGACGACGAAAACGGCGAAGCCGAGTCCAAAATCGCAAGCCTGCAAAAAGCCATCGCAGCCATGCCGGACTCAAACCTCAAGAGACTAGCAGGATTCCTGGCCATATCCCCCGGAACAAAATACCCCGTTGAGGAAGCCCTCGCAAAAGCCGGCATCCCACTACAAGAGTTAGACCAAATATTAAGTCAGCTGCGCGAACCGCCTGCCGAGCACGAATTACCCAAAGGGATAAAACTCGCCGTAAGGAAAGAACAAAACGGCCCAAGAAAACTTATAAAACTAGTCAAAACCGGTGAATTTCCCGTAGGTGTAGCAGCTATGGAGAAAGAGCTTGCACGAAAAGACCAAGAAGAACAAGAGCTCGGTGAAAAAGTAGACTCAATACAAGCAGTAGACGGGGACGACGAGGTACTCGACGAAAGCATAGAGAGAGCCGCGGAAAGCGCCACAGAGGACCCCACCCCTCCCCTGCCAGCACAAAAAGGAAGCAAACGCGGAAGAAAACCAGGCAAACCAAGCGATGACGACACAGAATCAGGAATAAGAAAAACAGCCGGAAGAGAAACCGCCGAAATAGTCGAAGCCATCGAGAGAAAATACCCGGATAACGGAATCATCGTTCCAATATCAGACCTGCAAGAACTAAGAACCCGTCTCGAAAGCCTCCAAGACGGACAAATCGAGGAAAGAGCTGATGAAGAAACTGATAAAGACGACCAAGAACCAGCCCTCTCACAACGACCAAAACCAGTTGGAGAAGAAATCACCCTCGAATCAGGAAAACCATTAAGAGACCTGGCGCTCGCCCTCCTCCGATTAGAAATAGATTTTGAAAAAGGAGGAATCCCGGCACGAGAAGCCGCAGACCAAGCCGAACACCTGCTCGCAACACTAGATGAGATAGAAGGAAATCATCACAAACCTCCAAGCTCCCCGGACAGCAAAGAAACAATAGCAACAGCTCAAGAACTGCGAGCCGCAATAATAGAAATCGCGGGCAAACATCTAAAACCGCCACAACAACTCATATCCGAAAAGACCCGCCAAGAAATTTTAGCAGGCTTTAGACGAAACGCCGTAATATCGAAAGGGATATTAGCAGCAGTCCTCGCCAGCCCCGACGGAACACCTGCAATCGACACCAACTCATTATCAGCCAACATAGCCAACATCAACAGAACACATCTAGCCCGTCACAAAGTAGAAATAATACGAAAAGATGGCAAACTTATACTTGTGTCTACATCACCCGAACAGCAAGCCCAACCCACACACGCAAAAGGAATCCCAAAAACAGCATTATTTGCACTCAGAGCAGCCGCAAGCAACATGCCGGTTTCTCCTTCGACACTGACACAAAAACTTCTAAAAGATTACCTCGCCCTAATAAAGACAGTAATGCAAAGAACTCCCGACGACAGCCCTGTAGACCCTCGACACATCGCAGTCCTTACAAGCCCGACAATCTGATCGACGGCCACCCAAACAACGGCCGAGATAACCGCCCCCAAACAAAAACCCCACCATATTGGCGAGGCCTAAAACCTCGATTAGTAGGGTTTTTATTTTTGTTTTATTTCCAAGCCTAGGTTTCGGTGTTGTTTTCAGCCGCACCACCGGCCGCCCGTTCTCCCCTACGCATCTGACATAAAGTCGAGAAGATAGGAGCGGGTTAGTGTTCGTCTCCGGACGAACGTCTCCGGCCCTTGAAGGAAGCTTTTCGCGGAGCTTACGCCCCGTTGCCTCCCAAGGAACCATCACCCAAGCAAAGAAAGAGGGAAGGTAAAGCCACTTTACCTCCTCTCTCTCCCTGCTTGGACTCAAGCGATAGGAGAGAATTCCCAGCCAAGACTTTTCGGCCCGGCCAGGAAATTTTTGTTTTTGTTTTTTAATTTTTCAATGATCGGTTGTGCTTTCTAGGGCATCGCCCGTGAGGGCCAAAAGCCGTGAGGGCATTGAATTTCGAAATCTTGTTTTCTGATTTTCAAAATTCAAGAAATGATATCGCGTTTTTCTAAATTGTCAAAAATCTGCTATAGACATGTTACACAGAAGTTCTATGCCATTCCTGGCACACCCTAATACCTATGCCGCTCAACACTACGGTCTATTGCAAATCTCGGCGATGCCCGATCGGGCTCGCTCCTCACCCGCCAAAACGCAGGCGGCAAATGTTCGTTCTCAATCAACCCACGATGCGCAAGATCATGGTGCCCCTCACAGAGACAAAAAATCCTATCCGGATTATGAACCTTCACCAACGCAAAACCATCAGCATGATGCAGCTCCGCACACGCCCTGAAACACCCCGGGAAAGCGCAAATATTATTATCCCTCCCACAAACAAAGCGATCAATCTCAGCCGGCACATGCTTTGATTCCGTCACAACAGGCTCAGGCTTTTCACGCTGAAACTTCTCTTCACGAAATTGTAAAAATTCACTCATAAGCTCGCCCCAATCTCTATCGCCTTTCAGCTTTTTCAGCTGCTCAGCAACCTCTGACGGAAGCTCCATCGAAATTTGCACTTTTCCAGGTTGGAAATCCCGCGCGCGCGGAAACTCAATCTGTAATTTTTCATAGACTTCATCGTTACATTTTCCACTCCTAACACCTTTAGCAAATACTTCCAACTCATGCATACTCATCGCACTTGCCTTCTCCGCCAAAAATTTATCATTCTCAACAGTAGCAATCGTAACGATCGGCCGAACAGCATTCACGCCCTTCTCCTCAACCACCTTCATCAATTCAGACCTACCTTCGATCCTATTTAGCACCCAAAGCGCATTATCAACTTGCCTATGCGACATTCCCGCAAGCTTTGCCGCATATTCATATATGCTGCCAAACCTCTTCTTCGCCCAAATCTTGTGCCGTTGGATTTCAGGCAAAAGCAGAATACATTTTTGCATCCATTCTTTGGCATTCGTGCCATACCGGACAAATTGTCGATGAAGCTGCAAATCAGCCCCGTCAAGTTTTTTCTTCATATTTTAAAAGTTAGAAAATAAAAAACGACTACCCGGACCGCCCAAGCCCAAGCCCAAGCCGACTGACTATCCACCAGCACCGGGCAGCCACGAGTGGCCACGAGCGACCGATTATATAATGAATTTTGAAATGGACCTTTTCCGTTCCGAACTCTATGAAAAACTACCCGAATCCTACCACAAAAAACCATAAAATAACAGATCAAAACTACAAAATCATAGCGACAAAACCGGTAGAACATTGCATGGTGAGCAAGCACTCACCTTCCGCCCCGGAAAAACCACCACTTCCCATTTACGAACAACAGCTAATCATATAGGCTTGAGCCGCAACACCACAAGCCCCTCAGCACAAACCCGACAAGTCGCCAAAACCAAATATCAACAATGAAAACCACATTCATCTCGCTCGACATTGAAACAACCGGCCTGGACAAAAGAAGAGACCAAATCATAGAATTCGGCGCAGTCAAATTCAGCTTGGACTTTGAAAACCCGACCAGCCCGGCAGTCAAATTCAGCTTGGACTTTGAAAACCCGACCAGCCCGGCAGTCAAATTCAGCCTGGACTCAGAAGACCCGACAAAAAAAACCTGCGAACCCGACCCCGAAACCAAAACCAGCCCCAAGGACCCAGCCCGCCAAACCCAGCCAAAAGAGCCAAAAGCCAATGCCAATACAAAAG
>Ga0265296_1004298_pt1 | contig 12457 bp, 14 predicted proteins | sample MunlanPumphouse1_FD_189073 | JGI IMG/M metagenome (GOLD analysis project Ga0265296, IMG submission 189073) | Groundwater microbial communities from a municipal landfill in Southern Ontario, Canada - Pumphouse #1 | ecosystem: Environmental > Aquatic > Deep subsurface > Groundwater | place... | reverse complement strand
ATGAATGCAACAGGTCAAATCTCTTCACAAGCGAAGGGGATGAGCGCGCGCCCAATTATATCATTACGCCTACAGGTGTAAAATGCAACCGCCTTTTCATCGTGGGCGTGGTCACAGAAGTGGAAAACATCGGCAAGGAGAATAGCCTGTGGAGGGCGCGCATAGCAGACCCAACGGGTGTATTCACCATCTATGCGGGGCAGTATCAGCCTGAAGCAGCTATTTTTCTGTCCGGGCTGCAGGTTCCTGCGTACGTAGCGGTAGTAGGAAAGGCAAGAAAATATGAACCCGAAGACGGTAGCGTGTATATATCGGTCAGACCAGAGGAAATGAATAACGCTGATGAAAAACTCAGGGACAGGTGGGTTCTGGATACGGCAGAGCGCACACTGGAACGCATCAAAACCATCGAAGATGCCTTAAGCTCGGGGTTATCCGGAAATGAATTGAAGGAATTTTTGTTAAAGGAAAGAACCAATCCGATGCTTGCTGATGGCGCAGTGCGGGCGATTGAACATTATAAAAACCTGGATAAAATAATAGAAGAACTTAAAAATGCATTAATCCATGCATTGGAAACGGTTTCGTCTGAGATGGGGATTCAGGAACAACCAGTTGAGAAAGTGGAGAAACCACAGGAGAATGCCGGGGAACGCATGTTCAATGAACAGGCTGTTGAAAAAGCAGGGCAAAATATTGAAGAAATAAAGGAACCGGAAGCAGCTGTGGAAAATGAGCCCCCCCCTGAACCTAAGGAAATCATTGCTGCCTTAATCGACAAACTGGACACTGGCAAGGGAATTTCCTATTCTCTGGTTGTTGAAGCCGCCCAAAATGTTGGCATTAGCCCGGAATCTGTGGAATCAGGTATCAAAGAGCTTATGGCTGAAGGAAGATGCTATGAGCCCAGAATCGGGGTGCTGCGGAAAGTACAGGAATGATTAGCCCTTTATTAAACGAACCTGCCCTGGTTGTTGAGAACGCATTCAGGACGCTTGTTATTGCGGACATTCATCTCGGCATAGAGTGGGAGCTTTACCACAAAGGCTTTTCAATTCCCAGCCAGGTCAAGAAAAGAACGACGCGCATCCGTGATTATATCATGAAAGCAAAGCCTGACAGGATTGTGCTTCTGGGCGATATAAAACATAATGTACCCGTAACATCCTGGCAGGAGAAGCAGGAAGTTCCGGCATTCCTGAAAGAACTGGCTGCTTTTGCGCCTGTGGATATCGTGCCGGGGAATCATGACGGCGATATAGAGAACCTTGTCCCCGAGAATGTGACCGTGCATGGGATGAGGGGTTTTGTGCTCGATGATGTGGGTTATTTCCACGGTCATACATGGCCTGATGTGGAACTGCTCTTTGCATCGCATGTAGTTATGTCCCATAACCATCCAACGATAAGGTTCACGGATACGCTGGGGCATGCAGTTTCTGAGGAGGTATGGATAAGAACGCATTTTATTGAAAAGCCTATCAGGGAACATTACGGCGATATTATATGGGGCAATCCTGAGGTTATTATAATGCCTGCATTTAACGAATTATGCGGCGGGATACCTTTTAATGAATCATTACATGAAGAGCTGCTTGGACCTGTGTTTGCCAACCATGCTATCGAGCTTGAAAAAGCCAGGGCTTTTTTGCTTGACGGGACAGACCTGGGTACGGTGGGGGGCATCAGGAAGCTGGGGATAACGAGATTGCGGAGAAACAGGAAAAAGTGAATGTCAGATTTTTTTTAAATGCCTCCTCTGGCATGCAGACATTGAACACTGATGACACGGATAAACTGAAACCTCAGTTTACACGGTATAGGGTTGATAAAACTTTCTTAAAGTTTTTTGATAAACCTTTCTCAAAGGTTTTCATCCGTGCGCTCCGTGTTCTATCGCAAACTCCATGGCTGTTTTTAGGTATCAGGCGCCGCAGATTTATCACTTTTTAAATATTAAATTTCGGCGCCGATGGATTACAATGCAGGCACGGTGCATTATATAAAAGACTTAAAAACCTTTAATGCGATAATAAAGTAAACAAGGTGGAAAATGGCAGAGGTTGTTTTAAAACTCCCCAACGATTTCAATTGGATAGCGAAGAATAAAGAAGGATTGAAATGGGTAGAGTTGGCTGTCATAAACAGACTTACCGAGATAAAAATTGGAAACCTGCTTGCAGAAAAGAGCAAGTTGAAAGAAAAAGATGTTGATGAACTCGATCATATCATAAAGCGCTCTACAAAAAAATTAAAACTGATAAATGAAGTTAGCACGAAATTGTCGGAAAGCTTTTAAGTCATTCAACCAGAATTAATACTATGAAAGATGCTTTAGAATATTTCAGAGCAAATCTTGTGAATATGATTGCCAAATACGAAGGGGAATATGTCGCCATTATTGAAGATAAAATCATAGCTCATGGCAAAGATGTAAAAAAGGTCTATCAAGAGGCAAAAGATAAATTTCCTAAAAAGGTTGTATTCTTAGGTCAGGTTCCAAGAAAGGAGGCTCTGATTCTTTGAGAAAATGTTTCAAATTTGCAAAGGAAAATTCTTCAAGCCTTGGGATTGTTTACAGACCGATAGCGAAGGTGGGTTTGAGAGATGCCGGTGGAGAGCTGTTCGAACTAAGCATGCTGGTTGATTCCGGTGCCGATATAACGGTTCTTTCGAAAAGAATCGGCGATATTATGGGCGTGAATGTGGAAGAGGGCGAGGCAAAAGTATTCCGGGGAATAGTGGGAGAAATGATAGCTTATGTCCATAAAATACCGCTATCCATAAATGGAAAGGAAATTGAAACGAGGGTTGCTTTTGCCCTTTCCGAAGTACCAAACTTACTGGGCAGGCTTGATATTTTTAAGAATTTTGAGATAAGTTTCAGGAAGGAAGAGGATTTTTGCTTCTGTGATTGATTTCTAAGATCAATGAAAGTGGGTTATAATGAAAACACTCAAAGATAGAATGTGTGTTGTATGCGGGCGCAAGTTCGATGTAAAACTTGAAAAAGGCAATGTAATCCCTATCCAGTTTTTCTACTCAAAGGAACTGGGGAAGCCCTGACAGGCAAAGAAACAGAATACTGGGAGTGCGAGTATTGCAGTGGATACATGAAGGAGAGAATGATAGAGTGGATGGATAAAAATTGGGGTACCCGCTGTCCTGATTTTGAAGAAAACTGCGCGCTTTGCAAAGCATGGAAATATTTTGATTATCTTTTTGAGATGGACTGATGATACAATAGAAAACCGCAGATTTTTTCCTAATGCCTTCTGCTGCCTTCGCTTTGCGCTCTTCGCGTCCTTCGCGGTGAACGGCGCCTGACATCGAACACGGAATATCCGTGCGCTCCGTGTTCTATCGCAGAGTCCATAGCTGTTTTCCGGTATCAGGCGCCGCAAATTTATCACTTTTTAAATATTAAATCTTCGGCGTTACCGATTCAGCTACTTTGCTATTAAAAACATCTTCACCCTCTTTTCAGCCATTCCTCCCTTTTTATATCGGCTTGCTTTAGTATGCGGGAGAGCAAATCGACACTGATTTCATTTCTGTATGGATTGGGTATCGTTAAAACGAGTTCACCTTTTATCATGTAAGGATGTTTCCCGCCTGAGAATGGTCCTTCAAATCCGAAGTCTCTGAGCCTCTTAACAAGCTGTTTCCATGATACCGGCATTAATTTTGCCAAGAGTTCCCATCACCTTTGGTTCTTTAAATTTTTTATGTCCAATTGAAGGTAGTGGAAGCCCTTTTTTCAATCTCAGAATTAGCCATCCTTCGATTGTCTCAGCAAGATTTCGTCTGCACTCTTCAAGGGTTTTGCCGGTTGCCCAGATTCCTTTTAGCTCCGGGACTTCCCCGTAATAGGGTTCTTCGTCTTCGATTATTTCATATTTCGCCCTTTCCAGTGCCGCATTTATGTATTCGAGTATCATGTTGCGTCTCATTTATAATTCAAATTCACCCTTAATATAACTTTTTACAGGAGCATTGCAAGCGCGCCTTATATTTATTACGGTTTAAATATTAAATCTCGGCGCCGACCTTTCGGGTTTATATATGTTTATTGATTTCACACGCTCAAAATCAGAATCGTTTGTTGCTATATTGCTTATTCCATACTGTTCCACTGTGGAAAGATGTATAGCATCAGTAGTTAGCAACCCGTATCGCCTTCCAAGGTCGATTGACTTCTCAACCAATACGGCATCTACAGTCAGTATTTCCAAACCTCCGTAAGTAAGTTCCTTCAGGTAGTCAATATATTCTTTCACCGGATTGTAAACCATTGAAGAAAAGCTGGTATTTTTCAATTCCCTCTTGAGGGTTGGTATATTGAATTTTTCAATGTGCTGCGCGGCTTCGGCTACAAGTATCTTGAACAAAACCTCATCCATGATATGAGGTGTGATGACTCCTTTTATTTTATTTTTTTCAACTAACCTCAGGAAATCTGAACAGGCTTGCGCATAGTTCGGGTCATCAAGGGCATTGTAGATGAATATATTCGCATCAATAAATATGCGCTCATCAGCGGCGAAATTGGAGAGGAGCAATTATACACCTTTAGAAGCGTGATATATTTCATCAAGCTTTTCTACGGTCAGAGGTGTCTTTTTTACTATCCCTCGAACTCTGTCTGTCATGGAACTGGATTTAATAATTATGGTATGGTCTTTCGCAAGTATATCTATATCGTTCTCCAATCCAGCACTTTCTAACAGGCTGCGAGATATTGTTAGACCCTCTTTTGTCAACTTATAGTCATTTACTGTTTCCATTTCGTATCACGTGAATATACTGCACAGGTAGGCATAACTCTTATGGTGATTGAAGCGCCACATACTTATTACAGTAAAATATTAAATTTTGTTGTAGAGAATGCGGTAAACGATATGAAAATTAAAAACCGCTGATGCTTCCCAAATGCCTTCTGCTGCCTTTGCTTTGCGCTCTTTGCGCCCTTCGCGGTGCACAGCGCCCGACGTAGAACACGGATTTACACGGATTGGACTGATTTCCACGGATACGTAATCCGTGCGCTCCGTGTTCTATCGCAAAGACCATGGCTGTTTTTCGGTATCGGGCGCCGCATATTTATCACTCTGTAATTATTAAATCTCCGGCGCCGATAGATTAGAATGCAGGCACAGTGCATTATAGAAAAGACTTAAAAACCTTTAATGCGATAATAAAGTGAACAAGGTGAAAAATGGCAGAGGTTGTTTTAAAACTCCCCAACGATTTCAGTTGGATAATAAAGAATAAAGAAGGTCTGAAATGGGTAGAGTCATCTATCATAAATAAACTTACTGAACTAAAAATTGGAAACCTGCTTGCAGAAAAGAGTAAGTTGAAAGAAGAGGATGTAGATGAACTCGATCATATCATAAAACGTGCACTTTATAAAAAGATAAAGGCTGAAAAATGAAATTAGTGCTGGATTCGAACATCATTTTTTCGGCTCTGATTAAAAAGTCAACTACAAGAAACATAATTCTCAGCGATGTATTTGAACTGCATGCGCCTGAATATATTTTCAGCGAGATAACGAAGCATAAGGAACTCCTGTTGAAGAAATCCAAAATGAACGAGGAAGAGTTTGACGCTCTTCTTTTACTTTTACAGAAGCATATCCGGTTTGTGCCAAAAGCAAAATACAATGTGAAGATGGCTCTGGCTGAAGACATTTTAAGGGATATTGATATTACGGATTCGCCTTTTTTAGCTCTGGCATTAGCTTTGAATTGTTCGATATGGAGCAATGATGGGCACTTTAAACAACAAGATAAGGTAGTGGCGTACACAACAAAAGAGCTAACAAAAACGATTAATATTTAGAGATTGAATTTTTTACTTTGCCCAGCGTGCCCATAAGATATAGTAATTTTGCGCCCTTCGCGGTTAAAGCGCCGATAGGCAACCGATGCAACCGCCTCACATCAAAATTGAAAAACCACAGAGGTCACAGAGGACACAGAGAAAAACAACAACCCTCTGTGATCTCTGTGTGCTCTGTGGTTCATCTTTTCTTTGACTCACCCTCGGCGAGCCGGCGCCCGACGTAGAACACTGATGACACGTATAAACTGAAACCTCAGTTTACACGGTATAGGGCATGCTTTGCATGCCCTTCTTTTGAAGTTTTTTGGACGGATTTCCACGGATACGGAATCCGTGCGTATCCGCGTCATCCGTGCGCTCTGTGTTCTATCGCAAAGTACATGGCTGGTTTTCGGTATCAGGCGCCGCATATTTATCACTATTTTAATATTAAAATTCCGGCGCCGATATGTTCCCGATGCAACCACTTCGCATTAAAAACGGCACAAAATTAACACCGAACTCATACGAACTCATTACGAACTCTAATAATTTAAAATTCCGAAAATTAGATATGATAGCAAAATGATATATCCCGTATCATGACAGAAACTCAGGTTATATTCAGATTAGATAAAAAAATACTTAATGAGCTTGATGATGTTTTGAAAATTTCCGGGTTCAAGACAAGAAATGAATGGTTTCGTGCAGCCATAAGGGATTTTATGACAAATATGGAGCGAAAAAAAGTTCTCCAGAGGCTCAGTAAGCTCGAAGTAGAAGGGTTAGAAGAGAAAGACATTGTAGAGATGATAGACAAGTGGCGGTCTGAGAAGAGATAGATGATAATTGTCGATACCAACGTTTTGCTTTCTTTCCTTCTTACAGACGGCATAACAAGGAGAATCATCAAAGAAAATCCTGATGTGTTCATGTCGCCAGAGCACTGTTTTGAGGAGCTCTGGGAGCACAGGGAGAGATGGAACAGGAATAAACTTAAGGACAGTGAGTTGCTTGAAATTATGGAAGATATAAAAGGGCTGTTCGTGATGCCTGTATCCCATGAGGTTTACAATTCCTATATTTCAGAAGCAGCAGAGCTTACAGATGATAAGGACGATGCGCCCGTTATCGCGCTTGCCCTGGCAGTCGATAATGAAGGAATCTGGACATATAACGTAAAGCACTTCAAACAGGAAATTTTTGGAGAGCGCATCAGGGTGCTTTCGACAGGGGAAGTGATTGAGCTATATCCTTTTAAGGATTCGTGAGTTTTAGCTTCTGAGAATTAAAGCCGAAGATTTTTTCCTGATGCCTTCTGCTGCCTTCACTTTGCGTTCTTTGCGCCCTTTGCGGTGCACGGCGCCCGACGTAGAACACGGATGAACACGGATTGGACGGAGCTTCACGGATACGGAATCCGTGCGTATCTGTGTAAAACTTTGAGAAAGTTTTATCAAACGAAGGGGTATGCCGCGCATACCCCTATACCGCATAAAGCGAGGTGTCGCTTTATCCGTGCGCTCCGTGTTCTATCGCAAAGTCCATAGCTGTTTTTCGGTATCAGGCGCCGCATATTTATCACTATGCAATTATTAAATCCCTGGCGCCGATAGGCAACCGATGCAACCACCGCTAAATAAAACAGCAGGCACAGCGCCTTTTTTCAAATTCGAGGGTCTGTGTACCTATGAAAATTACAAACCGCAGATGAACGCAGATAAACGCAGATACTTTCCTAATGCCTTCTGCTGCCTTCGCTTTGCGTTCTTTGCGCCCTTTGCGGTGTATAGCGCCGCATATTTATCACTCTTTAAATATTAAAAACTCGGCGCCGACATGTTCCCGATGCAATCACTTCGCATTAAAAACGGCACAAAATTAACACCGAACTCATACGAACTCATTACGAACTCAATTTGAAGATGAGATAGCGTATTTTATATAGACTGACTTCTTATAAAGTTTAGAGTTATGCAAATTAATTTCACAGATAACCATGAAAAGAATTTATTAACAGAACTCTCTGCTGAAATTTCAAAATCGAAAGACGTTAAAGTTGCCGTTGCATTTTTAAAATATTCCGGATATGATTTGATAAAAGAAAATATATTTGAATGTCTTGAGAACGGCGGTGAAATGGAGTTTTTGGTGGGTTTAGATTTCAATACAACCGATGCAAAAGCAATCAAAGCATTACAGGAAATAGAGTCTGACAATCCAATGTTAAGATGTTATTGCTTCAGTGATACTCTAAAAAACGACACGCCGGTATTTCATCCAAAATTGTATTTATTAAATAATGGTTCACAGGCTACTGTTATTGTTGGTTCTTCAAATTTAACTGGCGGGGGATTGAAAAACAACATAGAAGTGAATGCAATTATCAAAGCTCATATCGGTCACGAAGTCATTTCAGATGTTTATGGGCTGTATAACAGGATAAAATTCCGCTCCAAACTCTTCAAACCTGATGCCGATTATCTTAAAAATTATGAAAAAATACGCCAGACTTTCAAAAAAGAATATAAAAAATATCAGCGAGAACCTCAGAATATTGAACTCCTGGCTGAATTAAAACAAAAAGAAGAGGCTCTACCCAAAATAAAACTTGATGCTTCAGCTTTATTCGGATGGCAAAAAACGATATATGATAAGCTTCCATCTGGAATTTTTAAAACAAGTGATATTTATAGTTATGAACCAGAATTTAAAAATTACTACCCTATAAATACCGAAATTAAAGCTAAAATTAGACAGATTCTTCAACAGCTAAGAGATCTTGGATTAATTAAACACACTAAAAGAGAAACTTGGGAAAAATAACCATTTATTGTATGAGCTACTGGTAAATCTTTATATTCCGGCGCTGGAGCCTTTTGCGGTGTAAAGCGCCACATATTTATCACTTTATAAATATTAATTCTCTGGCGCCGATGTGTTCCCCGATGCAACCGCTTACATCTCGCTAACCTCTTTTCATACATCAACGCATTTGAATAATTGGCGATATTTTATGTAAATTTGAAGTTGAAATTGTATCAAAAACGAGTGGTACACGAATTAATTTTTCTTTCTCTGCAATCCACTTTTCCCTATTCTTCGGTGGAGTTATCTTTGAAGGTCTCCATAAGTCTGGCAGATATTTTCTTGCCTCTTTAATTGGCATTGCCTTTAGGGCTCGGAACTGCTCTCGTGTAAAGTTTTTCTTATTTTCTAAGAGTTTACTGTGATACCGCAACCCTTGCCGGACAATAATATTCTGTCTTCTAACGTTTTTTCTAAATTGTTTTACTTCCGCATCAGTCCAATTTGGATTAATGTGATACTCATTTCCATCGCTTTGATCTTTTTGGGGTTTATAGTGGTCATGTAGTTGAGTTAATGGTCTATTCCTACAATCAGAAATTTGTACCTTCCATTCATAGCACTTTATTCGTTTGTTTTCCATTTCTTCAAAGTCTAAATCCCAATTGTAAATCATAAATACATAGATGTCTTTTTGAGTGAATCCTGCATCTTTTAAAATCTGTATTTGTTTTTCGACTCCAGGATGCTGATTGAATCCCCAATCCCAAGCTATCCGTGGTTCTCTGAATCCTGCTTTTTTTAGCATTACTGCTAATTCTGGATTTTCAAGTAGCAGCTTCCCATCAAAGCCACTCTGCGATTCGCACCACCCTATTTTTCTCTGCTTCTTTAATTCGATTAGTTCTTCCAGAAGCTCTTTAATATTGGGATTGTACAGCAAATTATTATCATAAAAAACAAGATTCTTTAAACCTAATTCCAATCCAGGCTCAATAATTTTTTTTATGCTTTTCTTGGGTTCAAACTCCGGCTCTATTATCCATGTTCCACAGAAGCCACATTTTCTAAAGCATCCTCTTGATGAATGGACAATCTGATAATCAATATTATTTTCGCCATTCATTACAAGTTTGTAATCAGGGGATAATTTCTCTGCGCTTTTGTGAACTCCTTTAAATGTAGTGACTTTATATTTCTTGCATTTCTCTTTGAAGTCGGAAGCATCATATCTTAAACTTGCATAAATTCCCCCGATTCTTATCTCTGTCATTCTTGAATTTGGAAATTGCTCACGGTAGAATTTGACACAGTCCCACACCTGCTCAGACCAATATGTGAAAAGGCTCGTTATTTCTATTCTCGATGGAACCTCGAATTTTGTATGTCCCTCTTTCCCTCGAACCAATTCAACCGTATAATTTTTGCTTTTATAGTAAGATGCAAGTTTTAAAAGACCAATTGGAAGAAAGTTTTTATGGTTCTTGCTCTTGGTTTTTGTGGGGAATTTGGGTTCGACAAGGAGAATGTTCGTAATATCACCAAAATTAAATATAATTATATTTCATGCATATTTATATTCTATGTTTAGTATGAAAGGTTAATATTCCAAATTACAATATTGTGATTTAATTTCTTTTTTAGACTCGAACATTTGATTTATATTGATGGGGGATTGAGTAAAAAAGCTTAATATGTTTTTTGGATATTCTTTGGACAAGAAATAAATTGGATTTTTACCTGTTACTCCATCTTTTCTCCCTACGAATTCACATTCGAAAACAAATTTAACCATTAAAGTTTTATTGCCTCCTTTTCCATCATAATGATCTCCAATATATGAAAATCGTTCATTACATTTAACATCAAACATGTCTTCAGTCCCCATGCCCACAATCATTTTTGGAATTGATATGAGTAAAAAATCAACGTAATCCATCTGATTATAGATTTTTTTATTAATGTCCATTTCGGGAAATTCCTCTAAAAATTTTTGTCTAAACTCAATCATATCTAAGTTAATCAAATTATTTTTAAGATTTTCATTAAGTTTTTCTTTTCCATCTTCGAGGTCTCCATCTCCACGTGCAGGTAAGGTTAAAAATAATGTAAATGAATTATACATTATTTTTTGAATTTCAAATGTTCTTTTGATAGCTTTTGTGACTTTCTTTTTTTCGCTAGAAAAAAGTGGTGAAGTAAAATCTAAGTTGATTACATCAAAAGGAAACCACTTTAGAACTCTATCTGGTATTACCTCTCCATATGCACCAACCAACTCTTCGTATCTCCCTTTATAATATCTTGCTCCAGGCAATTTTTCCTGAATTAAAGCAAATTTTTCATCATCTTTTTCGCAAAAACCAACACTTCTATATTTGGTTACCCCATCAATATCTATGGTATCTATTAAATTTAGTTCTTTTAAAATTTTTACATCGTAACAACCCACCGCAGGAAAGGTTAAATATCGTATAAATCTTAAATGTCCTTTATCTTTCCTTCTTATAGCATAATACGACCATACTTCACGTCTAATAAATCTCTTTTGAGGAGTATTAAAAATCTCCTCATCAGTTCTTCTACTGAAGTAATCGCTCATCTTCTCCACTCTTTAAGATTTTCAAAAAAAAGTTCCTCTAGCTTTTTGATATTCCCCTTCGAATTTTTTTCGGCGATTTTATATAAAACGAGTATTTCCTCTAATACTTCCCGGTCTTTTTTTCCAAGTTTTCTGAAAATTTCATGACGATCATTTATAATAATAGCATTATTTTCATGAGAGATGTAAACAGGGTCTGAAAAGTCGTTTTGTTGGGAATTGAAATATTGATTTAATTTATTTCCAATCTTACTCAATTGGACAATTTCCAGATCGGGAACTTTTTCGATATCTTTTATATTATGTTGAGGTTTTTCTGTTTCAACTAAAACGTTTTCAAGAGGTTCTTTTTGTTGATTTGTTTTATCAACAGGTAAAGGAATATCAATTTCTGGAGTTAGTTTAATTCCCTCGATATTTTGAAGTTTTTCAGATTTTGCTAAAATATTGGAAATCTGTTCTTTCCGTGTTTTTTCTTGAAATACGCGTGCTTCAATTTTTTTTTCTTCATATCTTTTTCTAGCTCTTTTGAAAATCTTATCATGTAACAGGTCATGAATATATTTTCTTAAATACATATAATGAGGATGATTTATGGTAAATGAATTTCGATTAATGTTCAAAGCATCTTCTAAACCTTCATCAACGTATATCTCCCCAAAAGTCCATGTCAGGTACATTTTCTCTGCCCATGGATAGTCCATAAAGTTTTTATCTGCTTTTCCTATAGCAACATTCCGAATCCGTATGATTACACCCTGGAAATCAACTGGTTTTATTTGACTTTTCTGACTGTAGAAATATCCTCGGAATCTCAATTTTTTATCATTAATTATTATATCTTCATTTATAAAATACACATCATAATCATAGTTTTCATCCACAATACTTTTGTCATTTGGGAGAATCATTGGTTTTTTTAGAATTAGTCCATCAAATTCAACTGTAAAATCATATCTGTCTATGTCTTTAATTATACCTTCTAAAATCGGATTTTTTTTGTTAATGTTCAGAGGGGCGTTTGGTAAATATGAAACGGGCACAGTATTTGCTATGTCAATAATAAACTGCCAGTATGTGCCGATTTTTTTTTCAATTTCATCAATTTTTTTTTCAATTATTAAATTTATTATCTCTTCAAATGAAATATCGCCTAATGGTATTCTTTCAAATTTTTTTCTGTCCTTTTCATCCATTTCCTGAAGTTTTTCTTCTATG
>Ga0265296_1004295_pt1 | contig 12459 bp, 6 predicted proteins | sample MunlanPumphouse1_FD_189073 | JGI IMG/M metagenome (GOLD analysis project Ga0265296, IMG submission 189073) | Groundwater microbial communities from a municipal landfill in Southern Ontario, Canada - Pumphouse #1 | ecosystem: Environmental > Aquatic > Deep subsurface > Groundwater | place: Canada... | reverse complement strand
AACGAGAAGACGAGACAATTCCTCTCTTTCACTTAGGGTAAATTCTTTAGTTTTCATAGAATCTTTGCTAAAATTATGATTTTTTATCTTATCATAATGTTGCAATAGATTCTTGAATCAAATTGTATTAATTTTTTGTTTTTTAAACAAAGTCGCAAAAGGTTTAAAAATTTGAAATTTAAAATTAAGATTTGATTTAAAATTAAGAATTTAAAATTTAAAATTATCGCCAGAGATGCCAACGAAGATATCTTTAAATAATTTATATACGCTTTTGTTACGTTATTATGGTGCCCAGCATTGGTGGCCTATTTCTTGCGGAATAAGAAAGAAGAGTGAACGCGGTTTATCTGGTGCCCAGCTTGAGATTATGCTCGGCGCGATTTTAACGCAGAACACCGCTTGGAAAAATGTAGAGCTCGCTTTAGCGAATTTATCCGGGGCAAGGCTTTTAGACTGGCAGAAATTGCGGAATATACCAAAGCGCAGCCTTGCCAAATTAGTTAATCCGGCAGGCTATTACAACCAGAAAGCAGGGTATATTAAAAATTTAGTCAAAAAAATTTTAAGGGAGCCTTGGCAGGAAAATGATTCTATAGAGCAATCGCGCCGATATTTTCTCGCGATAAAAGGCATTGGCGAGGAGACGGCGGATTCTATACTTCTTTATGCCTTGGGAAAACCAACCTTCGTAGTGGACGCTTATACCAAAAGATTATTTTCGCGCTTGGGTCTTGTTCCTGGAAAAGCGACTTACGCGGCAATTCAGGATTTTGCCCATAAAGATTTAACTTTAAGAGTAAATAAGGTAAAATTATATCAGGAATTTCACGCTTTGATTGTGAAACACATAAAGGAATTTTGCCATCCCAAACCAAAATGTGAGAAATGTGTTTTGAAAAGACAATGTAATTATCATTAAATAATTTCTAATTATTCTAATTGACCTAAATCCTAAATAATGACCAATGACCAATTTTTGGACATTTAGATATTAGTTATTAGGATTTGTTTAGAAATTAGAACAATTAGAATAATTAGAACAATTTATACTATGCTATACTTCGTTACTAGCAGCAGAAATAAATTTTTAGAAGCCAAAGAAATTCTCAAAATGCCGCTCAAGCAGATTAGTTTGGACTTGCCAGAAATTCAAGCTATAGAAGTGGATGAGATTTCGCGCTTCAAGGCGAAACTGGCGTATGAGAAGGTTAAAAAACCTTGCCTGGTGGAAGACACGGGACTATATATCCGCGCCTTGAATGGTTTTCCGGGCGCTTTGGCTAAATGGGTGGAAAAGACGATAGGCTGGGGTAAATTCGCGGATTTGCTGAAGGATTTAAAAGACCGCCGCGCTTATGCCAAATGCGTTGTTTGTTATTATGACGGCAAAAAATATTGTTTCGGCAAAGGCAAGGTTTCAGGCAGTATTAGCCCGAAACCGCGGGGAGTGAACAATTTTGGCTGGGATTGTATCTTTATCCCTAAAGGCTTTCGCAAGACTTGGGCGGAAATGAGTGTAACCGAGAAAAACCAGATTTCCCACCGCAAAAAAGCCTTCGAGGGCTTGATTAAGTAAAACATTGACAAATCTGATGAAAAGTGCTATACTTTAAATTCAGGATTTTAGCTAGTATTTTAGGAATTCAGGCTTCAGCCTTTCAAAACCATAGTTTCGCAAGATCCTCGTTTTTGAAACCCTGAAGGGTAAATTCCCAAATAGTCTGGAATTTCCGCCTCATATTTAAAGAGGAGGCGTTCCTTTAACAATTTAGCTATACTATCGTTAACTCAATACTACATTATAAAATGTAGGAAGGATAAAAAGGGTGATTTGAATGTTAAAGTATTTTGTAATTTTAGCTGTTTTATTGTGTGCTTGTTTCTATGGTTGTGGCGATAATCTCAATCCACTAGAATCTCAAGACTCTAATCCACAGGTGAAAATGGAGATCCAGTTATTAGTGGTTGCAAAAGATACATCTCTTGCAGAATTAATGGGTGAGCTTTATGATCTATGGTTTCGTGTATCCATCACTAATTTAGGGGATAAAGAGGTCACCATAGACCAATCTTCATTCTCTATGTACGATATGAAGGGTTCGGTGATTTATTCTACAGAAGGAGTATATATTTTTGACCCTACTTCTGACGAATCAATCAGTGCTACGACAATAGAATATATCCTAGGTTTGAACAATGAGACCACCTTTATCCTCAAACCAAAAACCACGGAATCAGTGGGTCTCTTCACTATTGTGTCTACTGAACCGACAGGGGAGTGGAACCTGGTTTACGGAAACAGACAGGTTGTAATTCCAGTGCAGAAAAGGATTGAGCAAGCCATTGCCAGCGGCAAGAAAATTGGAGATGAGCCTGCTAGCGGCGGGCAAGACAGCGCAGGAAATGTAGGGAATCAATCCAAGGAGATCGTCAGTTCAGACGGCGCGCCGATGGTTTTAATCACGGCTGGTGAATTTCAGATGGGGAGTAATGACGAGAGCGAGCTAGAAAGCGCGAGACCAGTACATAAAGTATATCTGGATGCCTTTTACATGGATAAGTATGAAGTGACCAATACTCGGTTTAAAAAATTTGTAGATGCCACAGGATATAAAATCCCTGATTTTGGGGATGATGCAAAGTATTATCCTAACTATCCAGTATCATCTTTGAGCTGGAACGATGCCAAGGCTTATGCTGACTGGGCAGGCAAACGTTTGCCGACCGAAGCCGAATGGGAGAAAGCGGCTCGGGGTGGTCTTGTCGGCAAAAAGTTCCCTTGGGGGGATATGAAGCCTGGTAGCAACCACTGTAACTTAGGGGGAGCAGATGATGGTTATAACAGGGAAGCACCTGTAGGGAGTTTTCCTCCTAATGGCTATGGTTTATATGATATGGCAGGGAATGTAAAAGAGTGGTGCGCGGATTGGTTTGCTAAAGATTATTATTCAGAATCTCCCTATCGAAATCCTCAAGGTCCAGTCTTGGGTAGTTATCGTATGACGCGTGGTGGAGGGTGGAATGATTCATATGTGAGCGTCGCGCATCGTTATCCTGCAGATCCCCATTGGGACAATATTGGTTTCCGTTGCGTCATGGACGCAACAAAATGATTTTTTTAATCCCAGTATAATACTTTAAGAAGTATATACTGGGTTTTTTATTTTTGCGCCTTTTTTGAATAGTTGGCTCCATAGTGGCGTTAGCCCTATGGAGCCATAATGCAAGCCATGAAGAAGAAAATATGATCAGACTTTAATACTGTTTCGCATTGCGGCTCCACAGCCCCTCGCTTCGTTCGGGGACTATGGAGCCAACAGATATCTCCCCGCCTAAAGGCGCGGAATTATCCATTTTTATCCCCATAGCCCTATTGACTTTAAGATTTAGATATGATATACTATATTCAGATAACTAGAGGGCAGACGAGTTGCTTCTAGAGGATTTTTCTCTGATTTTTGAAAAGCCAAAATTAGCTTTTCAAGAGTCGCTAAAATAAAAATAAAAATTTTTCACCTCCAAAATTAGAGGCGATCAAAAACAAAAATGAAAAATCATTTTGATTTCTCGGGTTATCCCGAGCATTCTGAGGTTTTAAATAATCCGAACCCCAATTTTAGCAACGCGGGAAATGCTGGCAACCGCTATGAACCGGAAACGGCTTTACCTGGAGGACTGCCTTCTTATTTAGAAAATTGGTATCGCGGTTATTCTGAAGACGCGAATATTAGAGAAACAAACCCTACAAGCCCTGAACCGAAAGTGGCGCGGGGTTTTAATTTTCTTCAAAATCAAAAAACCAAAACAGTTTTAAGGTCAACCCTCCAAGTAGTCACTGTCGCGATTTTAATCATTATCGCCGGCGCTATTGGAGGTTTTATTTTTCTAGACCGCAAAATCAATCTTGAAGAGACGCAGGCTTCCTTAAACAGGATGAGCGAAACATTAGTGAGCGAAGGTGGAAAGGGAAGTTCCGTCTCCGCAGCGCAAGCCGCGGCTTTGACAGAGACCGCGCGAGAAGAGGGAGGGGTAATCGTGCCTAAAATCGCCGCCAAAACTGACAGCCGTGTTTTTAATACTTCAGGCAATAACAATGTTGCCGCGAATTTTTTGCCTTTGAGCATTGATTCCGACCAAGACGGACTCTCGGACGAGATTGAAGAGAAACTCGCTACCAATCCTTTCCAGGAGGATACGGATGGCGATGGTTATTCTGACGGCGTGGAGGTTAAAAATGGCTACGATCCTTTGACCCCAGCCGCGAAGAAAAATCCGGCGGTGAGTTTTGCTCCCACCCCCTCCATCTCTGACGCCGCCCCCACTGTTGCCTCCGCGTCAACGACTAGCGCTTCGTGCGCTGCTGGTTCGGCTGATGCCGGCGCTTCCGGCGGCAAATGCGCGCTAGACCAGGGCGGACAAGCGGACTTTAGCAGTTTAACCGGCAATGATTATAGCGCCCTGCAAAAGCTGGGTTTGTCCGAGGAAGATATTACTAAGGCGCAGTCCGGCAATGTGGATATTTCGGGAAAACTGGAAATGCAGAAAAAGATTTTGAGTTCCGAACCAATCCAGAGTTCTTTTCAGGATGCGTTTAACGCGATTCCTGTTTCCGCGCCCGCGGAAATCTCTGATAGTGAACTAAAGATTTTTGATACCAGTAAAGCAGAAGACATCCAAAAGTATTTCCAAGATGTCAATGGTATTTTTGAAAAAAATTTTTCCACTTTACAAAATATTGACGCCGCTACTTTAAAGAATCAAATTGCCCAGAATGATTATACCGTTATTAACCAAACCTATAACGCGCTCAAGAATATTGACGCGGAGTTGATAAAAATCGCCGTGCCGCGGGATACTAAAGAGATCCATAAAATCTTTTTAACTATTATCCGCATCTATGAGGAGGTGACGGATGAAAATTCTTTGCGCAGCAGCGATACCGGACAGGCGGACGCCATTATCGGCAAGTTGAAGTCTTTTGACAGTTTAGAAGTATTAATGCAGAAGAATTTAGATGAATTATCTAAGAAATATAGCGCTGATAACAAAGAATAATAATGAATTACTTTAAATTACGAAATATACATTCTACCTCCTATTAAGTAACCCACCCCAACCCTCCCTTGTCAGGGAGGGAGTAAACTTCTCCCCTGACAAGGGGAGATTAGAGAGGGGTTAAACCAATGGGGTTAGGGTCTTGATGGCAAATCGGGCGTTTCGTAATTAACGGATTAATATTAATGGACAAAAATTTCTTCCACAATCATTTTATTTACAAACATCGCAAGGGAATTGCGCTTCTTTTGCTGATTGGTTTTTTGGGAAGCCCCTTAGGAGGGGTGCTGCCAGCCCGCGCCGCGGAGACGGCGGCAGCAGGGGACACGCAATCCAAAGGAATATTGCAAGGCTTGATTTTAGACCCGATGAAAACATTTTTCTCGGGGCTCGCCTCTTTTAATTATGGCGATTTTTTGAAATTGATTATTAAGGATTCCCTCAATACCGTGGTAGACCGCTTTTATTCTCAAGTGGTTAAGAGCTTTGAAGACGAATACTTAGTGCAGGACTACAACCGCCAAGTCTTTGTGCCTTATTTGGATTTCGGTTTTGCCAAATTCCATAATTGGGTCGCTAGTGAAGTGGGAGACGCTAAGATAGACGCGCCTCTCTTAAACGCTTTCTTGGGCTTGGAGAATTTAGCCTACCGCGGACTTAAAGAGACCGGCAATAAATTAAGCCATTCCGTTTTGAAAGAGTTAGACAAGGTTTCCAATGAGATGAGCGGAGAGGACCGCCCCCCTTCTATTTCGGACCACGATTACTGGGGCAAGTCATTTGCAAGACTTTGGACTACGCCTCAAGGCCTGTTCTGGGGCGCCGTGGGCACGACGATGGATGTGGCAGCGTCGTCTGAAGCCGAGGGAAATCGAGATTATATAATTTCCGAGGGTCATAATGACGGCCGCAAGGTCACCGATATGCCGGAGGCGATAGAATCTTATTTTCTAAAAAAAGGAGATATACTTCCCGCTTCTGCTCCTACTGCGCAAAACCCATTGCCCTTTCCTACGGCTTTGGGTAATAAACTGCGGGGCTGGGAATATACCCAAATTTTGAGCCCGGCAAGTGGGGCAGTTTCTGGATATAGTTTAGCGAGCAAAGGCACTTATTATATTAAGGACCAACCTCTTGGCTTGGAGATTTGGAGTTGGGACGCTGATTTTCCTTTTTTTCTGCTTCTTTCCAAGGACATTAATAATGTTAATAATTATGTGATTGATGGGATGCGAACTTTGGTGAAGCCCAATGTTTGGCAAGAGCCTGTAGAGGTGTATCCCGCGAGCGTTGCCTTTACTTCCAGGGCGATTTCTAATCCCTTGGCTTCGGGCTGGACAGGCTTAATCAAAAGACCGGGTCAGAAAGTGAAGGTGATGGTCAATGATTTAATTGAGAGCAAACTGAAAATCGCAGGCGACGCCACTGATCTCTCCGGCGTCTCCCGCATTATGTATGACTTAGGCAAGACTTACCTTACCAATGTCAATTTTAAAGTTAAAAGAGCGCCTCCGGGTTCGGCTCTCGCGGGGTGCCCGGTTGGCTTTGAAGTGATAGAGCCGGACTTGGGGACTACGATGGGGAAAATGGGCGAACCTACAAGACCTAGCGCCGGGCAGTGTTTAATCGCCGCCTTAAAACAGGTGGACACCAATTTTTTGGGTGAGATAGTGGGCTGGGTTTCAGATCTTGGGAAAAAACTCATTTGTTGGATTTTTGATGTAGGAGACAAAAAAGGAGAACGATTAACAAAAGAAGGAAGCGGGGTTGATACGCAAAATTATACAATGGTTCCCAATAAAGATGAAACAGTTGGCAATCCTTGGCCGGAAGAGTTAAGAAAACAAGTCAGCGCGTTAGATTTAGAATCTTTGGAGGCTTTAAATAAAACCCGAGAGGAAGCGGCAAAGACTGATCCCAATGGTTACACGCCGCTTTTGATCAAAAATGATCAAGGTGAATTTCAAGCTCAAGCAAGTTCTGTAAATGAGAAACAAAGTTTGCTTTCTGTTTCTACTTTGGCCCAGTATATAGTTTATAAGGAGTTAATTGAGCCTCTCTTAACTAAATCTGTCGCAGAAGCAGGAAAGAAAGGCGTGTCTCTTCTGGGAAGGGCAGCAAAATGGCTGCTTATTAGGGCGGGGGATACGGTAGGATTAGGAGGAGTGGTTGAAGAAGTGACAGACGCAGTTGGCAATTGGGCTTCTGAAAGTGGTGTTACAGATCTTTTTGGCGACTTGACAAACTTTTATGCTTTTAAATCAGGTGTTCGTAAGGGTTTGGAGCTTTTGGGTTTTTGCAATTTAAAACCCGAAGAGAATCAAATCAAGACTGAAACAATAAATTTATCCGCAGAGGGGCGCTATGATTTCTTGGAATTTCCTTATCGCTTGACTGAAAAATCCAATGTTACGGTGGAAATCTATCTTAGACCGACCGACACAGCCAATGAAAATATTAAACTTTACCGCAAATTGGTTTTTAATGATATGCCGGCAGGAGTCCATATCGCCCGTTGGGATTTAAGCACGGATTTAAGTGATGCTGAAAGTAACCAAATTTGGAACGAAATAACAAAAAGCGTGTATATTAATGTTGTTTTTAAAAAAGAAGTAAATGGCGCTTTAGAATTTTTTCAAGGATATGAGTTACCCACAGTGACAAGAAAACAATTTTTGAGTGGGGAGAAATATAAACCCGATCCGACCACCGCGGCGATAAATTGCCATACAGAAACATATTTCACTCCATCTATTACTCCTACCTGCGGCTCGGGTTATCTTGCCCAAAATTATATGTTGGAACTGCCGCAAGACCCGCCGGCTAATCAAAATTTGAACATTTTACAGCGTCCTTTCGCGCCCACGCCTATCTTTTATGAAGGTCAAGAAGTGCCGATTACAATGCGCTATAATAATGATAGCCCCATACCCGCGGATAATGTTCATGTAACCTTGTACGATTTGGCAGGAGTGGAAGGGGGCGTGAATAATTTCTTTGGGTCAGCTAATTTTTATACTGGCGATCTTGTTAATGAAGCAGGAAGTGAAATCGCAAGTGTGAAAGCAAAAAAGGTCTACGAAAATTTAATCCAAATACCCGTGAATTGCCCGGGATATCATTCTGCCGACCACCCGAGTTGTGATATTGCCACAGTTACGTGGACCGCTGTTGAACCCGGCGCCCACGCTTTGATGATGGTTTTTGATTCTGACAAAGATGCGACGAATAAGGATCAAAATAAGCTCAATAACCGCATTATCCAGATTGCGAATGTGTCGGCTTCACCGGTCACCGCGGAATATGAAATAAGTGACGGACTCAAGACCGCTGATTTGCGCGGGGATGGCGACCATCCGGACGGCGACGACACGGGGGTGGCGAATCCCGGCGAGGAAATTGAAATAGGGATTACTTTAAAGGATATCCGTCCCTTGCACTCGGGCAGTCTTAGCGGTTTGGATCTTTTTATTGATTTAGAAAATTCTTCAGTTTTTCAATATGTCGGAAGCGGCAAAAATGATTCGGGAGACAATAAAAGTTCAATTAAGATTGGCATGATTGTCTCGGGGCAAACTCTAATATTAAACAAGGATTTCAACCTGCGCGTGAAAGATGATGCTAAGTTTGGCGTTGCTAAGGTTCCCTTATACCTTCGGGACCAATATGGGCGCATCGTCTTCCATCAGGATTTGACCGTGCCGGTATTTCCGCGTTGCAGCGACGGCAAGGATAACGACAAGGACGGGTATACTGATTTTCCGGCTGATGTGTGGGGTTGCCAAAACTCTACCGACAATAGCGAGGATGATGGCAATATTTTGAACAAGCCGGATTTGGTGCCGACTGGGTTGGACTTTCAAATAGATACATCTCCTGCTGGCACTACTGGCGTGGTTCAGGGATCAAAATTAGATTTAAAATTCAAAATTAAAAATCAAGGGGATCGCGCCATTCCAAAGGGCACGGTTATCCCCATGGGCGTTTATGTTTGCTACGGCAAACCGACAACAGAGACACATCATATGACTTGGAACTGGAGCTGGAAGCGGGGCAATTATTGCGGCACACCCGCAACAGATCCTATTCTGTCGGTTGACGAATGTTACTGTGAATCAAAATCACCGGCCTCAAGCGGCGCACTGGAAACTTATGCCAAGTATTTTGAGAATCCGGACGAGACCAACCAACCAGGTGCTAATGCGGCAGATGATTCTTACAAAAATTATATTGACTGCATCAAGAAAAAATATCAACGAGTTACTGAAACCCCTTGGACTCTCGCCGATGAGTTTGATTTTTACGATGAGAAAAGAAGCAGCACGGGGATTGCAGAATTTATTATACCTAATTTTGAAGTCAGAGAGGCTAAAAATATGCGCTTTGCGGTTTTTGCGGATGAAAAGGTGGATGCTAATTTTACCGAAAAAGAGGGCGTGATTCCAGAATTCAATGAAAGGAATAATAAAGCAGGTCTGCCTGATTATTTCTGCGAAGCAGGTCAGGATACGGCTTATTTGACTTTATATAACAAAGACCAATGCAATAGTTTCCCCCAAGCGACATACGAGCCAGCACGTTATCTCTCAATGTGTATGAATAGTTTTTATAATGCCACAGATTACAAGATTGTGGTGGGTGATAAAGGCGACTGGTATAAACCCCCCACCGGCACGCCGTCTCCTTCGCCTTTCCAATACCAATATACTTGTCCCTCGGCGGATAAATGCAGCTCTCTGCACGCAAGCTGTGTCGCGAGCACAGCAGATGATTGGAGAGTTAATCCGGGCGAATATGTGTTGCTTACCATCAATTTAACAAATACAGCGACTAAAGATGTGAAAAGCACCTTTACTTTAACTGACGGTCCGGGAACGAAAACAGGCATCAATTTAACTACCCCCGAATTGGTTTCTTATGCCGGGGAGTCAACACAATTATTCTTTTATGTTACCGTCCCGATGAATGACACAGCCGGTCATCCTTATAATAATAACGACACTCTGACCTTTACCTTAAAAGGCAAGGAAGCGGATAATTCTCCAAACAAACCGGGTACAGAATTTATTATTGCTGCGAACTTGCCTGTGAAATTGGGAACATTACCTGCGCAATGTCCAGATAAGCCTAAAGAGCCGCCAGAGCCGCCTACCACCATTAATTTAAAGATGAATGATGCTACTCTTGATAGAAATTTCATTTTTGGCACTGGCAATACAATTTTAAAACCTAAATTTCAAATTAAAAATGAATCGTCAGTTACAGTTGAAGATATAGTTTATCATTATTGGCTTAATTATTTTAAGGACGAACCCACTGGTTCTCCTGATGATGTCACAGGGTGTTACAGTGGTGGGGAGATAGTGATGCCCGGGAATGGAATTATAGCTAGTATGAAAAGTATTTCGTACGCAGAACCCGTTACAGATTTTTATGCAGTAAGACAAGACGGTAAAGGTTATGGTTCTTACCAGACTTATGCCCAGGTTGATGAAAAGCTGGGGGGGGATCCAAATGACAATGTTAAATGTTCGGGTCTTGAGGAAATACGGAAGCCCGATGTGGCAGTCACAAAAGTAAACTTATCAATAGTACAAGCGGCGAGCAAGTATTATTTAAACGGCAGTTTTACGATTAAAAACAATGGTTCTGAAACAGTGCCAAAGGGGCAGATACTTTATACGTGGACGCTGTTTGATCAATGGGGTAACCAAATTAATGCAATACCTGATCCAGCATCAATTAAAGATTTGAAGAAGGATGAGGAGGTTTCTGTGCCTTTGGGTAATTTATACGAGATTTATGGCCTAGATGGTTCTACATATTCTTTGGAAATTAAAATAGAGGTAGATGAAGTATATGATAAAGAGGGGTCTAATAATACTCTTTCCGCAAAGGTTAAAGCAGCAACAGTACAGGGTTGGAGTAAGGTAGGGGATAATTTACAGCCGGGCTCTTTAACCTTAACCCAAAGGATTAAAAGGGTTTTAAATTATGTGAGGGCGAAGTTTGGGGATTAATCCCGCGCCTTTTAAAAAGGTGAGGGGCAAGATATAAAGACCCCCTCTAACTCCCCCTTGCTAAGGGGGAGCGCATTTCACCTCCCCTTCGTAAGGGGAGGCGGGGGAGGGGTCTAAGTTTGCGCTTTAGACTTGTGGAGCCAACGCTCGGATTCAAAATTCGTGTGGATAACTAACAGTCTCGTTTTTACGAGATTGTTTTTTGCGGTATAGTAAAAACTGGAATGAATATTTTTGAGAGACCCTCCTATGCCAAGGCTTTGGGAGCCAAGTCAGTTTCAGTGGACAAGACAAGTTCAGAGTGATAATATTAAGGCAGCTTGCTTTTCTGTTTGTTTTAGAAGAAATCAGGTATTCCTTGATTCAGGAGTAATGTTTTATGCACGAACATTTTGCACCCTAGATAGATAAAGGTATTCATTGGGCGTTAGCCCGTTTAAAGCGCAATTTTCTAAATCATTGTACCACATATTCCAGAGTTTTAATTCATATTGATATTCTTCTAAATTGTTTGGCTTTTTTAAATAATTATAGAATATTCGCTGGTCTAAAGAATGTGAATTTTCCACGGCTCCGTTTTGCTGAGGCTTCCCCGGATCAATTAGATAATGGGTGATTGTGCGCGCGAGACATTTTAAATCAAAAGCGTGATATCGAGGTTTGGTAGGGTCTGTACTTTTTGCATAGCCCGTAGTCCGGTTAGTGAAAATTAGACCATTGTCGGTTTTAATCGCTTGAATTGCGAATGGCGCCTGATAGAGTAAGCCCGTCAAAAAATTGATGGCGCAATAGTTGCTCTGTTCATCAAAGCCCGCTAATAATCTCCACCTTGAAGCCTTATCTTTGGCTGTAAACTGATACCACCACCGATGTTTAGCTAATCTAACCCCATATTTAACATCGATCTCAACCATTTCCCCTGGGGTAAGGAAAATATGAGGTTGGTAGATTTCCTCTGGGGATCTTTTCTTCCGATATCTTCTTTCCAGTCCTTCTTCTTTTAAAATTTTATTCACGGTTCTCTCTTTAACTCCGAAGCCTTGCTTTCGCATTTTCCAAAAGATCTTTTTTCCACCGATATGATAAGTCTTTCTCAGTTCGATTACTTTCTCTCTAGTTTCCCTCGGTGTTGTCCAGGGACAGAAATGAGGAGCCTTGGACTTACTGATTAAACCCGAAAGACCATCTTCTCGGAAATGAGCTAACCAATATTTGATCGTTCTTTCCGAGAAAGGGCAAATCTTAACCGCATCTTTAATTGAAATTTCGCCTTTAAGGATAGGCGCGATCCAGCGATAACGCTCCTCAATTTCATTATTTGGCATAGTTTTCATATGCCTTTATCTTATCAGAAAAGTGCAATATGTCCGTGCACATTACC
>Ga0265296_1004294_pt1 | contig 12462 bp, 11 predicted proteins | sample MunlanPumphouse1_FD_189073 | JGI IMG/M metagenome (GOLD analysis project Ga0265296, IMG submission 189073) | Groundwater microbial communities from a municipal landfill in Southern Ontario, Canada - Pumphouse #1 | ecosystem: Environmental > Aquatic > Deep subsurface > Groundwater | place... | reverse complement strand
AAGGCGCTGGAAATGAAGGACGAGGCCGAGGCCATCGAACAGTTCGGTTCGTCGGACTCGGGCGCTTCGCTGGGAGACATCCTGGGCGCCGCGCTTCGCGAAAAGGCCGGTTCGAAGGACTAATCGTCCAAATCGACCAGAAAATGGGGCGGCTGGAGCAATCCAGCCGCCTTTTTTCTTGCGCGTCGGGCCAGAAGGCTGACCAATGGCGAGGCTAGCCTTTGAGAATCGCTCTTAATCTGACGCGCCCTCTTTATTCCTGTGGCGTCAGGCGGTTAGGGTGCGGGCCTGAACGGAAGCGACTGCATCTGAAACAGCCACGGGCGGGGGCCTGAATGATCAAGTCTGAACTGATCGAGAAGCTGGCGGCCGAGAATATCCACCTCACGCACGCCGAGGTGGAACGGGTCGTCAACGTCATCCTGGGGCAGATGACGGAGGCCTTGTCCGATGGCGGACGGGTCGAACTGCGGGGCTTCGGCGCCTTTTCGGTGCGCAGCCGTCCGGCGCGCGTCGGACGCAATCCGCGCACCGGCGAGACGGTGGAAGTGCCCGCCAAGGCCGTGCCCTTTTTCAAGAGCGGCAAGGAACTTCGCGAACGCCTGAACGCTTCGGGCGACGCCTGAACGAAAGACTGAAGAATGAGCCTGCTGACCGAGTTTCGTGAATTCGCCGCGCGCGGCAACGTCGTCGACCTGGCGGTCGGCGTCATCATCGGGGCTTCGTTCGGCAAAATCGTCACCAGCCTGGTCGATCAGATCATCATGCCGCCGATCGGCCTGCTGCTGGGGCGTGTCGACTTCTCCAAGCTGGAATGGGTCCTGGTGCCCGAAAACCCGGCCACCGAGGCGGTCGAGAAGGTGGCCATCCAGTACGGCGCCTTCATCAACACCCTGATCCAGTTCCTGATTGTGGCCTTCGTGGTCTTCCTGCTGGTCAAGGGCATCAACAAGCTGCGCCGTGAACAGGCGCCGGAAGCGGCCGGTCCAACCGCGACCGAGGCCCTGCTGGCCGAAATCCGCGACGAGTTGAAGGCGCGCCCCTAGAGGTCGCCGCTGCCCTTCAGGCGGCGTCGCGAACGGTTTCTGTCGACGGGACGCGCCGGCCGATCGGCAGGGGGCGAAGGCAGAAGGCGTAGTCGCCGTCGTAGGGCGTGGGTCGCCAGTGGCGCCCCGCATCTTCAAGCTCTGGATCGAAATGGGCGTGGCAATGGCCCCAGCCGCCCTCTCGGCGCGCGCTGCGCGCCAGCGGACCCAGGGCGTCCAGCAGGGCGCCGTTCACCACCTGGAGGCGCACGCGGGCGACGCCCAGGCGCGGCGCCAGACGCAGCATGGCCTTGATCAGCGCCGAGGCCGCGTGCGGGGCCCGGTCCAGGGCGATCAGATCGACGACTTCCAGGGCGGGCGCTTCGATGGGGCTGCCCTTGCTCAAGACCGCCTGGGCGTAGCCGACCAGACGGCCGTCCTGCTCGCAGCCCAGCAACAAGGGGGCCACGGTCAGCTCCGGGTCCGCCATGCGCCAGCGCAGGGTTGCGGGGCTGCGGTCCGCGACCAGCCGGCCCTGGCTGCGGAGTTCGCTCCAGAAGGCCGCCAGACTTGAGGTGTCCGACAGGTCGCTGATCCAATGGATTCCGGGCGGGAGGGGCAGGGAATGAAGCGGCTGGGCGCCGATCTGCTCGGCGTTGCGCGGCATCAGCCGCTCGCCCAGACGGCCGGCGAGACCGGGCGAGCGCTCCACGGCGTTGCGAAGCAGCCGTCCCCAGCCGCAGGTCACAGGGTCGATGATCCAGGCCAGCTTCACGTCGTGCCCGCGCTCGGGGCAGGGGCTGAGGCCCATGCGGGGATAGAGGCGGGCCGCCTTGGGGTTGGCGTTCAGCGTGTACCGAAAGTCGCCGTCGGCCTGGCGCATCAGGGTGCGGATCAGACGCGGCGCGGCGCCGCGCTGGGTGGGCGGAACAATGATGGAAAAGCCGCTGGCGCCCAGGACGGGGCGGTCCATCAGCCAGAACCTCTGGATGAAGTTGCCGACGAAGGCGGCGGCCCGCCCTTCGTCGTCCGCGATCACCCAGCCCAGCGGCGCCTGGGGCGACGGCCGCGCCGGATTGGCCGCCAGCCAGCGCCATCCCTCAAGCGAGCGGGCGTGCCAGCCGACCTGCTGATGCAGGCGGTTCACCTCGGGCACATCGGTCAGTTGAAAAGGCCGCGTGGTCACCGCTGTCCGTCCTTCCCGATTCAGGGCGCCGGGCGGCCCTGGCTGCACCCCAAGCAAGTTGCGAGCCAAGTGTAAAATCAACCCTAAGACGTGCGGAACTGCAACTGAGGCAAAGTCGCGGCGCGTTAACGCTTGTTACAACGGGCCGGTCGTGCTGTTTCTGCGGCCTTAATGCGCCAGTCAGGGCGTAGCATTTGGGAGAACGCCGTTGAGCACGACGGATGGGGGGGGCGCGCTGTCGGCGACGCCTCGCAAGACGTTTCTTGGACACCCGCGGGGGCTGGTGGTCCTGTTCCTCACAGAGATGTGGGAACGCTTTTCCTACTACGGCATGCGGGCCCTGCTGGTCCTCTACCTGACCCAGCACTTCCTGTTCGGCCCGAAAGAGGCGCAGGGCATCTACGCCGCCTATGCGGCGCTGGTTTACCTGATGCCGGTCATCGGCGGCATGATCGCCGACAAGTATCTGGGCTCGCGCAAGGCGGTCATCATCGGCGCGGTCCTGCTGGTCGCCGGTCACTTCATGATGGCCTTCGAGGGCACGGGCGGGCGTGAAAACCTGACCATCGGCGCCACGACCTATGAGCTTCAGGTCGAGGGTCGCGATCAGAACCGCGCCATCTTCGCCGTCAACGGCGATGAGCGGACCCAGATCACGATTACGCCGGAAGGCATTTCCAAGGTCGGCGCCGAGCCGGCGGCGGCGATGGCGGCGGATGCGGCGGCTCCGGCCGTGGCCCCGGCGGCGGGCGGCTTCCCGGCCTTCACGGCCACGGAAGGCTACAAGCTGGAAACCGTTCGGGACCTCGGCTTTGGGGAGCCGGTCCTGTTCTTCGCCCTGTCGCTGATCATCGTCGGCGTGGGCTTCCTGAAGGCCAACATCTCGACGGTCGTCGGCGCCCTGTACGAAGAGAATGATCCCCGTCGCGATGGCGGCTTCACCATCTTCTACGTCGGCATCAACCTGGGTTCGGTCCTGGCCACGGCGGCCTGTTCATACCTGGGCATCAAGTACGGCTGGGCCTATGGCTTCGGTCTGGCCGGCATCGGCATGACCCTGGGCCTGATCACCTTCATCCTCGGCCAGAGCTGGCTGGAAGGTCGCGGCGGCCCGCCGCAGCCGGAAATGCTCAAGACCCGCAAGGTCTTCGGCCTGCCGTTCGAAGCCATCTTCTGGATCGGCGGCCTGGTCACGGTCTTCCCGGTCTGGCTGCTGATGCAGCGTCACCACATCATCGAGACGGCCCTGCCCTGGCTGGCCGGCGTCATCTTCGCCTCGGTGGTCGGTTACGTCCTGTTCAAGCTGCGCGGCTCCGAGCGCACGCGCATGCTGGTCGCCCTGACCCTGATCTTCTTCTCGGTCCTGTTCTGGGCCCTGTTCGAACAGGCCGGCTCGTCGCTGACCCTGTTCGCGGACCAGTCGACGGCCATGCCGACCTGGTTCAATGCGCCCATGACCCAGATGTTCAACCCGGGCATCATCGTCATCGGCGGCCCGATCATCGCCGCCCTGTGGGTCTGGCTGGGCAAGCGCAACATGGAGCCCTCGACCCCGGTCAAGTTCTCCTTCGCCCTGGTTCTGGTCGGCGCCGGCTTCCTGCTGCTGACCTGGGCGTCGGCGACGCAGGCCAACGTGGACTTCCGCGTGCCGCTGCTCTTCCTGTTCCTGACCTACTTCCTGCACACGATGGGCGAGCTCTGCCTGTCGCCGGTGGGGCTGTCGATGATCACCAAGCTGTCGGTGGATCGCGTGGTGGGTCTGATGATGGGCGTCTGGTTCCTGTCGAGCTCGGTGGCCCACATCGCCGCCGGCTTCATCGCCCAGGCGACCTCGACCGCCACGGTTGCGGGCGTCGTGACCAGCCCGGAGCTGGCGCTGCAGACCTATGGTTCGATCTTCGGGACCATCGGTTGGACCGGCGTCGTCGTCGGCGTGGTGCTTCTGGTGCTGTCGCCGCTGCTGAAGAAGGGCATGGCGGGCGTCCACTGATCGCCTGACAGCCTTTGAGCCAAAATGAAGGGCGGCGTCTCGCAGGAGGCGCCGCCCTTTTCAGTTGTTCCGGGGAGGCCCCCTTGGTCCTGTTCGTATGGGGCCGAACAGGGCGGGGGGTCTTGTCATTGTTCCTCAGAAGGTCTTGCGCACGCGGATCTGCCAGAAGGTGCGCGGGTCGATGAAACGGTTCTCGACATAGGCGACGGGGCGCGTGACGCGGTCGGCGAAGACGACGCGCTCGACGTTGAAGTCGTTCCAGATGTTGACCTGGCCGCGGATCGACAGGGTCGGGGTCGGCTTGTACTCGGCCCACAGCTCGTAATAGTCCGTGCCGCGCCAGCCCGAGATCTGATCCGGCTGATAGCCCTTCTGACCGAGAACGGGAATCCAGGCGCCGCCCCATTGCAGCTTCATCGAGGTGATGTCCTGCTCGAAGGTGATGACGGCCTGAGAGGCGCGGACGTTCGAGATGGGGCGTTTCTCGCCGGTGGTGGGATCGGTGACTTCGGTCTTGTTCCAGGTGTTGCGGAAGCCGAACTTGCCGCCCGAGAGGCCCAGCTTGTCGGTGGGGATCGTCACGTTCAGGGCCAGTTGGTCCAGCGTGCCGTCGCCGATGTTGCCGACCGCCGCATAGCCGCCGTCCAGCGGGATCACGTCGATGGCGTCGGTGATCTCGTCGTGGCGCAGACCCAGGCTGACGATGCCCTCGCCCCAGAAGCGCTTCTCGAAGGTCAGTTCGCTGACCCAGCGCGATTCCGGCGACAGGTTCACATTGCCGCCGAAGACGTTCTCGTCGGCGAACTCGGCCGAGGCGGCGAAGTCGTCGAAGTCCAGCTGGCCCACGGTGCGTTCGAAGCGTGCGCGCACCTGGGTGTTGGCCATCGGCGTCCAGGTCGCCAGCAGGCGCGGCTTGGCGAAGAAGAAGCTCTTTTCCTGCGAGGCGTCGCCCGACTGGCTGATGGTCGAGGATTCCAGCCGTAGGCCGCTTTCCAGGCTCCACTTGGGATTGATGCGCCAGGTGGCCTTGCCGAACAGCTCGCCGCGTGTTTCCTCGACCTTGACCGAGGCGGAGGGCAGGGGAACGGCCACGCCGCCGACCGAATAGGCCTGAACGGTCTCCAGCATATTGTAGGCGACCTCGCCGCCCGCCTCGAAGTCCATGGCCGGCGACCGCTCATAGCGGATCAGGCCGCGCAGGATGGTCTCGGAGCCCTCTCCGTTGGCGCTGAACAGTTTCTCGGGGCTGATGACGGCGCCGTCGCGCTCTCGCGATGTCGACAGATTGTCGAAGTCCTCGAACTCATGGATGAAGCGGGTTTCGAGCTTCAGCTTTTCGTTCAGCGGGCGCGTATAGACGACGCCGACTTCGCCGCTCTTGCTGTCGTTGTCATAGTAGCTCTCGCGCAGCACATCGGGGGCGGTCTGACGGTTGATGTTGTGCCAGTCATTGACGCCGTACCGGGCCGTCAGGTCGATCTTGCCGCCCATGAAGGGGCTGGAATAGTTGCCCCGGATCGAGTTCCCGCCGCCGTAGCCGTCGTTGTAGTATTGCTCGCTGCGCAGGACGTTTCCGTTGGCGTCGACGCGCACGACCGGCCCGGCGCCGTTGGAGTCGCTGGACGAGATGCCGTCGCCCAGGGTCACGCCCCAGGTCCGGTCGCCTTCGCGGGCGGTGAACTGATAGGTGCCGCCGAACAGGTCCTGGCCCCCCTCGAACAGGTTGGCGTTGGCGGTCAGGACGTGTTCGCGGCTGGAGGTGGTCTTCAGGATGACGTTGGCGACGACCGAATAGCCCTGCATGTCGATGCCGGGGGCGCCGCCGCGGACCAGTTCGATGCGCTCGACCTGGGTGGCGACGGTGCGGCCCAGGACGTTGGAGCCGGTGTCGTTCTTGGACGCCGGGCGCGCGCCGTTGATCAGAATGTTGCCGACCGCGCCTTCAAAGCCCCGCGCGCCGTCGCCGTCGTTGACCGAGAAGCCGGGCACGCGGTTGACCATGTCCAGGGCGGTGTTGGGGCGGGCGTCCCTGAAGAAGTCGGGGGCGAAGACCAGGACGCCCTGATCGCTGGCCTCGGCGGTCTGGCGCGGCGCCGTCGGCGCGGTTTCCGCGAAAGCCGGCGCGGCGGCGGCGAACGCCAGTGCGGCGGTGGTGGCCAGCAGAATGGTCTTGGTCATGGCGTCGTCCCTCTCCCTCGGTCGTGGCGAGAGGTTTGGCGGGGCGCGGTGCAAGTCTCCAGTTACAAGCCTGACAGGTGGATTAAATCGCGGACAGCATTACCGATTAGTCAGATTACAGTCTGGTTAGATACTGTTACGCCAGCAGACATGACCCTTCGTATCCTTGCTGTTTCAGCTCTTGTTCTTGGCCTGTCACTGGGCGCGCAGACGCAGGCGCAGGCTCAGGATGCGTCGGCCATGCCCGTGACCACGGTGGACGAGATCATCGTCAGCGCCCGCCGCACCGAGGCGCCGATCTGGGAAGTGAAGCGCGGCGACAGCACCCTGATCCTGGTCGGCGCCATCAGCGGCGTGCCGCGCGACGTCGAATGGCGGCCCGAGGCGCTGGAGGCGGCGACACGGCGTTCGCAGCGCATCCTGTTCCCGCAGGAGGGCCGGGCCTCGGTCGCCGACGTGCTGCGCCTGATCTGGCGCATCCGCACGGTGGCCACCCTGCCGCGCGGGACGACGACCGCCGACTATCTGGCGCCTGAGGTCCAGGCGCGGCTGGAGACGTTGATGGCGGATCAGAAGAACGACAGCTGGCGCACCAACAGCCTGATGATCCTGAGCATGGACCTGATGAGCGACCATGCGGGCTATGAGCGGGGGCGGACCCGCACGGCCGCGGACATCATCAAGAAAGCGGCGCGCGACGCCCGCATTCCGGTGCGCCCGGTCGGCACGGTGCGCGGCGACGAGATCGTCGACAGCCTGATCACGGCGCCGCCCGCCACCTATGCGACCTGCCTGGAGCGGGCCCTGGCCGCCGCCGAGGCCGGGCCGGAAGGCGCCGCCATCCGCATCAGCGACTGGCGCGCTCGTCGCGTGCCCGATGTCATGGCCCAGCCGCTGGAGCAGGCGCTGGGCCTGTGTTGGCCCTGGGGCGACCCCGAGATCGCGCCCCTGCTGCGCCGCCAGTGGGCCGAGGCCGTGCAGACGGCGCTGGGAGAGCCGGGCGTGACCATGGCGGTGGCCCAACTGCGGGTCCTGGCCGAGCCGGACGGCGTGCTGGATGGGCTGGAGGCTCAGGGCTACGAGATCGAGGGACCGGCGTGGAAGGCGGACCGTGTCGTTGCGGGGTCGTCAGGCCTGTCGTCTTCGCGACAATAGCGTCGTCTGGGGCGGGCCGTCCTGATCAGGCGATCATCTTGCGGAAGGACGGCGCAAATGTTGACGGCGTGCGCGGTCTTCCAGCCTGGCGTTCTGCTCGTAAAGACAGGCGAGGCGAAGAAGATGCAGCCGCTCCTCCTCGCAATCCCTGGAATACGCCGACTCCTTGGCGCGCAAGGCCCGCAGGCGATAGTAGCTCATTGCCCCCTCGCCGGACCGCTAAAGCGAAGGCCAAGGGCGAAAAGGGCTGAGGGCGACAGGCTAGGCATGGCCAATATACGAGGCTGGCCAGGATTGGTTCACAAACAATTCTGAAAACGACGTTGTCGTGGGCTTGTTTGTGCCGAGAACGCCGACGACGCGCTTGGTTCTTGCTTTATCGTCCTGTCCGGCGCTCGTTCTGTCTTTTGAAGCCTAGACGGCCGTGCCGCCGACCGTCAGGCCGCCGATCTTGAGGCTGGGCTGGCCGATGCCGACCGGGACGCCCTGACCGGCCTTGCCGCAGACGCCGACGCCGGGGTCGAAGGCGAAGTCGTCGCCGACCATCTGGATATGGGTCAGGGCCGTGGCCCCGTCGCCGATCAGGGTGGCGCCGCGAACGGGGGCGGTGATCTTGCCGTCCTCGATCAGATAGGCCTCGGTGCACTGGAAGACGAACTTGCCGTTGGTGATGTCCACCTGGCCGCCGCCGAAGTTGGCGGCGTAGAGGCCGCGCTTGGTCGAGGCGATCATGTCGGCCTTCGAATCCTTGCCGCCCTCCATGAAGGTGTTGGTCATGCGCGGCATGGGCATGTGGGCGAAGGATTGGCGGCGGCCGTTGCCGGTGGCCGTCGCGCCCAGCTGACGCGCCGACAGGCGGTCGTGCATCAGGCCGACCATGATGCCGTCCTCGATCAGGACGGTGCGCGAGGTCGGTGTGCCTTCGTCGTCGAACGACAGCGAGCCGCGACGCCCGGCGATGGAGCCGTCGTCCACGACGGTCACGCCCGGAGCCGCCACGCGCTGCCCCATCTTGCCGCTGAAGACCGAGGAGCCCTTCCTGTGGAAGTCGCCTTCGAAGCCGTGGCCGACGGCTTCGTGCAGCAGGACGCCGGGCCAGCCGGCACCGAGGACCACGTCCATCTCGCCCGCCGGGCAGTCGACGGCGTCGAGGTTGACCAGGGCCTGGCGCAGGGCCTCGTCGATCTGGCCCTGCCAGCGGTCGGGGGCGATCCAGGCCTCGAAGCCGGCGCGGCCGCCGGCGCCGGCCGAGGCGCTCTCGCGCTTGCCGTCGCGCTCGACCGTGACCGAGACGTTGACGCGGACCAGGGGCCTCACGTCGCTGAGCAGTCGCCCGTCGGCGCGCAGGATCTCGACCGTGCGACGCTCGCCGACGATGGAGGCCGAGACCTGAACCACGCGCGGGTCGCGGGCGCGGGCCCAGGCGTCGATCTCCGCCAGCAGTTCGATCTTGTCCGAGAAGCCGGGCGAGGCGAGGGGATCGACCTCGTCATAGAGTTTTTGGTTGGTGGCGCGCGGGGCCTCGGCGGCGTGACCGGAATAGCCGCGCTTGGCCAGCGAGGCGCTGTCGGCGGCGCGGCGGATGGCGGCGGCCGAAATCTCGTTGGCGTGGGCGTAGCCGGCGGTCTCGCCCGCCACGACGCGCAGGCCGAAGCCCTCGACGGCGTCGTAAGACGCGCCCTTCAGCCGTCCGTCGTCAAAGACGAGGGATTCGCTCTCGGTCTTTTCCAGGAACAGCTCGCCGTCGTCGGCGCCGGCCAGGGCCGTCTGCAAAATGGACAGGGCCTCGTCAGGGGCCACGCCCGCGGCGTCGAGGATGGGGGAGGGGGAGGCGGCGGTGCTCATGCAGGCTAGATAGGGGCTGCGGGGGCCGGCGTCACGACCTTGGGCCGTGCAAATCGTCCTAAGCGCCGCCTCACAAAACAAAGCCCTCCCCCTCGAGGGGGGAGGGTTGGGGAGGGGGCTGTCGCGGCGATCAGTCCTGGGTGACGTCGCCCGAGCCGCTGATGTCCTGGCGCAGTTGGGCCGGGCGGCGGGTCAGGCGCACCGAGCCGCTGCCCGAGACGTCGACCTCGGCCTTGCCGGTCGGGCCGACCTCGGCGTCGCCGCTGCCGCTGACGCGCAGTTTGGCGTCGGTGACGAACAGCTCTTCCAGTTCGGCGTTGCCGGAGCCGGAGATGTCCAGGGTCACGGCCTCGGTCTTGCCCTGGGCGCGGACCTCGGAGCTGCCGGTCAGGGTCAGGTCCAGCGCGGGCTGGTCATAGCCGCGGATGTTCAGCTCGGTGGGGCCCGAAAGGTCGAAGGCCTTCACCGAGGGGGCCTTGATGATGACCTTCAGTACGTCGGTCTCGCTCCAGCCGTGGATGCCCGTGCGGGTCCAGCGGATGTAGCTGCGGTCGCCGCGTGGGGCGTCGTCCATCGTCAGGCGGCCGTTGGAGAAGCGGACGCGGTCCACGACGGTCTTGGGGCCGATGATGGTGATGCCGGGCTCGTCGGCCTGCTGGTCGTAGGTGATGTCGGCGGGCAGATCGATGGCCAGCCGCTGGTCGCCGGTCCAGGCGATGGTGCGGGTGGTGTCGGGCGAGACGGCGCCCCGCTCGACCTTGAAGCTGTCGTCGCCGGCGTCGTCGTCGGTGACCACCCAGGTCCAGTCCTGGCGGGCCAGGTCGCGTCCGCCGACGGCGAAGGCGCCGCCGATGCCGACTATGGCCAGGATCAGACCGGCGCCCGAGATGATGAGTAGATTGCGGATCATGTCAGTTCCTCCCTCAGAACCGGCTTCAGACGTGCGACTGGGGTTCGAGCGCGGGCTTGACCACGCGGTAGTGCAGGCGGGCGTACCAGACGGTGGCGTCGATCAGCCACTTGGTCAGCAGGGCCATCAGGCCGCCCATGAACAGGCCCAGGCCCATCAGGCCGACGCCCAGCAGGGCCGCCGCCAGGGCGCCGCCCGGCACGCCGATGAAGGGGCCGACCACCAGGACGGCGCCGCCGGCCACGAAGACCGCAACCCCGGCGATCAGCAGCGACAGCACCGTGCCGAACACCGGCAGGGCGATGGGCAGCAGGATCAGGATGTCGATGGCGCCCAGGCCCAGGATGCCGAAGATGGCCCCGGCGGCCGAGGAGGCGGTCTGTTCCTGTCCCCAGCGCTTGGCGCTGGCCTCGGCCTTCAGTTCGCGGGCCAGACGATCGGGATCGCCCAGGGCCTCGGCGACCTGAGCCTCGGTGCGACCGGCGGCGAGCCCGTCCGCGAAGTGGCTTTCATAGTCGGCGACGATTTCGTTCGCCGTCGTGGTCGGCAGCCCGACCAGGCCGCGTTGCAGGCGGGCCAGGAATTCGGCGCGGTTCATTGTTCAGCTCCCCGTTGAGCGTCTGCGGATGGGTCGGCCAGGGCGGCCGGAGCGGCAAGGGCGGCGGGCTCGACCGGCGCGCCCGCCGCGATGGCGTCGCTGTGCGGCGCGGTATTGGCCACCAGGGCGTCGACGGCCTGGGCGAAGGCCCGCCATTCGGCGGTCTGGCCTTCCAGGGCGGCGCGCCCGGCGGTGGTCAGCCGATAGTATTTGCGTGACGGGCCGCTGGTGGACTCGACCAGATAGGTCTCGACCAGGCCGTCCGTCTGCATGCGGCGCATCAGCGGATAGATGGTGCCTTCCCCCATGCCGATGGCGTCGGACAGGCGGCTGGCGATCTCGTAGGCGTAGCTGTCGTCGCGGGCCAGCAGGGCCAGCACGCACAATCCCAGCACGCCTTTCTTCAGTTGGATGTCGATGGAGTCGGGCATGGCGTTCCCTTCGGTGATGACGAATGGGTATCGCAAGGTATCGTGTGATGCAAGGTAGCTGTCGGTACATGACAGCGAATTAATCCGCCGAACTTTTGCCTCATGCCGTCACTTGCGCGTCTTGATCGCTTGGCAAGCGCTACCCGAGCCGATAAGGACCGGCCCTGAAACGCCGAGGTCCGTCCAGGGCCCGGGGGTGTTTGCGAATTGCTCGCAAGTATCGGCTGCGAAACGGTTTATGAGGACTCGAATGGGGATGGGCACGCGAGCCATGGCGCGGATCGGAGGCGGTGTCGCCGCGACCGCTCTTGCCGCCTTCGTCGCCGCGCCGGCGTGGGCGCAGGATCTGATGGGGCAACCGACCCCGGGCGGCATCGGCCTGCAGCCCGCCGCCGCGCCGTTGAAGCACGAAGCGATCTTCTTCCACGATGTGGTGTTGATGCCGGTCATCACGATCATCACCCTGCTGGTGCTGGCCCTGCTGATCTGGATCGCCATCCGCTACAACAAGCGCGCGAACCCGGTTCCGGCCAAATGGAGCCACAACACGGTCATCGAGGTCATCTGGACCGTGGTGCCCGTGCTGATCCTGGTCGGCATCTCGCTGTTCTCGTTCCGCCTGCTGTTCGCCTACCACGACATGCCCGACCCCGACCTGACGGTGAAGGTCACGGGCAACCAGTGGAACTGGGCCTATGAATATCCCGATCAAGGCGTGGCCGAGTACATCTCGAACATGACCCCCGAGGACAAGGCCCCGGCCCACCTCTACCGCCTGGCCGCCGACGAGCCGATGGTCGTGCCGGTCGGCAAGACCGTTCGCCTGCTGGTCACCGCCTCGGACGTCATCCACTCCGTCGGCCTGCCGGCCTTCGGTCTGAAGACCGACGCCGTCCCCGGCCGCGTCAACGAGACCTGGTTCAACGCCGAGAAGACCGGCATCTACTACGGCCAGTGCTCCGAGCTGTGCGGCGTGGACCACGCCTTCATGCCGATGCAGATCAACGTCGTCACCGAGGCTGAATTCGCCGCCTGGGTCGCCTCCAAGGGCGGTTCCATGACGAAGAAGGCTGATGAAGCCGCTGCGGCGGCCGCCGCCGCCGCGCCCGTCGCCGCTGCTGCTCCGGCCGCCGACGCCGCCGCC
>Ga0265296_1004293_pt1 | contig 12465 bp, 14 predicted proteins | sample MunlanPumphouse1_FD_189073 | JGI IMG/M metagenome (GOLD analysis project Ga0265296, IMG submission 189073) | Groundwater microbial communities from a municipal landfill in Southern Ontario, Canada - Pumphouse #1 | ecosystem: Environmental > Aquatic > Deep subsurface > Groundwater | place... | reverse complement strand
ACGGCTGCCGTGGACGGGATGCCGTCGACCCAGACCCCGGGGCTGTATCCCTACAAGCACTACGCGGCTGGCGCGCAGATGATTGCGACCTTCACGCCGGACGGCGCGCACGCGACCGCCGACACCAACGCGGGCTCGGTCACGATCGACATCCTGTACACCATCGTAGCGTAACGATCCAACCGTCGCATGCCCACCATTGAACGACGTGAACCGGCGTTTGTGGACGGGCATGCGTCCGAACTTGAGGCGGCGGTCAACACCGCCAAGCAGGCGGTTGCGCGGGGCTACGCAGCACTCGCGCAGTCCGTCGATTCCGAGACCACGTTCGCGCGGCTCCACACGATGCTCACGGGAGCCGTCCAGGATCTTCGGGCCCACGCACACGGACTCGGCAACGCACACGTGCTGGCAGAGCTGCGGGCCATCATCGGCGCCGGAGCAGGCAACGTCTCGATCTCGATGGGCGACAAGCCCGATCAATCGGACGTTGCCCAGTACGTCGACAACGCGGTCGAGACGGCGCGAGCGGCCGTTGGAGGCGCACCCGACACCGGGCGAGCAGAAGCATTCAAGCGCGCCGCCTACCACGCCGACACGATCCTCGAGAGCGAGGCGACGACGGCCTACCAGGACGCCCGCGTGGCAGCGGATAGGTCCCTGCTGGCGATGCCGGTTTCCGAGACGGAAGCGCTCGGCTTTCGAGTCGCGCGATCCGAAGACGACATCCGCGCCGCACAGGCCATTCAGACCCGCGATGCAAACGACATCGTCGTAGTGGGCAAGCGCTGGGACGCGCGCGCTTCGGCATGCCCCAAGTGCAACGCCGCCCATGGGGAGATTCGACCGCTTGGCTTCTCGTTCTCGCTCCCCGGCCCAGGGGCGCACGCTCGTTGCCAATGCGTTGTGACGTTGTGGGCGATCGACATTCCCGTCCCCGAAAGAGCAATTCCGATGAGCGATACCAGACCAGCGCAACAGACCGTCGAGCCGCTGTTGCTTCGTGCCTTCATTGCGCTCGACATCGACACCCGCGAAGTCGACGAGGCAACTCGAACGATCCGCGGTGCGGTCGCGTCCGACGAAACCGAGGACAGCCACGGCTCGATCCTCAAGGCCGCCGGGTGGAAGCTCGATCGGTACAACAAGAACCCAGTCCTGATCTGGGCGCACAAGACCGGCGGATACGACGACGTGGAGCCCGAGGATTTGCTCGGCACCACGACGACCACGATCGATGGCACTCGCCTGATGACGGACCTGCACTTCTCCACCGAAGAGGTGAACCCGAAGGCGGAGCGCGTGTTTCGCCAAATGAAGTCCAAGGCGCTCAAGGGGATCAGTGTCGGGTTCGTCCCGCTGAAGTACCGATGGGAGAAGCGCGACGGTGCATCGAGCGCAGACGAGATCCTGATCATCGACGAGGCGGAACTTGTCGAGGTCAGCGTCGTACCGATCCCCTCGAATCCCAACACGCTTGCGAATCAGATGCGCTCGTTCGAGTCACGAATGCGCGAATCGATCAAGGACACAGTCAAGACACTCGTCGACGAGGCGCTTGCGTCCGCGACGAATGCCAAGACGGACAACGCAGTAGTCAATGCTTCGCATGGTGCGGAGCCGACAATCGAGCGGGCGCAGCCTGCTCTGCAGGAGAATCCCATGGCTGATAACAAGACCCCCCAGGTCGACACGCTCCCGGCTGCGCTCGCTGCAGTGCTTGGCTGCCAGGACGTAGACAGTGCCGTTCGCGCAATCGCGGACAAGGATCTCGCCACCAAGGCGGCGAAGGACAAGACCGAAGCGTCCGAGAAGCGCACCGCGGAGCTCGAAGCCGAGGTCAAGCGCTACCACGATGCCGAAGAGCGCGCCGTGACCGACATGGTCGACGGTCTCATCAAGTCCGGGCGTGAGCCCGAGACCAAGCGCGAGGCGCTCCTGATCACCGCCAAGGCCGCGCCCGAGGCGTTCCGCAAGCTGTATCCCGCATCGGAAGAGCCGCCCCGCCGCCACCTCGTCGAGCGCGTCGTTGCGCCCGCCGACAAGGGCACGTCCGAACAGGCCGTGGTCGAGCAGTCCGAGAACCCGATCGACGTTCGCATTCGCGAGCTGAAGTCGCAGGGCAAGAACCACCTGGAAGCCTACAGCCAGGCCCTCAACGAGCACGAGAAGCGCAACCCGTCCGCGGCCTGATCGCGGCTGATCATCACAAGGAGAAACCGCTATGGCACAGTACGCAGACGTAGTGTTGTCGTCGGGCACCACCCCCACCAACATCGTGTGTTTCAACAACTCTCTCGTCGACATCGCCAAGGGCTATGGAGTCCTGTACGAGACCGTTGCTGGCTACCCTCGCGCAGTGAAGCTGCCCGGTGCCGGTGATGCAGTCGTGCGCGCCGCAGGCGTCACAGCCGAGATCATCCCCGCGGGGGGCTACGGCAAGGTGACGGTCAACGGCCCCGCAATCGCGTTCGCGGGCGGCGTCCTCACCACTGGCGCGAAGGTGATGATCGGCTCCGTGGCCGGCCACCTCGGCGAGTGCATCGTCACCGTCGTCACCGCGACTTCGGAAGAGCTGGGGCACGTGCTCCAGGCGTCCGCCGCCGACGGCGACAAGTTCGAGATCTTCGTCAACATCCACACGCTGCCCAAGGCCGCCTGAGTCTGAAGCGCGAAAGGAAACGACCATGAGTTCCAATCTGATCAAGCTTCGCTCCGACGACGGCACCGTGCGGTTGATGGACGAAGAGAACAACATCGTTCACGTGAACGGCAAGTCGTACGAGATGCGCGAGATGTCGCTCTCGGATGTGCACGTCGATGGTGCTCTCACCAACTTTGTGACCGGCTACGGCACCAACCTGACCGAGGCCATCGCGGACTTCGTGTGCCCCCCGTTGCCCGTCCAGAAGATGAGCGACTACTACCACACGTTCAGCAGCCACAACAAGCATCGCCGAGTCACCGACGAGATGGCTGGCGAGGATTCGGCGCTGAACGAAGTGTCGCCCGAGAAGTCGACCGACACCTACTCCTGCAAGCCGTACGGCATCAGCTCGTTCGTCTCGCAGGGGTCGGAAGCCAACGCGGACGCGGGCGTCAATCCCCGGCTGGCCGCCGTGCAGCGCTGCATGAACGTTGTGACGCTCATGCACGAGGATCGCGTCGTCGCGGCCCTGCAGTCGGCCGCAACGTTCGCGGGCTACACGGCAGCGATTGCCGCCGGCGCCAAGTGGAACGACGGCGCAACGTCCAATCCGATCAAGGACATCACCGCGGGGATCATGGTCGCGCTCAAGCCGATCAACCTCATCGCCATGAGCGAGCGCACCTACTTCGCGTTCATCCAGAATCCGAACGTGACCAAGCACTTCAGCTACTCGGGCGCAGCGTCGATCGGAAGCGATCCCAACGCCGTTGCTCGCCTGCTGGGCCTGCCCCCGTTCGTCATCGGACGCATGAAGGGCGAGAGCCTCACGACCGGCACCCCCGGCTACCTGTGGGGCAATCACGTGTGTCTGTTGCACGTGCCCGCGGGCTCCACGACCAACGGGGAGAACGTCCCCACGTCGCGCACGTTCCGCTGGCTCAAGGGCGGCGCATCGGCCGCGTTCCGGCTGCGCAACTGGATCGAGCCTGCCCGCGGCCAGGACGGCGGCGAGCGCGTGGCCGTCTGCTACAACGAGCACGTCAAGGTCGTTGCGGCTGCCACCGGCTACCTGCTGACGGACGCCTACCAGTGAGTCTGACGTAGTGGGCAGCGGTGGGCAATAGACGCCGCTGCACGCTACCGACCTGCAACCGGAGGGAAGTATGAGCAAGCACAACAAGTATCCGCCACAGGGCCAACCGGAGCCGCTGCAGAAGCCGCTATCGCCGCCACCGTCCGCGCCTGTCGTGGACGATGACGACGAACCGGAACTTGACCTGAACGCTGCCGCAGAAGCGACCAACGCCGATGACTACGTAATGGTCGAAGGCCTCCAGACCACAGACCCGGTGGTGATCGCGAAGGTGGCCGAGATGGCGGATCACAACACGAAGGCGCTCGAAGAGATGAGCCGATCGCTCCCAGGCATGCAGACGCGCCCGGCGCGCTACATCGCCATGACGGGGCTGATCTACACGAACCGCGCTGGCGTGCGGCGTCAAGTCGCCATCAGCGAAGCGGTCGACGATCTCAACCGCGAAGACCTCGACGGCTACCTACAACGCGGCCACGTCGCGCTCGACACTGAAGACGAGTAATGGCCCACCACTATCTCACGCAGACCTGGACCGGAACGCCTGCGGGGGATCTGACGAATGCGCTGACGAACGCGAGCCTCACGATGCTGTTCTCGAACGGCGCCGGGGGGTGCGACGCAACGATCGGCGATGCGGCGATCGACGATGCAGAGGCGGACGCCGACAGCATCCTCGGCCCCTCGTTCACCGTTCCGGTCAGCACGTTGTCGACCGCTGCCCGCATCCTCAAGCGGTGCGTCTGCGACATGACGGTCTACTACGGTTACGAGCGCAAGCCAGAGTTCCTCGTTTCCGGCGGGGACAACCCGGTGCAGAAGCGCTACGACCGCGCGACCAAGATCCTGCGCGACATCAAGAGCGGCGTGCGTGATCTCGGAACCGAGACCGCACCCAAGACTGCCAACGCAGGCGGCACCACGTACGCGACCGAACTCGAGGATCGGTTCATCCTCGACGACATCACGGACGGCCCGTTCTGATCATGTTCTCCGTCCGCATCGAGACCGACGACTTCCTCGCCGACCTCGCCAAGTGCGAGACCAACATGGATCAGGCGCTCGGCTTCGCATGGGCGGAGCAAGGTGCCAGTGCCGCGCAAGCGTGCAAGCACAACGGGTACAAGGACCGTACGGGCAACCTGTCGAACTCGATGAACTACGCGATCCAAAAGAATGGGCCGCTTGCATACCGGCTGATCATTTCGGCGGGCGCTTACTACGCGCTGTGGGTCAACAAGTCCACAAGACCCCATCGAATTCCCAAATGGGGCTACGCGCATCTTCGCTTCTATTCCGCCAAGTTCGGCCGCTTCGTATTCGCGTCGCATGTGTGGCATCCGGGCACCAAGGGCGCGAACTGGACCGATCGCATCATGATCAAGTACGGCGGATTTGGATCGGGCGGCCTGATTCCCATAGCGCTCCAAGCCGCCGTAGACCGCGTCGCCGCCGCAGCGTGACCCCATGGCAAGCCAATACGGAAACGTCATTCTGCCGGTCACGGCGGGCGCTCCAGCGGCATCCCTGATCGCTACCTGTGATCCAGCGCTTTACGGGTTGGGTCTGGCGTTCAAAGCGATCCTTCGCACGCAACTCGACGCAGCCTGGCAGGCAGCGGCGCAACTGATCAAGAGCGAAGCCGTTGCTCACGTCGTCGAGGATGTCTACTACCGCGAGCCCGGCCGGGACCTGGCGTCGCTGACCTGGAAGTGGCCCACGCTCGCGCTGTGGCGTGAGGACGAAACCTGGGAGCAACGCACTCAGGTCTACGACTCCTGCCAAGCCAACGTGCGGCTGGCCTACATCCTTCCTCCGCTCGACGCTGAGCACTTCGATCGGTTGGCGCCGATTCGCAAGGCGGTATCGACCGGGATCCGATCCTTGCTGGAACGCTTGGGCGACCCGTCGTATCTGGCCGGCGTCGACTTCATCGCCACGCTCGGCATTGAGTCGATCTGGCTGCGTGACGTGCAGTACGGCAGCTACCAGACCGAAGGCAACCTGCAACTCGCTCATCCGTCGATGCGCGCCCGGCTCGAGCTACGCGAGCGCGAGATGCCCAACACGACCGGTGTCGCCCATTGGACCCGGCGCGACGCGGCGATCGATCTCGTCGATGCAACGCTCGGCAATCTCCATCTGTTGGACGACTACTACACGCCCTAACGGGCTCTGCGAGGCAATCATGGCTACTGAGATTCGCGTTCTGGCGAGGGGAGACATCCTTGCGCTCGACGTGGCGTACGCTCGCGCAAGCGGCGGCAAGCTCCGGTTCATCGGCCGCAAGCTCCACATCGCCGATGCCCGCGAAGACCTGCCGGCTGGCGTGGTTGTTCGCGACCGCGATCCCGTCGACCCGGGCGACAAATTCTACTGCGAGGGATGGGAGCGCCGCACCGAAGCGTCGACCGTCCCGTGCGTGGGAGAGTTCGGCCAGTACTACCTGCAGCAGGTGCGCGAAGGCGCCCTGTGGGCTGCAGACAAGGCGACTGCCCAACTGGCAGGAGTCGAGTTCACACCAGACTTCGGCGGGGACTACCCGTCGCTCAAGAGCCCCGCAAAGGGCAGCAAGGCGGGTGACTGATGGGCACTCTGGCTCTTTCCCTCACAGGCGTGTCCGCCGGCTGGTTGATTCCCCAGCAGCTCATCGAAGTCTCGCTCGCACAAGGCGCCGTCATGGGCGCCACCGGTACGCCGCGCATTCTGCTGATGGGCGTCAAGTCCACGGCGGGCGGCGGCACTGCTACGCCCGACACAACCGTCTACGGTCCGCTGTCGGTCGAGCGTGACCTCGTGACCTACTTCGGCAACAAGTCCGAGATCCACCTGATGTGGCGCGAGATTGCGGCCAAGTGCCCGACCGCCCTCATCTACGCGATTGCCGTCACGGAGTCAGCGGGCGTCGTCGCCGCCGGAACGATGGTGTTCGGCGCCGGTCCCGCGACCACGCAGGGCACGTTCACGTTCTGGATCTGCGGTCAGAAGTTCTCGATCGGGATCTCGGTCGGCGACACCGCCACCGTGGCCGGCGATGCGCTCGCGCTCGCGATCAACTCCGCGTACCTTCCCGTCATCGCCGTCAATACGCTCGGATCGGTTGCGATCACGTATCGGCGCAAGGGCACCAACGGCAACTTCGTGCGCTACCACGGCGTGCTGGTTGGAGGCACGGGCCTCACGATGGTGATTGCGGCGTCGACGCTGGCCGCTGGTGCTGTCGACGAGGTCTACACGACCGCGCTCGCCACCATCGCGCCCGATCGCTACCACTACATCGTTCCGGCCATCAACCCGACAACGACCGCCGACACACGCTTTGCGGCCCTGTCGACGCAGCTCGCAACTCTGGTGTTGCCGACGACCGGCATCCGTCAGCAGTGCGTGCTCTGCACACCCGAGACGCTGGGAAACGCGACCACGCTCGTCACGACCTACAACAAGTTCCACAACCAGGTGCTGTGGCAGAAGAACTCCGAGATGGAGCCCTGCATGATCGCCGCCCAGTGGATGGGCGTGCGGTACCTGACCGAGACCGGTGGATCGCCGCATGCCAGCTACGACAACTACGGATCGATCCCCGCCGACAACTGGACGGTCCCGTGTCAGTACCTGCAAAGCGACTTCCCCTCGGCGGTCGACATCAACACAGCGCTGTCGGTTGGCCTCACGCCGATTGCTGCGCAGAAGGGCGGCACGGGCAAGACCTACGTGGTGATGAGCTGCACCGCGCAGGGCGCAGACCCGCGCATCCGCGACACCTGCAAGGTGACGGTCGTCTATCGGTTCGCCGACGACTTGGCGGCCAAAGATGCGAGCATCTACCCGAGGGCGCACGTTGCCGATGACCCCGTCGTGGGAGCGAAGGTTCCCCCGGTCGACGTTTGCACGCCGCAGCGCGAGCAGGCCAACGTCATCAACCCGCTGCTGTACCAGTATCGCGACAACGGGTGGTTGACCGATGTCGACACCCCCGTCACCGGGTCCATTGCGTCAACGGCGGTTGGTATCGATCCCGTCGTCGTGACTCGCATCAACGCGCGCATCCCGCTCAAGGTCGCCGCGATCAGGCATCAGGCAGCGTTCCTGGTGAGCGAGGTCTCCAGCGGCTAAGCGACGTGCTTCCAGTTGTGGCGTGCGACGATGTAGTCGATCAAAGATCGCGACACACCGTGCCGCGCAGCAACTTCCGCTCTACGCTCTCCAGCGGCAACAGCTTGGCGAATATCGACGATCTGAGACTCGACGAGCTTCGATCGTCCGTGGTGGCTCCCCACGGGTCGCTTCTCCGGGTGAGTATGCGATCCGTGGGCGTCTCCGTAGGACCGGCATTCCGGGTGAAGTCTCGACCCGTTCTTGTCTCCAGCGGTCATGCCAGGATGTGTTTGCGCCGCCGACCGGCCTTTCGCGGCCATGTCCTTCCCATTGTCGACTGCCGTTCCGGCGAATAGATGTTCCGGTCGACAACACGGCGGATTATCGCAGCGGTGGCAGACCATCGGCTTGTCGTCTGGGATGCTTCCGTTGGCTAGCACGTATGCAACCCGGTGCGCTTTCTGTATCTTCTCACCAACACGGATCGTTCCGTATCCCTTGGCATCTACCGATCCCGTCCACGGCCAACATGGGCCTAAACCGGGTCGATGTGGGGGGATTGGCCCGTTCTTGTCGACTCGTTCCCATAGCCGATCAGCAAGCGACCAAATGATCTTCGGCGGATGGTTGCACTCGTAGCACCAGTGCCGCCGAAGATGATGATTGAGCTTGTTCAACGCGTACGACTCGATCGGCTTCACTTCGCCGCACTTGCGACACGTCTTCGTCTCGGGTATCGTTTCCATGTTGACCTCGCCAGAGGTTGACCATGAGCCCGGACGAGTTCAAGCGTCGCGGGCTCACTTCATTTCACCGTAGCGCATCCCACACGCGATGCAAGGGCTACGGCCTAACAAGTAGCAGATTCGCCGGGTGCACCATTCGACCGGCATGAAGGGATCACCATGGCTTTCGATCTCTATTCGCAGGGGCTCATCTTCGCCCAGGGCATTCTCATCGCCGAGTCCGTATCGTTCACGCTCAACAGCGCGACCAACGATCAACCCGTCGTCACGCAGGCGAAGGGCTTTTCCGGCATCACGGTCGGGGCCTACACGACCGACGTTGGCATCAAGTCCGCCATCCCCAAGGCAGGCTTCGAGGTCAACTGGCACAAGTGGATGAAAGACCGATCCGTGATCGAGATCACGGGCTGGCGCGGCGCCACCAAGGTCAACATCAAGGGGTTCATCAAGTCGATTGATGAATCCCACGCGGTCAACACGTCCAGCGAGGCGAACATCTCGCTTCACTGCGGCGAGCCTGACTGACCAGTAGCATCCCGGGCGCTGCGCTCTTGCGGCGCCCACTCCTCTCTCCTCGCATCTCGATCCGCTTCGCATCGCCTGGGAGGGCGACGCCATGCCGACAGACGGATTCCCTTTCCCCACCACTTCGCCGCGCCCCACAAACGGCCCGCCCGCAGAGACGGAAGTCCCCGCTGGACAACTGTTCCGCAAGCTGACCGATACCGTTCGGGCGCACGAGATCCTTCCTTTCCCACGCAACAACGACGACGGTCAACCGTGCGGCGAATACTGGCTTCAAGTGCTCGTGCAAACCGAGGTTGACGACGCGCAGATCGACGCCGAGAAGTACGTTCGCCGAAGGGCCAAGGAGCGCGCGAAGGCGCTCGGCGAGTCACCGGATGAGGCGGCAGAGAAACCCAACCAAGAAGCCTGGCGCGACATCTTCCAATCGGCCCTCATGGTGGAGTTGATCTTCCATGCAGCGCGGTGCAAGGAAGACGCTAGCAAGCCGCTGTTTCGTTGCCCCGACGACATCCGCGACACGTGTACGCCGAACGAGATCACGTCCATTACCAACAGCTACGATCAAGTCCAGCGCCGATACGGGCCGCTGTTCAAGACGCTGTCGGCGGAGGACACGAAGGCGTGGATCGAGCGCTTGGTGAAAGGCGGTGAGGAAGCCCTCGGCCCTTTCGGCTTGCTATCACCGGGGGAAATGGCTCAATTGATTCATTCTTTGGCCTACCATTGGCCGTGCTCACCGACGGGCAAATTCTTGGTTGGGTGGCAATCCGACGATGGCACCGAGACAACGTCGAGTCAGCCGCTGGTTGATGCGCCGTCGGAGCCTGAGTTCAGGGAGGACTGATGCCCGCGTTCGTCCAATTCGTTTGCGACGCGTGCCAGCCGGGAGGCGTCGTTGACGTATCCCACGAAGGCATCCTGACCATGCAGCACGACGCGCTGAACGAGACGTGGAGCGACATGGTTGCCGCCGTGCGGGCGCTCGGATGGTCGGTCAGGCTCGACGACTTCGCCCACGTCACACAAGCGCTTTGTCCACAGCACGCGAAACTCTGAGATAGCCAATGCCCGCACCGGTACGAATCGTCTTCGTGAGTGAAGGAGCTGCAGCCGTCAAGGCATCCTTCCAATCGATCGCGAAGTCGGCCCAAGAACTATCCAGGCTCCAAGCGGCGGAAGCGCGCAAAGTCACATCGATCAACAGGCAGGCCGCGACCGAAAAAGTCAAGGCCAACACGGACGCGGACAAGAAGAACATCGACGCAGCGAAGAACGCAGAGAAGATTCGCGAGCGGTCGGCCATCATGGCGGGGAAGTTCGCAGCCAACGCGTCGAAGGCGGAAGCGCGAGAAGCGGCGAACGCCACCAAGGCGTTGGATCGCGAAGCGCAGCGCCGAATGAAGATCAACGAGCGGTCTGCCCTCATGGCTGGCAAGATCGCCAAAACGCAAGCCGACAACGAGATCCGGGAGTGGCACCGGACGGCGCAAGCCATCGAGCGAGAAGACAGGTCGCGCGGTAAGGCGGTAGCGGGGATCCTGGGCCGTGGTGTTCGCAGCGGTGTCGGTACCGTGATGGGCATCGGCGCAGGTCTAGGCATCGCGGGCGGGATGGGCATGCTCCAGACGGCCCTCACCAGTTCCGTCTCGCTCGACACCAAGGCGAGGCTTCTAAGCAACGCAGCCGCGATGCCCGGGTTTGCACCGCAGGATCCAAGGGATCTCATGGCGCAGGCCCGCTCGACGGCGGGCAAGACCGGCTTCAAGTCCGAGGATGTCATGGGCGCCATGGAGGTAGTCAGCGCCCGCGCAGGAGGCGCACCAGGGCTCGCGAAGCTCCGGGGTGACCTAGATGACATCGCCCTGACGGCGAAGGGCGCAGGCGTCAGCATGGAGGAAATGGGAGGCGTCTACGCAGCAGCCATGAACGCCGGGATCAAGCCCGGCGAGGAAGTCCGTCAGCTCATGATGGACCTCGTCGTGATGGGCAAGGAAGGATCTGTTGAGTTCAAGGATTTGGCGTCCGAGCTTCCCAGGTTGGTTGGCGCTGGCCTGCAAACCGAGTTGACCGGCGGGCAGATGGTTCGCCGTCAGGTTGGTATGGCGCAGGTTGCCGTCAAGCAAGGTGTCACCAAGGAAGCCGCACGCACGGCGGTCCAGGACACCATCAATGACATCCAGCTCCACGCCCCCACGATGAAGCGTAGCGGCATCGAGGTCTGGGGCAATAAAGGCATGCACGATCCGGCGGCGCTACTCGCAGACATCATCCACAAGGCGGAGACGGTCGGGCTCAAGGGCAAGATGGGCCGCGTCGCCAAGGGCGAGGGCGCACTGTTCGGTGGTGAGGATCGGATCTCTACCGGCACGAGCAAGATGATCTTCACCGAAGCACTCAAGACCTATCGCCAAGCCGGTGGGGGGGAAGCCGGAAGAAAGGCTATCCTCAATCAGATCAACGAAGCCGGTGGCGGAACGATGAACGTCGCGCAACGCAACGCTGAAGCCCAGAAGGTAATTGAAGGACCCGAGGCGCGGTTCGCTATCGCGATGGAAAACTTCAAGACCAAGATCGGCGAGTTGCTTCCGCGGTTGACCGAGTTGCTTCCGACCGTCACGAGCCTGATGGAAGGTTTCGCTAAGTTGGCGGTGTGGCTGGGCGAGAACCCCTACCAGGGTATCGCGGCGGTCATCAGCGCGAGCGTAGCCAAGGAAATTGGCGCATCGCTTCTGGGCAAGGGCATCGAGTCTGCGATCTCAGCGTCGTTGTCGAAGGCCGGCGGCGGACTCACGGCCACCGGTGCGATTGCCATCACGGCCATTGCGGGCGTCACCATCATGACGATGGAGAACATGCAGAGCGATGAAGCGAAGGGTCGCAAGCTCGGCACCGAGACTCTCGAGACGGACATGGCGGTCAATCGCGCGCGCGCCCGCATGAAGGAAGCCAAGGAGGGCAAGGGCGCACCGATGACGCGCGAGGAACTGTATGGGATCGCCGACGTTGTCGGGAAGGGGAAAGACGTAGCGACCAAGAAGTGGAAGGCGCAGAAGGAAGCCGAAGACGCGAGCTTTCTTGAGCCATGGCGCGGCGTAGAAGAGATGGGGGCCAAGAAGACAGCCGGTGGCGTCAATGCCGAGCGGCTGCTGCTCGATTCCGAGAAGCTCGCGGCCGACGTTGCTGCCGCGGTGTCCAAGATCAAACTCGAAGTCACGGTCACGGGCGTTCCCATGTCGGACCCGGGCAACTCGGATCGCAACGGTAAGCCGCCGACCGCGGGCGCCACCACCCGCATGGGAGTCTCGCACTGATGGCAACCACCGAACTGGACATCCTGCGTCGGTGCTTGCCGT
>Ga0265296_1004292_pt1 | contig 12466 bp, 12 predicted proteins | sample MunlanPumphouse1_FD_189073 | JGI IMG/M metagenome (GOLD analysis project Ga0265296, IMG submission 189073) | Groundwater microbial communities from a municipal landfill in Southern Ontario, Canada - Pumphouse #1 | ecosystem: Environmental > Aquatic > Deep subsurface > Groundwater | place... | reverse complement strand
TCATTTCCCGGGCAACGTCCGAGAACTCCAATACAGCATCGAACGTGCCGTAATTATGGCTGATCAGCTCAGTATTGCCGGAAATGATCTCTTTTTCTCGCCAATAGAACAGCAAATGGATAACAGCGTTGTCGAATCCAGTCCCAGCAGTCAAAATCTGGAAGAATTGGAACGTAAAGCAATCAAATCGGCGATTGAGCGGTATAACGGAAATATCAGTAAAGCAGCAAAAGAATTAGGGCTTACCAGGGCGGCGCTTTATAGACGTTTGGAGAAATATGATATTTAGTCGATGAGGCACGGAAAAATCTTAAATGCAATCAAGGTTATATTACTGCTGGTAGCGGCACTTGCGAGCGCTTATTTGCTACTAAAAAGGGAATATGTACAGGCGGCTTTGATCTTTTGTATGATGCTATACCTAGGTTTTAACCTATATGCACAGTATAATTTTTTGACCAGGCAACTGATTGAATTTTCCGAAGCGGTCAAATACCGCGACTTTACCAGACGTTTCTTGGTGAAAAATACAAAGTCAGTAGAGGGGCAGCTTTTTCTGGCCTTTAATCAGATCAACGAAACATATAAGGAGATCAGCATTAAGCAGGAGATTCAGCACCAATACCTGGATCGTGTGATCAATATGCTGAATTCGGCGATTATCTTTTATGAGATGGATAGTGGTAAGGTCATGTGGGTGAATGAGGCTTTCAAACAGCTGTTTCATTTGCCACACCTTGGAAACATCACGGGACTGAAGAAAAAAAACAATGATCTTTACGAAAAAACCATGTTACTTGAAAACGGACAGCAACAGATGGAGTCCATTCAATCAAGTAAAGGAAAAATAAAATTATTGATTCAGAGCTCAAGCTTTGAGACACAGGACGCCTTGTTTCGCATTGTTGTGTACCAAAATATCAACGAAGCAATTGATGAGACTGAGACGAAGGCATGGCACAAGTTATTACGTGTACTAACGCATGAAATCATGAATTCCATTGCCCCGATCAGCTCACTTGCTGAAACCTTAAACGGTCGTTTGGACCATTTTAAAGGAGCTGAAGATATTGATGATCTAAAAACAGGTATTTCCACCATCAAACGTCGTAGTGAAGGACTTTTACATTTTGCGAAGAGTTATCGTATGATCAATAAGGTCGATCAGCCTCAGCTAGCGCCGATCCAAATTTCGCAGTTATTTGAACATATTTATCAGCTGCTTGAACCAACCTTGATCCAGAAAAATATTGATGTCGATATTATTCTGAAAAATACACGGCTAATCTTATCTGCCGATGTCAATTTGATCGAGCAGGTTATTATTAACTTAATGTTGAATGCAATAGATGCGGTTAAAAATAGGGAAGAAGCCTATATTAGTTTATCTGCTCTTGAAGTAGACGGAAAGGTGCAGATTCGGATTGAAGATAACGGAGCAGGAATTCCTGCCGATCTTCAGGAACAGATCTTTACGCCATTTTTTACAACAAAGAAAACGGGTACAGGGGTCGGCCTGACCCTAAGCAAACAGATCATGCTTTTGCACAAAGGAACTATTTTCCTCAATAGTACGGAAGGAGAAGGGAGTGTTTTTGTTCTCCAGTTTTAAGGGGTCATTCCTGCAAACTAAAACCCGATGTTCCATGTGAAAAATCATAAAATTTAGCGATGTTTGCAGCGAAATGAACTACATGCTTAAGTATTGGCGGCATTATTTTGTATCCCATAGTCGCCATGGGACCCATTCTCCTTTTGTTTATAAATTGGTAGACGAAGTGATCTATCAAAAGACATCCAAAGAAAGTATTTCAGAACTACCGCAAACTATTCAAAACGAGAGCAAGGTAGAACAGAAAAAGTATGCATTAATCGATCGATTATTAAGGACATTTGCTTACGACAATTTTAGCTATTGGGCCGATCTTCCGCTTGAAAGTTATAAGAAACTTTTACAGGACCAATGCGGAAGCTATGCGTATCGACATATTTATTATATTGATCTGGATGATCTCGACCTGAATTTTTTGGAAAATGTTGGCGATCGAGATTTATTAATTATAAACGAGCCCCATTTATCAGCGAAAAGGGAAGCCTATTGGAATAAGCTGAAGGAGGATGATCATAGTGTAGTTACGATAGATCTATACCGAATTGGGTTGGTTTACTTTAGAAAAGAACAGCGAAAAGAGAATTTTCTGATTCGATTTTAGGCTGCTGTTCCGACCTCTTTTTGACTGTCGATGGTCAGTCATCTACCGCGTTCCGTTGGGCATCAAGTATTTTATCTGAAGTTGAGGGAATTGGAGAGGAGGGGAAAAAGGAAAAGGTGGATGCCATTAGGCAAGAATAAACAAGAGCATCCATAAATATATGGATGCTCTTGTTTATTAAAAAGCTTCACTTAGGGACAGATAGAAACCCGACTGTCTTTTTTCTCCGGGTCTTTGTTCACCAAAAGAATAATCAAAGCGTATGCTGCTATTGTGTTCGAGACTAAAGAAGTAGCGTAAACCACCACCATAACTTGCGACATATCGGCTGCTATTTTCCTTGGAAAAGGTCGACCCGAGCCCTGAAAAACCAACAATACCAAAGCGTGGATGAAAGCGATAACGTAGTTCAGCCTGCGAGGCAAGGTAATTCTTGTCACGATATCGCCCGAGGTAATAACCGCGCATCATCATGTCTCCACCGAGTTCACGGTAGTTGTAAAATGGGACTGTTTTTCCAAATGTGGAACGAAAGATTCCTTGCAGGGCCAGCGTGACTTGGTTGTGCAGAGGAATAAAGCCACGGAGATCCAGATCGAGGTTTGCCCCCGTAAAATCAGTACTTGTCCATAACTTTGGAGCATAGGCCAGCCGCAATTTAGCATAATACCCCTTTGTTGTATAAGAAACGTTGTCCCTATTGTCAAACAATTGCGAAAGACCTACGAGTAGCTGTTGTCCGCCATGCTTTCCAATAAGATCGGAATGATTAAAAATGCGATCTGCACTATCGCTACGAATCGTGAAGTTATCGTATTGAATGTTGATACCCGAATACAGGTTGTTGCTGATTTTTTTCTCGGCTTCGAGTTTGACGCGAAATAATTTTTGATCAATGCGTTCTTCATCGGCTTTCCAAGTGTCCATACCGACACCATAATAGTTAAAGGGCCAATTACGGTAGCGTATTTCACTAATCAGATGGTAGTCGTTGTTTTTAGTCCAAAGATCGGTCTGCAGTTTGAAGTTGGACTGACTATTGGATGTAAAGGTTCCCATGACCATGACAGTGGAGGTGCGGATTTTGGGATCAGATTTGTCCAGATAAAAATTATAAGCGCTTGCCAGGCCATATTCGACGCCTGTTTCCTGCGCATAACCAACGGCCGGTAAAACCATAAAACTACCGGAACGTGTAGAATCTCTTTCAGAGGAAAGAAATTTTTTACTCAATTTTTGAATAATATTTTGAGCTTTCAATTCGGCCGATCCCATTAAAAGTACCGTAAATAGTACGGAGTATCGGGTAAGTTTTGAAAGTGATTGCGGTAAAATTTGCATGCCCAAAGATAGTATATTAGCCAAATAACCAAAACAGGTAAATATGCAATGAAAAATTATTGTGCTGCATATCAGTATAATTGCCAAAAACTGTCTTTTTTTTTTGACAAATATTTTTGTAAAGTGAGTTTTGTGTCTATCTTTGCATCAGCAAACAAGGGAACAACGGTTCAAAACAACGAAAGTTTGCTTAGTTCTTTAAATGAAAAAAAAATAAAAAATAAACTTGCAGAAATCAAAAGTAAATTCGATATTTGCACTCGCTGAAAAGGTAGAAATGCTTAGTCAGACGTTGATAGAATGTAAGTTTAAATAAAGATATTAGAAGCCTCTTTAGCTCAGCTGGTAGAGCAACTGACTTGTAATCAGTAGGTCATTGGTTCGATTCCGATAAGAGGCTCTAAATGTAACGAAAGTTACAGGTCTGGAGGGGTTCCAGAGCGGTCAAATGGGACGGACTGTAAATCCGTTGCTTCGGCTTCGAAGGTTCGAATCCTTCTCCCTCCACACTTTATTTTAATTAGAGTATTAGGTTTATTCTAGTTTCTAATTATTAAGCGGAAGTAGCTCAGTTGGTAGAGCGATAGCCTTCCAAGCTATAGGTCGCGAGTTCGAACCTCGTCTTCCGCTCAAATTTTTCAAGTATTAAATTTAGTCTCTATCTTCTTTGATAATAATGTATCTAAAGGTGGGGGCATTAATACGTAAATAAGGTTTTTTAGTAAGCCGAAGTAGCTCAGGGGTAGAGCACTTCCTTGGTAAGGAAGAGGTCGTGGGTTCAAATCCCATCTTTGGCTCGTACTTGTGTAAAAGTTAAGCAAGAGTATATAACAAATAGAAATAATTTATAATTACTAATTCGCATAAACATGGCAAAAGAGAAATTTGACCGTAGTAAACCACACTTAAACATTGGTACTATCGGTCACGTTGACCACGGTAAAACTACAACTACAGCTGCTATCACTAAAGTATTGGCTGATAAAGGTTTGTCAGAAGCTCGTTCATTTGATTCAATTGACTCTGCTCCTGAAGAAAAAGAGCGTGGTATCACAATCAATACTGCACACGTAGAATATTCTACAGCTAACCGTCACTATGCACACGTTGACTGTCCAGGTCACGCTGACTACGTTAAGAACATGGTAACTGGTGCTGCTCAAATGGACGGTGCTATCATCGTAGTTGCTGCGACTGATGGTCCTATGCCTCAAACTCGTGAGCACATCTTGTTGGCTCGCCAAGTAGGTGTTCCTGCGTTAGTAGTATTCATGAACAAAACTGACTTAGTTGACGACGCTGAGTTGTTAGACTTAGTTGAAATGGAAGTTCGTGAGTTATTATCATTCTACGAATTCCCAGGTGATGATATCCCTGTAATCAAAGGTTCTGCTTTAGGTGCATTGAACGGTGAGCCTGAGTGGGTTGAGAAAATCATGGAATTAATGGATGCTGTAGATAACTACATTCCAATTCCTCCACGTTTGACTGAATTACCTTTCTTGATGCCAGTAGAAGATGTATTCTCGATCACAGGTCGTGGTACAGTTGCTACAGGTCGTATCGAAAGAGGTGTAATCAACTCTGGTGATCCAGTTGAGATCTTAGGTATGGGTGCTGAGAACTTGAAATCTACAGTAACAGGTGTTGAGATGTTCCGTAAAATCTTAGATTACGGTGAGGCTGGTGATAACGTAGGTTTATTGTTACGTGGTATTGAGAAAACTGATATCAAACGTGGTATGGTTATCTGTAAACCAGGTTCAGTAACTCCTCACGATCATTTCAAAGCTGAGGTTTACGTATTGTCAAAAGCTGAAGGTGGTCGTCACACTCCATTCTTCAACAAATACCGTCCTCAATTCTATTTCCGTACAACTGACGTAACTGGAGAAATCTCTTTACCAGAAGGTACTGAAATGGTTATGCCAGGTGATAACGTTACAATCAGCGTGAAATTAATTTCTGCTATTGCAATGGAAAAAGGTCTACGTTTCGCTATCCGTGAGGGTGGTCGTACAGTAGGTGCTGGTCAGGTAACTGAAATTATCTAGTCTTTAATAAAGATTTAGAATCACATAGAATAAGCTAATCGACTGAGGTTGATTAGCTTATTTTTTCGATAAGCGATTTATCGGATTAAAATAAAAAAAAGTGAAAAAATATTTGCAGAAAGTGGTTTAAAACACTATATTTGCATCACAAAATAAGAAATACACGGGCATAGTTTAAAGGTAGAACGAAGGTCTCCAAAACCTTTGGTCTGGGTTCGAGTCCTGGTGCCCGTGCTTATAAAAACAGATAAACTAAAATGGCAAAAGTACTTGATTTTTTTAAAGACTCTTATGTAGAGATCACTGAGAAAGTGACTTGGCCTACATGGTCTCAGTTACAAAGTTCAGCTGTTATTGTGCTTGTTGCATCTCTTCTTATTGCATTGGTTGTCTTTGTAATGGATAAAGCTTCAAGCGTAGGGTTAGAATTCTTGTACGGTATTGCTTCTTAATTTTTCAATCGTATTTATTTATGGCAGATCAAGGTTTAAAGTGGTACGTAGTTCGTGCTGTAAGTGGTAAAGAAAAGAAAGTAAAGCAATATATTGATGCCGAAGTTAGCCGTTTAGGTATTGAGCACTTGATTCCTCAGGTGTTGATTCCAATGGAAAAATACTACTTGATGCGTGATGGAAAGAAAGTTGCTAAAGAGCGTAACTACTATCCTGGTTATGTATTATTAGAAGCAGCTCTTGACGGTGAGTTAGAGCATATCATCAAAAATATCAATAGCGTAATTGGTTTCTTGGGAGATAAAGCTGGTAATGCGGTCCCTTTGCGCCAAGCAGAAGTAAATCGTATCCTAGGTAAAGTGGATGAAATGGCCGAGCAAGGTGAAACCATTAACGTTCCTTACTATGTGGGTGAAACAGTGAAAGTAAACGATGGTCCTTTCAATGGATTTACCGGAGAAATCGAAGAAGTCCACGAAGATAAAAAGAAATTAATCGTGATGGTGAAGGTCTTCGGTCGTAAGACTCCACTTGAACTAAACTACATGCAAGTAGAAAAAGAGTAAGATTAGTAATTAACGATAGAGAAAAGCTTTTCATGAAAATTGGAAGGCTTTTTTTTGTATCTTACTACAAATGAAAAGGCCAACTATTTATCTATTTGTATTGGTGTATGTGCTGACATTGCTGAGCTGTGCAAATGTCGAGAAGTACAATCGGTTTATTGAAACTCCCCTGGCAGTGGAAGCTATGCAGCAAGATATCAACTATGTTGAGCATAACTTATGGAAAATGCATCCAGACTTGTTTCTGTATGTGGGGGAGGATCAGTTAAAGGTTAAGTTCGACAGCCTTCGTAGGGCGATCCACCAGCCATTATTGCCCAATCAGTTTCAGCTGGCATTAGCTTCTGTACTGGCCCAAGTTCGGCAGGGACATATGACCCTGAGTCCGCTTATTTCCAAATTTGATCCGAAAGGTAAAGATAAGGTCCGCTATCAAAAAAGCAAGGGGCCCTTTTCGCAATTGGGCTTTCATTGGCAAGAAAATACACTCTATCTCTCAAAAAATGGGACGTTAGATTCAAGTTTGGTAGCAGGCTCTAAAATTCTTGCCATTGAGGGGATACAACCGCAAAATCTGTACACAAAATATCGTCCAACCTTTACGTCGGACGGCTATAATACAACATTTATAGATCAGGCTTTCGAGCGTTTATTACCACGGTATTACCAATTGGAACTGGGGTATAAAGATTCTATCTCGGTTTTGTTTTCTCGTGCCGATAGTACATATGAGCGGACTGTTGTCAGAAGGTTTGAAGCCGCTGAACAGAAGGGAAAGGTGGGAACCAGCCATGCTGCGACAGAAAAAACGAATAAGAAGCCTTCCGAAAAGAAGTCCGACACGAAAAAGCAGCGCAAAATATTCGGTTATAATGCCAATCTAAAAAGAATGAGTAAACAGCTCTCTTTCCCTGTCAAAGGCGATAGTAGTGTTGCTTTATTGAAAGTGGTTGACTTTTCGTATGGGCGTCCAAAAGAAGCCTATAGAAGAATTTTTGATCGCCTTGAGCTTAATTCAGTACAATACCTGATCTTGGATCTTCGTGGCAATTTGGGCGGACGTTTGTCCGATGTCCGTGAATTATATAGCTATCTGGTTGAAGCAGATAAATTCCAATTTGTTCAGCCGGCAGTTATCACCTCAAAATTCAACTTGCCGTTTTATCAGATAAAAGGATTGCCGGGCTGGTCTTATCCCGTTTTATCACCATTTCTTATACCAAGTGCTGTCGTGTCCTGGACAAAAAGCTTTTCCAAAGATGGGATAAATTATACCCACCTTACAGGGAGTAAAGTCGAAAAATCCAAAAGTAGTCGCTATCGTGGTAATTTATATGTACTGATTGATGGCGGGACTTTTTCTGCAGCGAGTTTAATTGCTACAAATCTAAAAGTTGGGAAGCGGGCTGTTTTTGTGGGGGAGGAAACTGGTGGGGCTGCCAATGGGACAGTTGCCGGATCTCTTCCTGTGCTGAAACTTCCGAACTCCCATCTACGTTGGCGTTTTGGCTTAATGGATGTCAAACCTTATTATCAAGTGTCAGAAGAGGGGCGGGGTGTAATGCCGGATGTTCCTGTCGTACGGAGTGTTGATGATGTTATCAAGGGTAAAGATCCGGTATTGGATAAGGTGTTGAAGTCTATTAAAGGACAGTAGAGCTGATGTGAATTTGCTAAAACCGATAATTCTAGTGTTAATATTTAGAAAAGTGTCAAGATTTTTTTTGTAGAAGGATGGGCAATCTGGGCTAGGATGTAAAAAAACATAAATTCCTGAAAAATTAAAAGTTAGATACTTGCAGGATTCAAATCTTCTTATTAACTTTGCACCTCGGTTGGGGTGTTACGTCCTGGCCGATGAATGTTACGTTATTTGCTTCCAACTTACTAACAGACATTTAACAAAATTAAATTCAAAACAAAATGGCAAAAGAAGTCAGTGCGTTAGTAAAATTACAAGTTAAGGGCGGAGCTGCGAATCCTTCACCTCCAGTAGGACCTGCATTAGGTGCTAAAGGTGTGAATATCATGGATTTCTGTAAGCAGTTTAACGCTCGTACGCAAGACAAACCAGGTCAAGTATTACCTGTTGTCATTACAGTTTACGCTGATAAATCATTTGATTTTATCATCAAGACTCCACCGGTAGCTGTTCAGTTGAAAGACGCTGCTAAATTAAAAAGTGGATCTGGCGAGCCTAACCGTAAAAAAGTTGCGGCTATCACTTGGGAACAAGTTGAGACAATCGCTAAAGATAAAATGCCTGATTTAAATGCATTTACTGTAGAGGCTGCTATGAGAATGGTAGCTGGTACAGCACGTAGTATGGGTATTACTGTATCAGGTAATGCTCCTTGGAACAATTAATTAAGAAATCAATTTAAGAAAAGTGGCTAGATTAACAAAAAATCAAAAAGCGGCACTATCCAAAATTGAAGCTGGTAAAGCATACTCTTTAAAAGAAGCTTCGGCTTTAGTTAAAGAAATCTCATTGACCAAATTTGATGCTTCTGTGGATATCGACGTTCGTTTGGGCGTAGATCCTCGTAAAGCAAATCAAATGGTGCGTGGTATTGCAACATTACCTCACGGTACTGGTAAAACTGTTCGCGTTTTAGTTTTGTGTACTCCTGATAAGGAAGAAGAAGCTAAGGCAGCAGGTGCAGACTATGTAGGTTTAGATGATTACATCAGCAAAATTGAAGGTGGTTGGACTGACGTTGATATCATTATTACTATGCCTAGTGTTATGGCTAAAGTTGGTAAATTGGGTCGTATTTTAGGCCCGAGAAACTTGATGCCTAACCCTAAAACTGGTACAGTTACAACAGAAGTTGGTAAAGCTGTAACAGATGTAAAAGGTGGTAAGATCGATTTCAAAGTTGACAAAACCGGTATCATCCATACTTCTATTGGTAAAGCGTCGTTCGATGCAGATAAGATATATGATAATGCACTAGAGGTATTACAAACTCTAGCTCGTTTGAAACCATCTGCAGCTAAAGGAACTTACTTTAAAAGTATTCACATTTCCTCAACTATGAGTCCTGGTATTCATATTGAGACTAAATCAGTAGCAGGTATTTAATCATGAGAAAAGAAGAAAAACAAGAAATTGTTCTAGCTTTGGCCGAACAGATTAAATCTTACGGTAACTTCTATATTACCGATACTGCTGAGTTGTCCGTTGAAAAAGTGAATAACATTCGTCGTAAATGTTTTGAACAAGGCATCGAGATTAAAGCTGTAAAAAACACTTTAATCAAGAAAGCATTAATCGAAGCTGGTGTTGATGAAGAAGAAATCTTTGGAACGCTTAAAGGAGCGTCTACAATGATGTTTTCGGAAGTCGCTAACGCACCTGCGAAATTAATCAAAGAATTGCGTAAATCAGGTGAAAAACCGTTGTTAAAAGCGGCATTCATTGAAGCAACTGCATTCGTTGGAGATAATCAATTAACTGCATTAGTTAATCTTAAATCTAAAAACGAACTTATTGCGGACGTTATCGCAGCCTTGGAATCTCCTGCGAAAAATGTTATTTCAGCTCTTCAATCAGGAGGAAATACTGTTGCAGGTTTAGTAAAAGCTTTAGAAGAAAGAGGTTAACGAATCCTCTAGAACAGAAACATTCGTTACAATTTAATTAACAATTTTTATAAAGTACATTCAAAAATTCAAAATAAAATGGCAGATTTAAAACAACTTGCTGAACAGTTAGTTAACTTAACAGTAAAAGAAGTTAAAGAATTAGCTGATATCTTAAAAGACGAGTATGGCATCGAGCCTGCTGCTGCTGCTGTTGCTGTAGCTGCTGCTCCAGCTGAAGGTGGTGCTGCTGCTGCTGAAGAGAAAACTTCATTTGACGTTATCTTGAAAGAAGCTGGTGGTCAAAAATTAGCTGTAGTTAAATTGGTTAAAGATTTAGCTGGATTAGGCTTGAAAGAAGCTAAAGATTTAGTTGACGGAGCACCTAAAGAATTAAAAACTGGTGTATCTAAAGACGAAGCAGAAGCTTTGAAAAAACAATTAGAAGAAGCTGGTGCTGTTGTTGAGATTAAATAATCTCAACTAATTAGCCCGAAAAGGTTTAGACTCTGACGATTTTTCGTCAGAGTCTATTCCTATTTATATCAATACGCCACTATGCTGTGTATATGCTGGGCACAGTGGAAAGGTGGTTTACAGCATAAGTGTAAGCGCAGTTTTTTTAAAACTAAAATTCATATTCCCTTGGCAAACAATAATATTCAACAAGAAAGAATAAACTTTGCGACAAGTAAGAAAGTATTGGAATATCCAGATTTCTTAGATGTGCAATTGGAATCTTTCAAGGAGTTTTTTCAATTAGAAACTACTTCTGACAACCGCCATCAGGAAGGGCTGTTCAAGGTATTCTCGGAAAACTTCCCTATTTCTGATTCAAGAAACATTTTTGTGCTAGAGTTTTTGGATTATTTCATTGATCCACCACGTTATGATATCCAAGAGTGTATCGAGCGCGGCTTGACTTATAGCGTTCCTTTAAAGGCTAAGTTAAAGTTATCTTGTAATGATGAAGAACACGAAGATTTCGAAACCATTGTTCAGGATGTATATTTAGGGACTATCCCTTATATGACTCCTAAAGGTACTTTCGTGGTAAATGGTGCAGAGCGTGTCATCGTATCGCAATTACACCGTTCACCAGGCGTTTTCTTTGGTCAAAGTAGACACACAAATGGTACTAAACTTTATTCTGCAAGGGTAATTCCTTTCAAAGGATCTTGGATCGAATTTGCAACTGACGTAAACAACGTCATGTATGCTTATATCGACCGTAAAAAGAAATTTCCAGTTACGACCTTATTGCGTGCTATCGGTTACGATTCGGATAAAGATATCTTAGAATTGTTCGATTTAGCGGATGAAGTAAAAGTTAGTAAATCTGGTCTTAAAAAATATGTTGGTCGTCGTCTTGCGGCTAGGGTATTGAAAAAATGGGTAGAAGATTTCGTGGATGAAGATACAGGTGAAGTAGTATCTATCGACCGTAACGAAATTATCCTTGAGCGTGAAACTGTTCTAGAAGAAGATCACATTGATTTGATTATCGAAGCTGGCGTTAAGTCTATTATCTTAGCAAAAGATGATGAGTCAAACAATGCGGACTATTCTATTATATATAACACTTTACAAAAAGATACGTCCAACTCAGAAAAAGAAGCGGTGGAGCATATCTATCGTCAATTGCGTAACGCTGAACCACCAGATGAGGAAACTGCTCGTGGTATCATCGATCGTTTATTCTTCTCTGACAAACGTTACGATTTAGGTGATGTAGGTCGTTACCGTATCAATCGTAAGTTGAAGTTGGGAACTCCGGATGAGACGAAAGTATTAACCCGCGAGGATATCATTGCGATTGTGAAGTATTTGATCAATTTGATCAACTCTAAAGCTGAAGTAGATGATATTGACCACTTGTCAAACCGTCGTGTACGTACTGTAGGTGAACAATTATATGCTCAATTTGGTGTAGGTCTATCTCGTATGGCTCGTACAATCCGTGAGCGTATGAACATTCGTGATAATGAGGTGTTTACACCTACCGATTTGATTAACGCACGTACACTTTCGTCGGTAATCAATTCGTTCTTCGGTACAAACCAGTTGTCTCAGTTCATGGACCAGACTAACCCTCTTGCTGAAATTACGCACAAGCGTCGTTTGTCAGCTTTAGGTCCAGGTGGTCTTTCCCGTGAGCGTGCAGGTTTCGAGGTTCGTGACGTTCACTATACACACTACGGTCGTCTTTGTACAATTGAAACTCCTGAGGGTCCAAACATCGGTTTGATCTC
>Ga0265296_1004291_pt1 | contig 12466 bp, 10 predicted proteins | sample MunlanPumphouse1_FD_189073 | JGI IMG/M metagenome (GOLD analysis project Ga0265296, IMG submission 189073) | Groundwater microbial communities from a municipal landfill in Southern Ontario, Canada - Pumphouse #1 | ecosystem: Environmental > Aquatic > Deep subsurface > Groundwater | place... | reverse complement strand
CTCGACCAAGCGACTATGCACCGCGGAGAGGTGGCAGAGTGGTCGAATGTACCGCACTCGAAATGCGGCGTGCCTGGAAGGGTACCGTGGGTTCGAATCCCACCCTCTCCGCCATTCGCCTGTTCAGGGGCGTTCGCCAAGGTTCCTGAACGTCCGAAAACCCAATAAAAACAACACTTCATGAGCTAGACCCGTCCGGCATTGACCGCCCCGGTTCGCCATGTTTTGCTGCACAAACGTGGGTAGGAACGTGGGTAGAAACCATGCGTGCCTTGCATCGTTTGAGCGCTCTGAAAGCCAGCAGAATCAAGGAGCCTGGGCTCCATGCTGACGGCGGGGGCCTGTATCTCCAAGTGGGTCGGGGCGACGCCCGGTCGTGGATTTTCCGCTATTCCGCCGATGGGCGCGAGCGCCAGATGGGCCTGGGCCCGGCGCATACGGTCGGCCTGGCCGAAGCCAGAGATATGGCGCTTGAGCTTCGGAAGCTCCGTTTGAAGGGCGTGGATCCGATTGAGGCGCGCAAGGCTGAGCAGGAGGCCTGCCGTCGGCAGCGGGCCAGCGCCGTGACCTTTTCCCAGGCCGTGAGCGAATATATCCGCCTCAATAGGGCCGGGTGGCGCAACGACAAGCACGCCGCCCAATGGACCTCCACCCTGAAGACCTATGCCGAGCCGGTCATCGGTTCGCGGCCGGTCGCCTCAATCGACGCGAACGACATCCTGCGGGTTCTCGAACCGATCTGGATCGATAAGGCCGAAACCGCCAGCCGCGTTCGGGGACGCATAGAGGCCGTCCTGGACTGGTCCACCGTTCGCGGCCAGCGCTCGGGCGAAAACCCCGCACGCTGGCGCGGACACCTCGAACTGCTCCTTCCCGCCAAGAGCAAGGTGCGCAAGGTCGCGCACCATGCCGCCATCGACCGCGCCGAACTGCCCAAGTTCATGGCCCTGCTCTCCAAGCAGCCCGGCACAGGCGCGCATGCTCTGTCCGCTCCGCCGCCCAATCGCGGAAGGTGGATCGAAAGCCGTGGGGAACCGCATCCACCTTCAGGTCGCGCAGCACCTTGATCAGGGTCATGTCGACAATGTCCCGCCGCTTGCAGCGGGAAAGACGATGTCGTCGGGTTTGCCGGGAACGCCAAGAAGGTCGATTGCGGCGCGGGAAAGCGCGGCGCGATGCACCCTTCCCCCTTTCATGCGCTCTGCAGGTGCTGTTCAGATTCCGCGAGCAACGTCCATCTCGCCCCATGTGGCGCCCCGGGTTTCCCCCAGCGGGCAGCCATGAGAATTCCGAACATCAGGGCTCGAGCGCCCATTCCGCCAACGTCTGAAAGGCGAGCGATGAACCCAGGCATTTCGTCAATCGGCAGAGCGCGATGGCGCCGGACCCGCGACACCTTCCCTAGATCGGCCAGCAGCTTATCCAGATGTCCCTCGGCCGTTGAGAGTGCCGCCAGCAACGGACGCTGCGGTTCGTTCCCAACTCATGCGATGGCAAGCGTCGGTGACGGGGTCAACTTGGCCAGTTGCGCAGATTTTGGGCGGCGCCGCTGGCGGGCCGCGCGGTCGGCGCGTTGGAAATCCTGGCCCCAGGCCTTGGTCGTTACGCTTCCGACCGCGCTGGGGGTCGCGGCCTGGGCGGGCGATGACCTGCGTCCAATGTTCTTCGCCTATTTGGCATTCGGATACTAGGCGACTGCGGCAAAGCCTGCGCCGACGGCCATTGAGGCCGGATCTCGAAAAGCGGTTAGCCGAAAGACACTGGCGCCAAGTGTGATCGGGCGCCGTCGCCATCGGTCGAACCGGCCACGCTTTGACGCATTTCCAGACAAGACGCGATGGGCTCGTTCCCGCCCCCTGAGCGCAAACTTCACAAGGACAAGCTCATGTCGATGACGGTTGCGGACTTGCTGGCCAAGACCCTGGCTTCAGCCGGCGTAAGCCGGATCTGGGGCGTTACCGGCGACAGTCTGAACGGGCTGAACGACAGCCTCCGACGCTTCGACCAGATCGAATGGATGCATGTCCGCCATGAGGAAACCGCAGCCTTCGCCGCCGGGGCCGAGGCCGCGATCACCGGTAAGCTGGCGGTCTGCGCCGGCAGTTGCGGGCCAGGAAACCTGCATCTGATCAACGGCCTGTTCGACTGTCACCGCAACCGCACGCCGGTCCTGGCCATCGCCGCCCATATTCCCTCGTCGGAAATCGGCCTGGGCTATTTCCAGGAGACCCATCCGCAGGAGCTGTTCCGCGAATGCAGCGACTTCTGCGAACTGGTGTCCAATCCGGCCCAGATGCCGGGCGTCCTGGCGCGCGCCCTGAACACCGCCGTCGGCAAGGGCGGGGTAGCGGTGATCGTCCTGCCCGGCGATGTGGCTCTGGCCCCGGCGTCGGAAGGCGCCTCGCCCGACTGGACCCCGCCCGGCAAGCCGCGCATCACCCCCGCCGTCGCCGATGTGGCCCGGGCCGCCGAACTGCTGAACGGGGCCGAGAAGGTCGCCATCCTGGCGGGCAGCGGCTGCGCCGGCGCCCATGATCAGGTGCTGGCCCTGGCCGAGGCGCTTCAGGCGCCGGTGGTTCACGCCCTGCGCGGCAAGGAGTACGTCGAATGGGACAATCCCTTCGACGTGGGCATGACCGGCCTGATCGGCTTCTCGTCCGGCTATCACGCCATGATGAACTGCGACGCCCTGGTCATGCTGGGCACCGACTTCCCCTATCGCAACTTTTATCCGTCGGACGCCAGGATCATCCAGATCGACCATGACCCGTCCAGCCTGGGCAAGCGCGCCCATCTGGCCCAGGGCGTGGTCGGGGACGTCGCCGAAACCGTCGCCGCCCTGTTGCCGCAGCTGAAGCCGGATCGGTCGCCGCGTTTCCTAGAGGCCGCACGCAAACACTATCAGTCGGCGCGCGCGGGCCTGGATGATCTGGCGCGGCCGTCCGCGAAGGGCCGGCCCATCCATCCCCAATATCTGGCCGAGGTCGTCAGCCGGCTGGCGTCCGACGATGCGATCTTCACCGCCGACGTCGGCACCCCCACCGTCTGGGCGGCGCGGTACCTGAAGATGAACGGGCGGCGGCGGCTGCTGGGATCCTTCAACCACGGCTCCATGGCCAATGCGATGCTTCAGGGCATAGGCGCCCAGGCGGCCGCTCCGGGGCGGCAGGTGATCTCACTGTCGGGGGACGGGGGTTTCACCATGATGATGGGCGACTTCATCAGCCTGTCGCAGCTGGACCTGCCGCTGAAGGTGATCGTCTTCAACAACGGCTCACTGGGGTTCGTGGCCATGGAGATGAAGGCCGGCGGCTTCCTGGACACCGGCACGGATCTGAAGAACCCCGACTTCGCCGCCATGGCGACGGCCATGGGGATCAAGGGCTTCCGCGTAGAAGACTCCGACCAGCTGGAGGACGTCGTCGCCCAGGCCCTGGCCCATCCCGGCCCGGTGCTGATCGACGTGGTCACAGCCGGCCAGGAACTGGTCATCCCGCCGAAGATCAAGCTGGAACAGGCCAAGGGCTTCAGCCTGTTCATGCTGAAGGCGATCATGAACGGACGGGGCGACGAGGTGATCGAACTGGCCCGGACCAACCTCTAGACCGCAGCAGGCCGGGCGGCGTCTGATGACACGCCGGTACAAGACCCGGTCGGACCATCCGGGCGACAAGGGCGGATCGTTCGAGGTGCAGAAAGACCTTCCGATGACCGCCGATACCCGACCCGCCCCAGCAGCCCCTGCGGCCTCCGCCGGCCTCGGGCGGGGCCTGATGTTCGCAATGGCCGTGGCCGCCGGGATCGCGGTGGCCAACATCTATTACAACCAGCCGATGCTGGGTCTGATGGAGCGTGACCTGCCGGGCGAGGCGACCCGGTTCGTGCCGACGGTGACGCAGCTGGGCTACGCCTTGGGCCTGTTTCTGCTGTTGCCGCTGGGCGATCTGATCGAGCGCAAACGGCTGATCGTCGGCCAGTTCGTGGTTCTGGCCCTGGCCCTGGCGGCGACGGCCGTGGCGCCGGGCGCGGCCCTGGTGATCGTCGCCTCGCTGATCGTCGGGATCGTCGCTACGGTGGCGCAGCAGATCGTCCCCTTCGCCGCCCATCTGGCCTCGCCCGGGAAGCGCGGCGCGACCGTGGGCGTGGTCATGTCCGGCGTCCTATGCGGCATATTGCTGAGCCGGACCCTGGCCGGCTTCGTCGGCGCCCACGCGGGCTGGCGCGAGATGTTCTGGCTGGGCGCGCCCCTGGCCCTGATCGCCGGCGGTCTGATGGCCGTCGCCCTGCCGACCAGCCGCCCCGACAGCCGCCTGTCCTATCCCGCCCTGCTACGCACCCTGGTCGATCTGTGGCGCGAGTTTCCGACGCTGCGGCTGGCGGCCGCGACACAGGCCCTGTTGTTCGGCGCCTTCGCCGCCTTCTGGACCATCCTGGCGTTGCGCCTGCAGGAGCCGCGCTTCGGTCTGGGGTCAGACGTGGCGGGCCTGTTTGGCGTAGTCGGCGCGGTGGGCGTCGTCGCCGCGCCCATAGCGGGCCGGGTGGCGGATCGGCGCGGGCCGCATGAAGTCATCGCCTTGGGCGCGCTGCTGACCTTGGCCTCATGGATCATCTTCGGGACCTGGACCTCGATCGCCGGCCTCGTCGTGGGGGTGATCCTGCTGGACTTCGCGGTGCAGAGCGCCCTGGTCTCGAACCAGCACGTCGTCTACGCCCTGCGGCCCGAGGCGCGCGGCCGGTTGAACACTCTTTTCATGGGCGCGATGTTCCTGGGCGGGGCGGCCGGATCGGCCCTCGCCACCTTAGCCTGGGCGCGGTTCGGATGGACGGGCGTCGTCGCGCTGGGCGCCGTGGCGGCTGTTCTGGCGACCGGGCTTCAGACCCGCAGCCTGGTCAAGGGGCGCTGAGCCGCCTGGATAATATCCTAGATGTGGAGGGATCCGCGCTGGATGGCGACGATGACGGCGCGCGTCCGGTCCGTGACGTCCAATTTCGAGAAGATCCGCTTCATGTCGGCCTTCACCGTGTCGACGGAGACATGCAGGCGACGGGCGATCTCCTTGTTCGCCCGCCCTTCGGAGATGGCTTTGAGAATGGCGATCTCTCGCTCGGTCAGGCGGTCGCCAGCCGAATAGATCGCGATCTGCTGCGCCACTTCGGGGGCGATGACGCGACGACCCGCCACCACGTTCCGCACGGTCGTCAGAAGATCGCGCCGGATGCAGTTCTTCAGCAGATAGCCGCTCGCGCCCGCCTGCAGCGCCTGAACGGCCAGGGCGTCGCCGGGATAGGTCGTCAGCACGACGATGGCCGCCTGCGGATCGAGGGCGCGGATCTGCCTTATGGCCTCTAGACCCGTGAGCTCGGGCATCTGGATGTCCATCAGGGTGAGGTCCGGCCTCAGCCGCTCGAACAGGTCGATGGCTTCGCGGCCGTCGCGCGCCTCCCCGACCACCGACATGTCGGACTGTCGCCCCAACAGGCCCACAATGCCTTCGCGCATCATGGGATGATCGTCGGCGACCAGAATACGGATATGGGAAGGCTCAGTCATGAGGAGTCCGCGACCAGAGCGGGAGAGCTTTCAGAAGCCGTGCGAAATAGGCCCCGCGCACGCGTATTCGCACCGTGACCGCCGTCCCGCCGTCAGCCCCGGCTTCGACCGCCAGCCGAGCCCCGATGGCCCGCGCCCGCTCGCGCATGCCGCTGAGACCAAAATGACCGGCGCGGCCGTGGCTCAGGATATCGGCCGGGATTCCCACGCCGTCGTCGGCCACAGCCACGATCAACTCGGACCGAGCGTAACCCACAACGGGCCAGGGTTTGATTCGGACAGCGCCCAGCGCGCCTTCGACGCCTTCTTTAGCACCCGCCCGGACGGAATGGGCCTGGGTCTGGCCATCTGCCGCTCCACCGTGGAAGCCCACGAGGGGACCGTCAGGATCGTCTCCGAGCCGGGCGCCGGCGCGCGGCTGTCGATCTGCCTGCCGCTTCTGTCGGATCCGCCTGGGGCCTGACCGTTTCAGGAAGCACGGTGCCGGCTCCGCCAGACGCGTGAACCGACGCTCAGGCCTGGGCCTGGGACTTCAGGTCCTGGGAAAGGCGCACCAGATCCGCCACCGTATGGACCTCCATCTTCCGCATCAGGCTGGACCGATGCAGTTTGACGGTGATCTCGCTGAGGCCCAGCTCGGCCGCCGTCTGCTTGTTCATCAGGCCCGCGACGACCAAGTCCATCACCTGCCGCTCACGCGGGGTCAGCTGGGCGTAGCGCGCCTCGGCGCCGGCGACGTCGCTGGCGCGCTCGCGGGTGCGACGGTCGCGCTCCAGGGCCTCGTTGACCGCGTCGATCAGGTCCTGGTCGCGGAAGGGTTTGGTCAGGAAGTCCACCGCCCCCGCCTTCATCGCCCGCACAGACATCGGCACGTCGCCGTGGCCGGTGATCAGGATGACGGGCGTCGTCACCCCCTGGGCCGTCAGGGTCTTCTGGAAATCCAGGCCGCTGACGCCGGGCATCCGCACATCGGTGATGATGCAGCTGTTGGCCTTCGGCGGCTCGCTCGCCAGAAAGGCGGTGGCGGATTCATACAGGGCGGTCGCCAGGCCGATCGATCGAAACAGCGAGTCCAGGGCGCGGCGCACCATCGGATCGTCGTCGATCACGATCACGACCGGTTTCTCCAGCTCCATTCCACCCCCTCCTCAAGAGTCCGCGTATCCTGACTACGGAGCCTGAAAAAGCATTGCAATGATCCGGCCTACCCTCAAGCCTGATACAGGGATCAAGCCCAACCCTATCGGATCGGGGCCAACCTGCCGTGCGGGATCGGACAGCTGTGGCGGCCGTCTCTAAGCTAAGACGGCAAAACGATGCAGGCCAGTTTTGTCCACACGTACCGGCTCTCCGACGGGAGGATCATCGTCCATAGAGTCATGTGTCGATCCCCCCGTCATCAGCTTAACTCAGAGACATCAAACCGTAAGGCTACCCTCGCCAGAGGCCGCATCCCGAGGCGCGCCCCCCCTACTCCCACGCTAACGTATCTCCTCGTCCCCCAAGCACTATCGGCTGAGATCGACGCGGAGAGAGCCGCGCATGAGCCACAAGCCGCCATAGACGGCGGCGAGGCCTGTCAGAATGGCCGCCGAAGCCGCGACTTCGCCAAGGCTGGCCCCCATGGCGTTCAAGCGAATGAAGGCCTGAACCGCAGCGGTGGACGGTGAAAGATGAGCGAGCCAGACGAGCATCTTCGGCATCATGAAGTGCGGCCAGGCGGCGCCGGACAGGAAGAACAGGGGCGCGGACGTGCCGACCAGCACCTGCAAGACACGCTCATGTCGATCAAACAGACCGCCCAGGAGCAGACCCAAGGCGGAAACTCCTGCTGAAAAAATCGGCGCCAGCAGCAAGACGCCGATCAGGTTCCCTGCGCGCGGGTAGTCCTGAAGCCAGAAGACAAAGCCGAAATAGAACAGGCTGGACGCGGTCCCGATTGCTATCAGCGCCAGCCATAGACCCAGGCGCACGCTGCGTCTCAGAGGAGGCGCGCCCGTTTCTCGACGAACCGCTGCGACCACGCCGGCGCCCATCAAAAGCGTCTGTTGCAGGATGATCAGACTGACCGCCGGCACGGCGTAGCCGCCATAGCCCTCGGTTGGATTGAACAGGGAGTCCTGCTTCAGGGTCGGCGCCAACCGGACTGCGCGGGCGATGTCAGGAAGGCCTTCCAACTGCGCGTCGGCGACATGCGCCGCCGCTGCGGCGACGGCCTTGCCGACGGCTGTGACACGAACCAGATAGCCGCCGTTCAGCCAGATCGCCAAGCCCGTCGGCGCCCCTCTCACCAGATCGGGTTCGAACCGCTGGGGCAGGACGACGACGCCATCGATCACGCCGCGCCGCATCAGTTCAAAGCCCTCAGCGGAGGACGGGATGACGGCGGCGACCTCGACCTCGCGTGAGGCGTTCAGGTCTTCGACAAGGGCGCGCGTCAATGCGCTTTGCGTCGGGGTCACCACGGCGACGGGCAGACCTGCCGCCGCCTGCCCGGCGTAGGCGGCGGGATAGTAGAAGGCGTAGAATACGACAGCCAGGATCAGCAGGCTGTTGACGGGCCGTGCGTGCGGCAGATTGCGGAAAGTTGCGATGAAGGCGGCGGTGACGCCCTGCTGGGGAAGTGAGAAGCTGAGCGTTTCCGGCTTGGGGGCGAAACGCGAGCGCAGCCGGATGAGAAGCGCTGACAGGATCAGACCGATCACAGCGACGCCGCCTAGGATCATCAAGTCTCGCCACGCCGCGTCGGAAGCCGCACCCGTGACCAGCTGGCCCGTCTGCAGTCGCAGATAGTGAGAATAGGGCAGAATATCGCTCCAGATCCGGGCGAAGCGTGGCCCGTGATCCAGCGGCAGAGTGCCGTTTGAAAAGGCGATGGCCGCGCCGGAATAGATGGCGGTGGCCGAGAACGCCGTGTCCACGTCTCCGAGCGCCGTAACCAGCAAAGCGGACAAGACGACGCTCACCGCCATCAGGGCGAGCACGCCAAGCGTCAGCAAGGGGAGAGAACCGGCCACACCCCAGCCCCGCACGCCGCTCAGCCAGGCGATCCAGCACAGTCCCCACAGGCTGAAGATCACGAAGTGCGGCGTCAGACGTCCCATCAGGGCTGTCGTCGTGCAGCCGTCCGTTTGGGCCCTGAAGGTTTTGAAGGAACCGCCCTGCATCAGCCGACCGACCGCCAGCACCGCTGAACAGGCGGCCAGCAGATGAAGGACGCCAGGCGCCAACAGTCCGCCGAGGAACAGCTCGAAGCTAAGTTGGGGATTGCCGACGATCGACACCTGGACGGCGGGCGGCTGCAGTGCGGTCTCAGGCACTCCGCTCTGGCGTGCCCGCTCCTGCAGTTGCGGGCCCGCCGCTGACGCAATGGCCGTACTCTGCCCCAATGCGGACAGGGCGCCGACGGTCTGGAAGGCGCCATTGAAGGAGACTGTCACCTGTTCCGGGCGACGGAACGCGCCGTCAGAAAAACCCGCCGGAAAATGGGCGACGCTGTAAATCTCACCCCGCCGCATCAAGGTCATGGCCTCTTGCATCGTCGCCGGAGCGTGGACCACACGCACACTAGGGCTCGCCTCCATGTTACGGATTGCAGCACGGCTGAAGGCTGAGTTGTCCTGATCGACCACGGCGACCGGAGCCTGACGGATCACGCCAGGGGCCAGCATTGCTGCGATCACCGTCAGCAGGATCAGCGGCAGACCAAAAGCGACGAACGCGTCCCACGGTCGGGTCATCAAGAGACGCGCTTCGTCCTGAACGGCCGATACGAAGACGGCCGTCGCGCGCTTCACCGTGCGGACCAATCGAACAGAACGCTCATGCCAGGCCTCAAGCCGTTGACCGCTCGAACGGGCTTGGCTTTGACCTGAAAGCTGCGCACGTCATAGCCGCTTGACTGCCGGGTGGAGCGCCACGTGGCGAACTCGCCCTGAGGATTGATGGCGGTGATCCGGAAGGCGGCGTTGGTGACACCGAGTGCAGGCACGTCGCCATGCACGATCACGCCGATCTTCAGATCGCGGAACTGATCCTCGCGCACGCTGAATGCGACCCAGGGATCGCCGATGTCCACAATCGTGAAGACTGGCACGCCCGTGAGCACCAACTCTCCGACATTGGCGAAACGCTCCGCCACCTCGCCGTTGTGTGGAGCGAGCAATCGTGTCTCGCCCTGCAGGCTTTCGACCTCGGCGACGGCGGCCCGAGCGCCCTGGACGTTGGCGTCGGCCACAGATTTTTCCTGTGGCCGGGTTCCAGCCAAAGTCTTCAGATACTGCTGGCGGGCCGCCTCGCTCTGCGAGGCCGTGGCGGCCCGGGCGGCGACGGCCTCGTCACGACGCTGGGCGGAGATCACGCCTTCGGCAAACAGGTTCTCCGCTCGATGCGCGGTCTGGTCCGCCAAGCGGGCCGTCGCCTGGGCGGCGCGCCAGATCGACTCAACCGTCTTCACATCTTCGCCACGCGCGCCTTCGCGGCTCATCGATTGGATGGCCTCTGTCGATTGAAGCAAGGCGCGCGCCTGGGCGTCCTTGGCCGCGATTTCTGGACTGCTCATCAGGGCCAGCTCCTGACCAGCCTTCACCTGATCGCCCTCTGCGGCCAGGAAACGCTCTACGCGGCTGGGCACCTTGGTCGCGACGGTGACGGTCTCCGCCTCGACCATGCCTTGAACCTGGTCTTTCGCGGGACGGGCCGCGAGAAAGAGGCCCACGATGATGAAGCCGATCAGCAGGACGAGGCCGACACCCACGATCACAGGCAGTATCCGCCGACGTGAAGACGTGCGACCGGGTGCGATGGCCGGCGCGCCGTCTGTCAGGTTCTCTGCCAAAGGCGGCGTCTCACTCATGGCGCGCTGATCCGGTCTTCGCGTTGCAGGTAGTCGTTCAGGGTCAGATCGCTTCCCGCCGCCGCCAACAGGGCGGCCAGGCTGAGATCATATTCGTAAGCCGCTGCTGCGCGTTGCAAACGAGCAGTTCCAAGAAGGTTGCGGGCATCGACCACCGAGGCGGCCGTGGCCTCGCCCTCCCGAAAACCAATCTCCTGAACTCTCAGATTTTCGCTGGCGGCCTCCAGGCTGCTGTCCATGCTCAGAAACTGACGGCGCGCCAGTTCCGCCTGGTTGTACGCTCGCGTGACCAGCAATCGTGCGTCGTCTCGGGCCTGCCGTTCCACCTCCGCAGCGGCCGAGGCCTGGGCGCGGGCGGCGCCCAGCATACGCCGTCGATCCACAGTCGAAATCAGGGTGTAGCGCGCGCCTATTCCGACCGCCCAGTCCGGCTCGGTCGGCAGAGCGTCGTCTGGATTCAGGTTGTAGGTCCCGAATGCATAGACGGACGGCTTCATCCGTGACGCCGCCAGATCGGCGCCCGCTTCGGCGAGATCGCGCCCGGCCTGGGCCTGCGCAAGACGGGCGTTCGCCTGGCTCGCCTGGTCCAGAAACACGCCGGCCGGACCGACGGGGTCGCGGTTTACGAACAGGGGCGTGGTCGGAACAACTCCGGCGTCGGCGTCGACGACCCGTGCGAGGGACGCCACGGCGTTGTCATGCTCCAGCTCGGCCCTGTTCACCTGCCGCTGAGCAGCGTCGCGAGCGACTTCGATCTGGAGGGTCTGGGAATGGCTGAGCATGCCTTCGGCTTCCAGAAGTCGGGCGTTACGCAGATGCAGGTCGAAGCCGTCCCGGGTCTCATGGGCGATCTTCAGCGCTTCCGCTGCGAGCACCTGGCCAAAATAGGCGCGCGCCAGATTGACGTCTTCCAGACTGACCGCCTCCTGCTGTCTGGCCTGCGCCAGATCGACATTGGCCGCCGCCGCCCGTCGCAGGGCCGGAATCGCGCCGCCGGTGTAGAGCGGCTGAAGCGCGGTCACCGTGGGTCGAAATGTAGTGTCGTCAACCTGGAGCCGGACATCCTGCGGCAAGGCGGCGAAGATTTCCGGAAGAGCGGCTTCCAGTCGCTGCCCGACGCCCTGCAATACGTCGCCCGGCACACCAGGCAGGTCTGCAATGAGCCCGGGAAGGGCGGCGCCGAGCTCGGCCTGTGCGCGGTCCAGCGCGTCGCCCAGAGACAGATCGAATGTCTTGCGGTATCGGATCAGCTGGGCGTCGAGGGATACCGTCGGGCGATTCAATCCAGCCGCCACATCGGCCTGCGCCTGCGCGGCCTGCATCCCATAGCCGGCGGCGCGCCCGAGACTGGAACCGAACCGCACACGGTCCTGAGCAGCAGCATAGGTCAGACCTATAGGGGCGCCCGTCTGCGTCGTCTCTGCGGGCGCGAGCTGAACCTGGGCGACCGCCGCCAAAGCGTTCGACGCCAATCCAGCCAAAGCCACGACGACAGCCCGGCCGATCCAAGCTGTAGCCATTGCTTCACCTCGCCGTCAGCAGTGACAGACTATCTCAAGCTCAGCCGCTCCGTCCAGCGACGGCCGGTTGAGAAGGCGCCACAGTCTGTCGCTTACGCATCCGGAATCATCTGGACGTATCAACCTCAAGCATGAGGCCGCTCTCAGGCTAGCTTGCAACGCGGCTGGCCTGCAGTTTCGTGGTCTGGTTCATCCAGCGACTGCAATACGTCGCCAGAGCTGACGCCCAAGCGCAGGATCTAGCTGCGGCGCGACACGACCTGGGGCTCTGGCGGCTCGCCGTAAGCGGGCCTCCCGACTTCCGCTTTGAGTCAGGCACAGTCACATTTGCTGATGTCGCAGATCGGCCCTGCACGTGAGCCGCGATCGGCTGATCGCACGACATTTCCGTGCATAGCCGATCGCGAAACTCTCAGCCCCTTGCCTGGAGATCGATCACGATCTTGCCGAACGCGCTGCGATCCAGGTGATCAAGCGCAGAGAAGAGATCCTCAAACCGATATCGCGTATCGATCACGGGCTTGAGGCTTGTTTGGTCCA
>Ga0265296_1004290_pt1 | contig 12471 bp, 10 predicted proteins | sample MunlanPumphouse1_FD_189073 | JGI IMG/M metagenome (GOLD analysis project Ga0265296, IMG submission 189073) | Groundwater microbial communities from a municipal landfill in Southern Ontario, Canada - Pumphouse #1 | ecosystem: Environmental > Aquatic > Deep subsurface > Groundwater | place... | reverse complement strand
GCTTTTGTACCGACTGTTTTGCGCTGACAGTAAACCTCATAAACCCCTCCGTCCGGGCATAAGATTTTATGAACGAGCCTGGAAGGGGGGTTTTTATGTATTCCGCTCCCATCAGCAGCTATGGCCGCTATAGAAAGCTGTATCCTGGCCGCCGGCTTATAACAGGTTTAGGCCTGATTAGCATCACCATTTTTCTGGTTATAAAGATAGCTCCTGTTTTTTGGGCGCGCCCTTCACTGCTAAACACGCTCAAGGCTGTTCCCTCTAAAATTCTGGCAGTGTGCCAGCTGGAACCGGAAAAAGTTCTTAAATCCGCTATTCCCGTCCTGCGCTGGGGTAGTTTTGAAGGGGACGGTGACAGCCCGTCACTGACCCAGGTTTTTTTATATGTGACCGGGACAGCCGGCAGGGTAAACCTGCTCAGTCCGGCCGCGGTTTTACAATCTCAAATGCCGTTGCTGGCCGCGCTGGACTGGCCGGACGCGCTGCCGGCCAGCAGTCCGGATTATAACGCCCCCGCAAAAACCACAGCGGACCTGCCGGCGGAAGGCCTGGTTGGTGTGTACAATACTCATACCGGAGAAACTTACAGCCTCACCGACGGGGTTGAAAGGCTGGAAGGCCGGCGGGGCGGTGTGGTCACGGTGGCGGCGGCCTTTCAGGAGACACTGGAAAATAAATACGCAATAAAGGTGGCCAGATCAGACCGGATCAACGATCTGAGCTACAACACCTCTTATCTTGAGTCGGAAAAAACGGCGCGCGAACTGCTGGCCGCCAATCCGAAAACCTGGGCGGTATTTGATATTCACCGTGATTCAGGGAAAACAAGAGAGCAAAGTGTTGTTAATATAAACGGCCAGAATGTGGCGCCGCTCCTTTTTATAGTTGGTTCGGATGTCCGCCGGTCATTTCCGGCCTGGCGGCAGAACTACGCCTTTGCTGTGGATCTGTCAAATAAATTGAATGAGAAGTACCCCGGGCTTTCACTGGGAGTCAGAGTGAAGGATGGGCTTTATAACCAATCTCTCCACCCGCACGCAGTCCTTTTAGAAGTGGGCACAACAAAAAATTCCACTGAAGAGGCGGTCCGCTCGGCGCGCCTTCTGGCGGATGTTGTGGCCGGCATGATTAATGGAGAAGAACAGAAAAACTGAATTTTTATCCTTAAAAAAGTGATAAATCCAGTCTATAATCACGGGCGGCCAGGCGCAAAACCAGGTTTTTTCCAAAATTTGCGTATAAGCCGCCCTGTTTTTTTTCAATAATAGTAATAAATGTACTGGAGTGTTTATTATGAACTGGACTAAATATGAAGTTGCGCTTCTAATCTTCACAGCCGTGGTCGCGTTGGGGACTTCCACAGCAATCTCCCAGTTTAACCACAGGGTCAGCCCCCAGACGCCCGTACGCGTCTTTGAATTGAAAAATGATGGACAGGGTGTCTACCAGGTGAAATTTCTGGGTGAGAGCATGCGTCTTGAGCTTCCCGTGGAATACCTGGCGGAAAGAATCGTGATTATAAGGCGTTATGGTGAAAGTATTTTAGACGGTCCTTTGGTGGAGTTGAATGATGTTTTTGAAGAGTGGCTTAATCCAGATGAGGCGGGGTAGAAGTAAAGATTGATTGATACCATTTTATGTCGGTGATATAATTATATAGTTGTTTACTTTTATCAGGAGGCTATAAATGGAGTGGAAGAGAGATAGAATCCGTAATTTCTGCATTATCGCCCATATTGATCACGGCAAGTCGACCCTCGCCGACAGGCTTCTGGAATACACAGGCTCGCTAAGCGGGCGTGAGATGACCGAACAGGTCCTTGACCAGATGGACCTGGAGCGGGAGCGCGGTATTACCATTAAAATGCAGGCGGTGCGCCTGAATTACCGGGCCAAAGACGGCCTGGATTACCAGTTGAATTTGATTGACACCCCGGGGCATGTGGATTTTTCATATGAGGTGTCCCGCAGCCTGGCGGCCTGTGAGGGTGCGCTGCTGGTTGTGGACGCCGTCCAGGGGATCGAAGCCCAGACTCTCGCCAATGTTTATCTGGCCCTGGATCACAACCTGGAAATCATCCCGGTGATAAATAAAATCGACCTGCCCAGTGCCCAGCCAGAGATAGTCAAAAAAGAGATCGAGGATGTTATCGGCCTGGACGCATCGGGGGCTGTCCTGGCTTCCGCTAAAAGCGGGATCGGGATAGAAGAGATCCTGGAAAAAATCGTCCGTGTTATTCCGCCACCCGGTGGACAGCCCCAGGCGCCTTTGAGGGCTTTGGTTTTTGATTCACATTATGACCCCTATAAAGGAGTTATTGCTTATGTAAGGGTGATAGAAGGCTCCGTGCAATGCGGCATGCAGGTTAAAATGATGGCCACAGGCAAAGAGTTAGAGGTTAACGAAGTAGGCATCTTCAAGCCTTCCCTTACTTCCATCGGCGCACTGCACACCGGTGAGGTGGGCTTTATAGCCGCCAGTATCAAGAACGTTAAGGACTGCCGGGTAGGCGATACAGTAACAGACGCGCTGAATCCCGCCCCTGTGCCCCTGCCTGGCTACCGCAAGGCCACTCCCATGGTTTACTGCGGCTTATATATGGCTGACACTGTTGATTACGGTGATTTGAAGGACGCCCTGGAAAAGCTCAGCTTGAATGACGCTTCCTTAATCTATGAGCCTGAAACTTCAGAGGCGCTTGGATTCGGTTTCCGCTGCGGTTTTCTGGGCCTTTTGCATATGGAGATAATCCAGGAGCGGCTTGAGCGAGAGTATGGCCTCAATCTTATCACAACTGCTCCCACCGTTGTTTACCGGGTTACGACCACCGCGGGCGAGGTAATAGAAATTGAAAACCCCAGCAAGATTCCTCCCGCCGGAAAGATGGAGATGATCGAAGAACCTTTTGTCAAAGCCACCATTATGGCCCCCAAGGATTATGTCGGCGCGGTAATGGAATTATGCCAGGAGCGACGCGGCATATTCAACAACATGGAGTATTTGAGTGTGAGCAGGGTGATGATGTTATACGATATGCCCCTCAGTGAAATAATCTATGATTTCTTTGACCAGTTGAAGTCACGCACCAAGGGTTACGCTTCCCTGGACTATGAATTGTCGGGGTACAGGCAGTCTGAACTGGTCAAGCTTGATGTGGTTATTGCGGACGAGGTGCTCGACGCGCTGTCAGTGATCGTACACAAGGACAAGGCCTACTATCGTGGGCGCCAGCTGGTGGAAAGGCTGCGCAGCCTGATCCCGCGCCATCTTTTTGAAGTGCCGATTCAAGCGTCTATCGGCAACAAGGTTATCGCCAGGGAAACGGTTAAGGCTGTACGCAAGGATGTTTTAGCCAAATGTTACGGCGGCGATATATCCCGCAAGCGCAAGCTGCTGGAAAAACAAAAGGAAGGCAAGAAGCGGATGAAACAGGTGGGCAACGTGGAAATTCCGCAGGAGGCCTTCATGGCGGTGCTTAGTTTAGGGGAAAAGTAATTCTCAGAAGACAGAATACAGAAGGAAAGGTTTTTATTCTGTATTCTGACTCCTGACTTCTGTATTCTCTCAAGGACTCACATCCCACGTTGATAACTGGCAAATCGAGAACCGTCCCCATTTGCCCCGTTTGCCCGTTGGGGTCTTTGACCCTTAAGGATATCTTTCATTCCCATGTCCCACGTCCCACGACTCACGTCTCAAACTGGGAGGTTGTATCATGAAAAATGACTTGGAACGAAGTAAAAAAGGGCGCACTAAACAAAAGCCTTTAAAAACCTAAAAATTTGGAGCTAGTTTAAGCCACACAAATGTCAGTAGCTTTTATTAGACCATGGGAAATCAGAAGTTTTGCTGCTTGTTTTATAGCTTTCTCTTTTTGCTTTTGCAGCATTTCTTGTGGCATATCAATTTTGTATAAATCACTTGGATTGAACAATTCACCAGTAACAAACATGTGGTATATGGCGGTGAGTATCATCCTTGCGATAGCGATAATGGCTCTTTTTTTGCCTCTTCTTTTATAAATGCGTTCATATTTGACTTTGTAGTAAGGAGAGAGGTTCGATTTCACGGCTGCATGGGCAACTTGTACCAATGCAGGTTTGAGGTAGACACCAGCACGTGTTATACGAACAGATTTTTTCTTACCGGCAGATTCATTGTTGCCAGGCGTTAGTCCCGCCCAGTAGCATAAACGCTTGGAATTGGCAAACTCAGGGCAAGTGGGGACGGTTCTCCACTTGCTCTTTGGCAAAGCAAGAACCGTCCCCACTTGCTTCCTTAGTTTTGGCCGGGATGCTTATATAGTAGACCGGATTTTTTGTGTTTACAGGGGGTGTCATTAAATTGGCTGTGGGAATATATATACATGTGCCTTTCTGCCTCAAAAAGTGTCTTTATTGCAGCTTTACCTCATATCCGGTCAACAGGGTGCTGACAGAAACTTACCGGAAAGCGCTGGCCCGGGAAATCAAAATGTACGGCCTGGCCCTGCCAGATGCCGAGAAAGCTGTATCCAGCCTTTTTATCGGGGGCGGTACGCCTTCATGCCTGCCCGTGGACGGGCTGAAGGAAATTATTGAGGAGCTGAGGTCATCATTTATATTCTTTCCGGAGTGCGAAATTACAGTGGAAGTGAACCCCGGCACAGTTGACGATGTTTACCTGAACGATTTGCTTGAGGCGGGGGTGAACCGCCTCAGCATCGGGATCCAATCATTGCAGGACCACCTTCTGGAGGTGTTGGGGCGGGTCCACAAGGCAGGGCAAGCGCTGGCAGCGGTCCGCCTGGCAAGAAAGGCTGGTTTCCGGAACCTGAACCTGGATTTTATCTTCGGCATCCCCGGTCAGACCTGCGCGGACTTGCTGGAAACGCTCGGCGGGGCGCTGGAATTGGCGCCCGAGCATATCGCCATGTACGGGCTACAAATTGAAGAAGGCACCCCTTTGGAGCGTGCTGTGGCACGCGGCCAGATAGCACCCTGCCCGGAAGAGCTGGAGCTCAGCATGTACCGGGCAGCTATTGACAGCCTGACCGGGCACGGCTACGAACATTACGAGATTTCTAATTTCGCCAGGCCAGGCCGGCAGTGTTCCCATAACCTGGTTTACTGGCAAAACCGTCCCTACCTGGGATTGGGTCCGGCCGCCCACTCCTTTTTCAGGGGTGAGCGTTTCTCCAATGAAACTTCTATAGAAAGGTATTCTGAAAAGCTTTGCAGGGAAGAATATCCGTTAGAAACCAGGGAAAGAATCCAGCTTGAGACAGAAATGGCTGAGACCATGTTTCTGGGTTTAAGGTTAATCAAAGGGATTGACTTAAATATGTTTTACCAGCGCTTCGGCAGGCGCGCGGAAGATGTTTACCGGAAGGAAATTGCCGGACTTTTAAAAGACAGGCTGGTTGAATTTGCCGGGCAGCGCCTGCGTCTTACGGGAAATGGTTTGCCTCTGGCTAACAGGGTGTTTAGAGAATTTGTGTGAAACCTTTTTTCTATTCCCTTGACAAATAAATAGAGGTTTGCTATTTTTTATTTAAGTGCTTTTAGCACTCAATACCAGTGAGTGCTAACAAAAGAAAGGGGGAGCCGGTGAATGGACGATCGAAAGCAAAAAGTGCTACTGGCCATCGTTCAAGATTTCATTGCTACCGCCGAACCCGTTGGATCCCGGACTATAGCCAAAAAATACGGCCTGGGTGTAAGCCCGGCCACCATTCGTAACGAAATGGCCGATCTGGAAGAGCTAGGTTATATTGAACAGCCTCATACATCCGCCGGGCGGATCCCCTCTGTGCGGGGTTACCGCTATTACGTGGACTATTTAATGAAAAAAAGAGAGCTGTCCAGGGAGGAAGAAGAACTAATCCGCTGTGAGTTTGAAATAAAGGTTAAAGATGTCGGCAAGGTGATTCAAAAAACTGGCCAACTCCTCTCCCAGCTGACCTGTTACACTGCAATGGTGCTGACCCAACAGATGGAGTCAAGCAGCTTCAAGTATGTCCAGCTCGTGCCTATGCGCACGTCCCAGGCCATGGTCATTGTGGTTATGGAAAACGGGGCTGTGCATCACAGGATGATTGAAACACCTGAGAGTATCAGGTCCAGCGATCTGGAGACCCTGTCCAAAGTGCTCAACGCCAAACTGCAGGGTCTCACCATGGAAAGCATCAAGCTGACTCTTTTAAAAGAAATTTATTTCGAGATGGGTAAACACAAGCAAGTACTGGATTTGGCCATGGAAATGATCCAGGACAGCCTGGTCTTGAAAGATGAGGATAAGATTTACCTCGGCGGAGTGTTTAACATGATCAACCAGCCGGAATTCCAGAATGTGGAGAAGGTTAAAACCATGCTCAGTATTTTGGAGCAGGAAAAACTGCTTTGCGAGCTGTTAACCGGTAAGAGCTGGGATAAAGGCGTAACAGTGCGTATCGGAGGAGAGATTAAGGATCACGATATCAAGGATTACAGCGTGGTTGCGGCCCCTTATACTATAAGCGGACGTAAGATTGGCTCAGTGGGAGTGCTGGGCCCAACCAGGATGGATTATGCCAAGGTGATCAGCGTAGTCGATTTTATGACCAAAAATCTTTCCAAGGCACTGGAGCGGATGATCCTGGGCAGGGGAAGATAGGGAGGTGCTTTAATTTGAGTTTAAAGAGGGAAGCGGCTTCAGGTTCCGATGTTGATGAGAGACTGGCGGCTTTAATCACCAACTCCAACGCCATCCGGGCTATCGCCAGCGCGGTCGAGGGCACATTAGGACCTAAAGGGCTGGACACCATGCTGGTTGATAAATTTGGCGAGGTAGTTATTACCAACGACGGCGTTACCATTTTGACCATGATGGAGGCCAATCACCCCGCCGCCAGGATGCTCATTAATATTGCCAAAGCGCAGCAGCAGGAGGTCGGTGATGGTACGACCACAGCCACAGTGATGGCAGGCGCATTAGTCGGCTCCGGAGTTGAGCAGGTGGCCAGGGGAGTGCCGGTAGCGCGGGTAATAGAAGGCCTCAGGGTCGGCCTCAAAAAGGCGCTGGAAATCATGCGCGCGGAGGCCCGTCCGGTAAAAAGCCTGAATGACCCGGTGATCCGCCAGGTGGCGCTGGTAGCGGGCCGCAGCCATGAGGACATCGCTGACCTGGTGGTTCAGGCGGCGGTTCTGATAGGACAGGAAAAACTAAACGATCCCACCTTTAAGTTTTCAGAGGCGATTGTTGCTGAAGAAGGTGCTGAGAACGAAGTGTTTATGGGAGTAATCATCAACAAGGACAGGATCAGCCGCCAGATGCCCAGGGAGTTGAACCAGTTGAGCGTCCTGGTAATTGACGACGCTCTGGAGCCGGAGGAGATTGATGATGAAGCCCTGAGCACCGAATCCGGGTTTGCGCGCTACCTCCAGCTCCAGGAAGAATTCAAGGAGAATGTGAAAAAGATTACCGGGCTTGGGGTTGGCCTGGTCCTGGTTGATCGCGGTGTAAATGACGCCGCTGAGGAGATCCTTACCGACGCCGGGTTGATGGTTGTGCAGAGGGTGGCCAACAAGGAACTGCGCAAGGCCGCGGAGCATACAGGCGCCAGGATGATCAAGCGCACCGGGCTGAAGAGAACTCCCGAAGAGTTGAAAAAGTATCTGGGGCGGGCTGATAAAGCGTATAATGATGAAAAACTTGAGCAGGTCTGGGTGCTGGGCGGCGGTGGCAAACCAATGGCTACAGTGCTGGTAGGCGCTGCCACAGCCGAGGTGGTAGGAGAGAGGGAGCGCATAGCCAGGGACGCGGCAGCTTCGGTACAGTCGGCTATCAAGGGCGGCGTTGTGCCTGGCGGGGGTTCTTTGGAACTGGCGGTTGCCCGCGAGGTGGAAAAAGTGAGGGAAGGAATCCGCGGGATGGCGGCCTACGGCGTGGATTGTGTGGTGGAGGCGCTCAAGCGCCCGATGTCTCAGATTGTCGCCAACGCCGGGTTCAATCCACTGGAGAAACTTGGGGATGTCATAGCCGCCCAGGTCGAGACAGGGAAAAATTCCCTGGCGGTGGACTGCGACAGCGGCCAGGTGGCGGATATGCTTGAAATGGGCATTGCCGACCCCGCTATTGTGAAAATCTATGCCCTCAGGGCCGCCGGTGAAGTGGCCGAGGCCATCTTGAGGATAGATACGATTATAAAAAAGCGTGAAGAAAAGGACACGCATAAAGAGATACCATCTTAAGATGTTCATTTAATCTGGTTGGCGAGGTGATACAAGTGGGTAAGGATGAAGGAAAAAACAACGCGGGATTGGAAGCAGCCGTGGGGAACAAGGCCGGCAGCGAGTCCGACAGCTTGAAAAAGCAAACCGCCACTTACGGTGAGGAGCCGCAGGCCGGTGCAACAACAGTTGAAGAGTCTGCCAGTGTTGAGGCCTCTGCTGAGGAGGCCTTGATGGAGGGCAACGACCCCGCCCTGCTGCGGCAGGCACTGGCGGAGCAGACCACACGCGCCGAGGAGTACTTTGAAAGATTGGCCAGACTGCAGGCCGACTATGAGAATTTCAGGAGGAGAACCCGTCAGGAAAAGGAAGAGTTTTATAAGTATGCTTCGGAGAAACTTATTAGCGCGCTTTTGCCGGTGCTTGACAACTTTGAACGGGCGCTGGTGGCGGAAAGCAGCTCAATAGATAGTCTAAAGTCAGGAGTGCAAATGATTTTCAGACAGCTCCAGGAAGCGCTGGCGGCGGAAGGGGTCACACCTGTCCCGGCAGTGGGCGAGCAGTTTGACCCTCAAAAGCATGAGGCCGCGCTGAGAGACGAGTCGGGTGAACACCCTGACAATACGATACTGGAGGAACTGAGGCGGGGTTACTATCTTAAAGATAAAGTGATCCGGCCAGCCATGGTCAAGGTAGCCAAGTCGTTTTAGTAAGTAAACAAAAAGACAGGAGGTAGAATAGAATGTCTAAAGTAATTGGAATAGATCTTGGTACCACCAACTCCTGTGTAGCCGTTATGGAAGGCGGCGAGGCAGTGGTTATTCCCAACGCTGAGGGGGCCAGAACCACTCCCTCGGTGGTGGGGTTCTCTAAAACCGGTGAGAGACTTGTGGGTCAGGTGGCGAAGCGGCAGGCAGTCAGCAACCCGGATCGTACGGTTAGCTCTATTAAAAGACATATGGGCTCTGACCACAAGGTTATCATAGATGATAAAAATTATACTCCTCAGGAAATATCAGCCATGATTTTACAGAAGCTTAAAGCTGACGCGGAGGCCTATCTAGGCGGCAAGGTGGACAAAGCTGTTATCACCGTACCGGCCTATTTCAGCGATTCCCAGCGCCAGGCCACTAAAGACGCGGGTAAAATTGCCGGCCTGGAAGTGCTGCGCATTATCAACGAACCTACTGCCGCCGCCCTGGCCTACGGACTGGAAAAGGGAGAAGAGCAGACGATCTTGGTTTATGACCTGGGGGGCGGAACCTTTGACGTTTCGATCCTGGACCTCGGGGACGGCGTTTTTGAGGTTAAGTCCACCAGCGGCAACAACCGTCTGGGCGGTGACGATTTCGACCAGAGGGTAATGGACTACCTGGTCACTGAATTCAAAAAAGACACTGGGGTTGACCTGCGCAACGATAAAATGGCTATGCAGCGTCTCAGAGAAGCGGCGGAGAAAGCGAAAATCGAGCTTTCCGGAGTAGCGACAAGCAACGTCAACCTGCCGTTCATTTCCGCTGATGCGAATGGGCCTAAACACCTTGATATTACCCTGTCCAGGGCAAAGTTTGAGGAAATGACAGCGGACCTGATTGAAAAGACCATGGGACCCACCCGTCAGGCCTTATCAGACTCTGGATTGGACCCTAAAAGTATTGACAGAATCCTGCTGGTGGGCGGCGCCACCCGTATGCCCGCTGTACAGGAAGCTATCCGCAAGATCTTGGGCAAGGAAGCGCATAAAGGGATCAACCCTGACGAGTGCGTCGCCATCGGCGCGGCTATCCAGGCCGGAGTACTGGCGGGTGAAGTCAAGGATGTCCTGCTGCTCGACGTCACCCCGCTGTCCCTGGGAATTGAAACTCTGGGCGGTGTGTTCACCAGGTTGATCGATCGCAATACTACCATTCCCACCTCAAAAAGCCAGACTTTTTCTACCGCGGCCGACGGGCAGACGACTGTTGAGATTAACGTGCTGCAGGGTGAACGTTCCATGGCGGGGGACAACAAAACCCTGGGCAGGTTTACTCTTACCGGCCTTCCCCCCGCGCCGAGAGGTGTGCCGCAAATTGAGGTTAAATTTGATATTGACGTTAACGGCATTGTCAATGTGGCGGCCAAGGATATGGGTTCAGGCAAGGAACAAAAAATGACCATTACCGCAACCACTAACCTTGACAACAAAGAAATTGAGCAGATGGTCAAGGAAGCGGAACAGCACGCTTCTGAAGACAGCAAGCGCAAGGAAGAGGTTGAAATCCGCAACCAGGCCGACAGCATGGTTTACCAGGCCGAGAAGACGATCAAGGACTTTAAGGACAAAGCCGACGCAGCTGCTATTGAAAAACTGCAAAAAGCGCTGGATGATTTAAAGGAAGCTTTAAAAGGTCAAAGCATAGATGAAATTAAGGCTAAACTGGAGGCTTTAACAACCCCGCTATACGAACTGACAACAGCCATGTACCAGCAGACCAGCCAGCAAGAGGGTGGCTCCGGCGAAGCAGGCAGCCCCGGTGGACCCAATACCAGCCAGGAACCAAAAGAAAACGTTGTAGACGCCGACTTCGAAGTTAAAGAAGACAAATAAGACATGAGACGTAAGACGTGAGTAGCAAACGGTAGCAAACGGGGACGGTTCTTGACTTGCCTAAAGGCAAATGGGGACGGTTCTTGATTTGCTAGTTATCGACGTTGGACGTGGGACGTGAGACGTGAGAAAATAAGACGTAAGCTATAAGGCGTAAGGCGTAGGTAAACGTGTCGTAGGCAATAGGGCATAGGGCGCAGGTATGCATGAAAGTCTTATAGGATAAAGACTCTATAGTAATGCAGCATATACCTACGGCTTACAGCCTGCGACCCGCGACTTAGAAGACCTATGGCTTACGACCTGCTACTAATTTATATTTGTGCCAGATCAGGAAGATAGTATATAATAGCGAAGAGAGTGAATAGATTTCTAATGCCGCTGTGTTTTATCGCGCGCTCTTGGAGGTTCTTTTTAAGGGGAATCATTGTTTCCCTTTGCTTTGTTTTAGTATTACAAGGTGGTGGATAGATGTCAAAACGTGACTATTACGAAGTGCTGGGTGTATCCAAAGGCGCTTCTATGGATGAGATAAAAAAGGCCTATAGGAAGCTGGCGCGCCAGTATCACCCTGATGCCAACCCGGATGACCCGAATGCCGAGGCCAGGTTTAAAGAACTGAGCGAAGCCTACATGGTCTTAAGCGATCCGGAGAAAAGGGCAGGCTATGACCACTACGGTCACGCGGGGGTTGACGGGCAAGGTTTTGGCGGTTTTAACGGCTTCGGTGACTTTGGCGGCCTGGGGGATATTTTTGATATGTTTTTTGGCGGCGGCGGCCGCCGCCGCAGCGGACCTGAGAAAGGCGCGGATATCAGATCGGATCTTGAGATCACCTTAAAAGAAGCTGCTTTTGGTCTGGAGCGGGAAATAAAAGTGCCGCGTACCGAGTCCTGCAGCACCTGCGGGGGCAGCGGCGCTGCGGCGGGCAGCAAACCAAGCACGTGTCCCGCCTGCAACGGGGCCGGTCAAATGCAGTTCGCCCAGAACACACCTTTTGGCCGTGTAGTGCAGTCACACACCTGTGACCGTTGCCGCGGCACAGGTAAAATTATTGAAAAACCCTGTCCAACCTGCCGCGGCACAGGGCAAACCAGGCGAACACGAAGTATCAATATCAAGGTTCCCGCAGGGGTAGACAACGGCTCCCGCCTCCGGGTGAACGGCGAGGGTGAAGCCGGGCTTAGGGGAGGTCCGCGCGGTGACCTCTATGTCTATATCCATGTCAAGCAGCACCGGGTTTTCAAGAGGGAAGGCGACGATTTAATCTGTGAGATACCAATTTCATTTGTCCAGGCGGCTCTGGGCGATGAATTGGATGTGCCGACCCTGGAAGGGGACGTCAAACTAAAAATACCAGAGGGTACCCAATCCGGCACTGTGTTCAGGATGAGGGGAAAAGGCGTTCCCAATGTGAGCGGCTACAACAGGGGAGATCAGCATGTGGTGATCAGGATTGTTACACCGACCAAGCTCAGTGATAAGCAAAAAACCATGCTGAAAGAGTTTTCCCGCATGGGCGGCGAACATACCCAAACCATAAATACCGGCGGGGACAAGAGTTTTTTTGAAAAAATGAAGGACGCCTTTATGGGCTAGTTACAAGGGAGATAAGGCCTAAAGTGAAGTGGCTGGAGATTACCGTGCGGACTCCTATCGCAGGAGTGGAGCCGGTTTCAGAAATACTAATG
>Ga0265296_1004286_pt1 | contig 12475 bp, 12 predicted proteins | sample MunlanPumphouse1_FD_189073 | JGI IMG/M metagenome (GOLD analysis project Ga0265296, IMG submission 189073) | Groundwater microbial communities from a municipal landfill in Southern Ontario, Canada - Pumphouse #1 | ecosystem: Environmental > Aquatic > Deep subsurface > Groundwater | place... | reverse complement strand
GAGATGAAGGAGCGGATCAAGCGGGCCGGGCTCCGCCTTGTTGCAACGTACCGGCTGCCGGAATCCGGGTGGTGGGAGAACTACCATGTCCCGATGCTGGCCCGGATTGCAGAATTCCGAAAGACACACGGGCTGGATCCCGGCAATGCTGCTCTCCTCGATGCCTTGGAGCACGAAGCGGATATGTACCGGAAGTACAAGCGGTATTACGGGTACACGTTCTTTGTGATGGAGAATCCCTGAGACAGACCACTATCCTGAAATTATCCTACAGACCTGAGGTACATAATGATGTCAGATACTATTGACGAACAAATCCGGTCGCTTGCCCAGACTCTCGACGTGGATTATTTCGGTGTGGCAGATCTCTCATCTGCGCATGATTTTATTCTGGCGCAGGGTGGGGAACGGGTTGCCCGTTACCCGAGAGCAGTTACCATCGGCATGAGATTGCAGGACAGTCTCGTGGACCTCCTTCCGGATGACGACAAGGCGGCAGCAATTCTCTACAAACACAACAGTTACGATGTAGTCAACATTGCCCTTGACCAGATAGCGCTCCGGGTGGCAAACACATTGCAGCGGGCCGGGTTCGATGCGTTCCCCATCCCGGCTTCAAAGCGGACGGACGATGAGCACATCAGCGGCATATTCTCCCAGAAGCTCGCAGCACACCTTGCAGGACTGGGCTGGATCGGCAAGAGCTGCCTGCTGATCACCCCGGAACATGGCCCCCGGGTCCGGTGGGTCACTATCCTTACCGATGCACCGCTCCGCCCGAACGGGTCCCCGATGGAGCAACAGTGCGGTAAATGTACTGCATGTGTGGATATCTGCCCGCAGCACGCATTTACCGGAAGATCATTTGACCGCAACGAACCCCGGGAAGCACGGTACGATGCTGGGGCCTGTGACCGGTATTTTAAGGAATTGGAAAAAACCCGGGGTGTGGCAGTCTGCGGGCTCTGCCTATGGGTCTGCCCGCACGGAAGGAAATCCGGATCAGGGAACCGCAAATAAGTGCAAATATTTGGGGGCTCTGTAGAAATCATCGGTATGATAGACCGCTCTTGGGGGCTACGGCATCTGATGCCTCCGCCCCCGCCGCTCGGGCATCCCCCACACAGGGATAGGCCCACAGAAGGTTAGTGAAAATTCCGCCGGGGGTCAAGGGGACGCTCCCCTTGCGTTGCCTCCCCCTCTGGGGGAGAGAGGGGGTCACTCTCATAATTATCAAAGAATATAACCAGATCGCAGGATAAAAAATAGGATTTCTATAGAGCCATTTTTTTCAAGTTAATCGAATTAAAAAAGAGATTGTGAGAATCACGTTCTCGTTAATTTCAGTATCCTGACTGCCAGCCACGCCGCATTATCCCCATTATCCACACCCACGCATGCGACCGGAACCCCTTTGGGCATCTGGGCAATTGAGAGGAGTGCATCCATCCCGTTTAACGTCCCGCTCACCGGGACACCGATCACCGGTTTATCGGACTTGGATGCAATAACTCCGGGAAGCGCAGCGGAAAGACCGGCAATCGCGATGAAAATTTTTGCATTGCTGGTCTTGATGTAAGCATCCAGCTTATCAGGATCACGGTGAGCGGAGATGATCTGGGCGTCATACGACACCTTGTTCTCATCAAGGACCTTTCTGACCTTGTCCGTAATTTTTGCGTCCGATGCAGATCCCGATATGATAGCCACGTCAGCCATACTTGCCATCCAAACATATATTGTGCCTATATAGATATACTATGAGCAGATCCCCATGGAAAAAGAACTTCTCCTGATGATTCCCGGCCCGGTCCCTATGCCGGAACGGGTCAGGTATGCAATGATGCGTCAGGCAATGAACCACCGCAGCGCCGAGTTCGGTGCCGCGTATGCTGACTGTGTGCGGGTCCTTAAAACCGCCTTTGGAACGACCAACGATCTCATGGTAATCAGCGGGTCCGGCACGGCCGGTATGGAAGCCGCGATTTCCAATGTTGGAAAAGACAAGGAGATCGCCTGTCTTGTCAACGGAAAGTTCGGCGAGCGGATGCTGAAGATCAGCCAGCGCTACGGAAAAGCCCACGAGATAAAATCCGAATGGGGAACTCCGCTGGACCTTGCGGCCCTGGAAGCCCGGCTGGAGCAGGGTGCCCAGGTAGTCACGCTCGTGCACAACGAGACCTCCGTTGGTATCAAGAACCCGGCGCAGGAAGTAGGCAGGCTTGCAAAGAAGCACGATGCCCTGTTTATTATGGACGGCATCACCTCCATCGGCGGCGATACGGTTGAAGCCGACAAGTGGGGTGTCGATATCGCCATCACCGGCTCGCAGAAATGTTTTGCAGCACCTGCCGGTCTTGCCATGGTCTCGGTAAGCAGCCGGGCATGGGAACGGCTCTCCAAAAACCCGCCCTATTACCTCGACCTTGCCGCGTACAAAAAGAGTGCCGCAGGAAAACCCATGGAGACTCCCTATACGCCGGCAGTCCCGCTCTTTTTAGCACTCCGCGAAGCCTGCCTTATCATCGAAGAGGAAGGTCTTGCCGCCCGGATTGCCCGCCACCAGAAACTGTCGCAGGCAGTACAAGCCGCAGCAAAAGTGTGGGGACTCTCCCTCTTCCCGAAGATCGATGCAAAGCATGCGTACTCTTCGACAGTTACTGCGGTTGAATATCCCGCTGGCGTCAAGGATGACGAGATGCGGGCGATCGTCAAGAAGATGGGTATTATCATCGCTGGTGGACAGGATCACCTGAAAGGTAAGATCTTCCGTATCGGGAACATGGGTGCAGTCAGCGCACCGGAGATCCTTGCAACGCTTGCTGCAACGCAGCACGCACTTAAGAAATCCGGTTTCAAGGTGCAGGGCGATGGCGTTGCTGCTGCCTGCGAGGTGTTGGGATGAAGGTGGGCGTGGCCGATACCACCTTCTCACGCGTCAACATGGGAGCGATCGCCATCGACGAGCTCAAGAAGCACGCGAGCGTGGCGATCGAGCGGACAACGGTGCCGGGGATCAAGGACCTCCCCGTTGCCTGCAAAAAATTAATCGAAGAACGCCGCTGCGATATCGTGATAGCACTCGGGATGCCGGGCGGAAAAGAGAAAGACCGGCTCTGTGCCCACGAGGCATCGCAGGGACTCATCACCTGCCAGCTCATGACCAACACCCACATCATCGAAGTGTTCGTGCACGAGGATGAGGCAAAGGATGGCAAAGAGCTTGCATGGCTTGCCGAGCAGCGAACCCGCGAACATGCGGTCAATGCAGTAAAACTCATTCTTCGCCCCCGGGATCTGGAGAATGAAGCCGGTACCGGCCAGCGGCAGGGATTTGAGGATGCCGGCCCGGCCCGGCGCTAATGGAATACAAACACGTACGGGAACAGAAGCGTACGGATTTATGAAGTTCAATAAAAAAGAGATGATCAGCTATGTGTGACACACAACCAATAAAACTAGGATTTGTTGTTGCGGAATTCAACCGTGACATCACGTACATGATGGAGATCGAAGGACGAGAACACGCCGCATTCCTTGGCGCAGAAGTTACAGATTGCATCTATGTTCCGGGCGCATACGACATGCCGCTTGCAATCAAGAAGATGCTCCAGGCCGGAAAAGTCGATGCAGTCATCACGATCGGGTGTGTTATTGAGGGCAACACGCAGCACGATGAGATCGTTGTGCAGCACGCAGCCCGGAAGATTATCGACCTCTCCTTAGAGTTTGGAAAGCCCGTAACTCTCGGTATCTCCGGGCCCGGCATGACCCGGCTCGAGGCGAACGAGCGGATCGATTACGCAAAACGTGCCGTGGAATCTGCCGTCAAGCTTGTCAAGCGATTGAAATGAGACAACTCTCGGAAAAGATTGCGGGTGTTGTCGAGTCGGCAACGATCGCGATCTCCAACCGGGCCAAGAAGATGCAGGCGGAAGGGATCGATGTCATCAGCATGTCGATTGGCGAGCCCGATTTCGACACTCCCCGGCACATTACCGATGCCTGCATCGATGCCCTGAACCGGGGCCAGACGCATTATGCGCCGAGCAACGGCATCCCCGAACTGACGAGTGCCATTGCCGAGAAGATCGTGCGGGAGAACAAATTCCCCTGCACGCCCCAGCAGGTGATCGTTGCCAGCGGGGCCAAGCAGGCCATCTACGAAGCTTGCGAAGCCGTCCTGAACCCTGGCGACGAGACGATCATCCTCACCCCGGCCTGGGTCTCGTACGAACCGTGTGTCCAGATTGCCGGTGGGAAGGTCGTGAAGCACGCGATCAATGCAAAGACCTTCCAGCTCGACGATTCACTGCTGGAGCGGGTGAATGCAAAGACCAAGATGCTCGTTGTCAACTCCCCCTCGAACCCCACGGGCTCTGTCTTCGATATGAAGTCCATGAAACTTGTGGCGGACCTCTGCGAGGATCATGATATCTACGCAATGTCGGACGAGATCTACGAGAAGATGGTATACGGGAAGGAACACGTCTCGCTTGCGGCCATTGGCGACATGGCCCGGCGTACCATCACCATCAACGGATTCTCAAAAGCCTACGCCATGACCGGCTGGCGGCTCGGGTACGCCATTGCCCCAAAGGAGATCATCACCGAGATGTCCAAGGTGCAGCAGCATACCATCAGCCAGGCCACGACGTTTGCAATGTGGGGCGGAGTTGCGGCACTCAAAGGTGACCAGTCCTGTGTCGAGGAGATGCGGAAGGAGTTCGACCGGCGCCGGAAATACGTCATTGCCGAGCTGAATCTGATGGGATACGAGACGGCACCTGCCGACGGGGCGTTCTATGCCTTTGTCAAAGTTGCCGGTGACGATATGGAAGTGGCATCCCGCTGGCTCGAGAAGGGCCACGTGGCGGCAACCCCGGGCAGTGCGTTCTATGCGCCGGGGTGGGTCCGCCTTTCCTATGCAACCTCTATGGACCGGCTCAAGGAAGCAATGGGCCGGATTAAGAGGGTTGGGTAAGTAGACCATTTTTTTGTCTGTTAAATGGTGAGAGAGACATTATTTACCGGGAATAATTTCATAATCTTTCATCTAATTCAGTGATCTTAACGAACCAACTGACATAACGCTGGTAATCAGGATTGTCGATATCAATTACAATTTCTTTATTCAAACCGCAGTGTTCTGGTTCCCGAATGTACCATGAAAACGTAATCTTTGAATCCTCCGTACCCGCGTACGCAACCATCACAGATCCCCGCAACTCATTTCTAGGGTTCCGCTCCACCATTATCTATCGGAATATGAAACGGCGGTTTCCTCAGCAGCATCCCCCGCCGCCATTTCAGGAGATACCCATGAAGAAGAACGCTGACAAATCCCGGGAAGAAACCCTTGACCCGGAAGACTGGGATGCCATGCGGGCACTGGGCCACCGCATGGTTGACGACACGATGGACTATATCATGACGATCCGGGACCGGCCGATCTGGCAGCATGCCCCGCCGGAAGTAAAGTCCCGGTTCGAAGGGCCGCCCCCGGTCAGCCCCGAGCGTCCGGACGAGGTGTACCGGGAGTACATCCGATCCATCCTCCCGTACCAGGTGGGTAACAGCCACCCGCGTTTCTGGGGCTGGGTTGCGGGGTGTGGCACCGTGATGGGGACATATGCCGAGATGCTGGCAGCGTCAACGGACGCGGTCAGTGGGTCTTTCGCCTACATGAGCAACAACTACGTGGAGATGCAGGTGGTGGACTGGTGCCGGGAGCTTCTCGGTTTCCCGCCTGGCACCAGCGGCCTCATCACGAGCGGCTGTTCGTCATCCACCCTGATAGGCCTTGCCGTTGCCCGGAATACCATGGCCGGGTACGATGTGCGGGCAGAGGGGATGCACGTGTCCGGGAAACAGATGACCCTGTACTGCTCGGACGAAGCCCACTCGTCGGTCCAGAAAGCGGTCGAGCTGCTCGGGTTCGGGAACGACGCGCTCCGCCGGGTCCCCGTGAACGATTCCCTGCAGATCGATATTCCGGCTCTGCGGGAGATGATCGCATCCGACCGTGCCAGGGGATACCACCCGGTCTGTATTGTCGGTGCTGCCGGCACCACGAATACCGGGGCGATCGACGATCTCAATGCCCTGGCGGATATCTGCGCAGAGGAGCAGTGCTGGTTCCATGTCGATGGCGCATTCGGTGCCTGGGCAGCCATCGCCCCGAAGTACCGGCATCTCGTGAGTGGCATGAATCGGGCGGATTCGCTCGCGTTCGACCTGCACAAGTGGATGTACCTCGCGTACCCCATCGCCTGCGTTCTGGTCCGGGACGCCGCTCATCACCGCAATGCTTTCTCCCTGACCCCAACCTACCTTGCCCACGGCGAGGGTGACCGGGGCCTGACCGGTGTGGACGTGCCCTGGCTCTCCGATTACGGGTTCGAGCTCTCGCGGGGGTTCCTTGCCCTCAAGGCCTGGATGACGATCAAAGAGCAGGGTACCGAAAAATTCGGGCGGCTGATCCAGCAGAACATCAACCAGGCGCATTACCTTGAAAACCTGGTGCAGGAAGCCCCGCATCTCGAACTGGCGCTTCCGGTCTCACTGAATATCGTGAACTTCCGGTACATGCGGCCAGGACTTGCCGAGGCCCGGCTCAACGACATCAACAAGGAGATCGAAGTCCAGCTCCAGGAACAGGGGATCGCGGTCCCCTCGACCGTAAGTATCCGGGGCAGGAAGTACCTGCACGTGGCCGTCACCAACCACCGCAGCCGGAGGGATGATTTCGAGCTGCTGGTGCGGGAAGTGATCCGGATCGGGAACTCTCTGGCCTGATGTTTGCGTGAAAGTTATCGGCAACAATGACCATCCCTGTCCGCCTTTCCTGTACGGTTCAGGACTGCCGGTCATATTTTTGCTCAAAAGCGTTATTTTCAAAATTTTATTTGAAACCGGAACTCGATTCAAAAATTCCGGGCAGACCCTGATTGAGAATCTGTAACCGGGTCCTGATTTGAAATTTTCTGGCAGACTTTGATTCTAAAATTTTAGTCAAACATCGATTGGGAATTTGAAATCGGATCCTGATTGCAGGCAGGAGATTTCCGCACGTATTCCGGTGGGAAAATAATTCCCTTCAAACCCTTTCCTGTTTTTTTGAGTCTTTTTTCCACCAGATCTTTGCAAATGTGGAATCTCCTGATATGACAATCTCTGATCCTTCTGTCCGGACTAACGGTGTGAGATAATTATCCAGTATCCGTTCCTGTTCCGGTTTTGTTACATTAAACCGGCGCCGGAAAAAAGCAGTCATCTCATCTGTTGTCGTAAACCGGTACTCTTTTTTCAGCGGCAGCATCTCTACGTTTGCGAAGATTCCCATCTGGTACAGGACCCCAAACAGGCAGTCTGCCTTTGGCCCGGAATGGTAGGGCAATCCATGGAGCGGTTCCCAGAGATCGGCATACATCCGCTCCCAGAATGGCATGTCCACGAACCAGAACAGGTACACAGAACCCCGTGAAACTTCATCCATCTTCCGGAGTGCCAGCCGGATGTCTTCCATGGTAAGTGAGAGTGAAGCTACCACCACATCATACTGCCCGGCAAGATCGCTGGCCGGAATAATATCCTCCCAGCGTTTGCGGATGATGGAAATATTGGAAATGCCATCCTTTTTCATCCGCTCGCTCAGGATTGCTGTCATTCCCTCCCCCGGCTCTATTGCGGTAATCTCCTTTACCCGGGGTGCAAGCGGAAGTGCGAGCGTGCCCGGACCTGCACCGATATCCAGTACGCAGGATTTTCCGGTAATACCCAGGCCATTGATGGTGGTCATTACCCGGTCATCATATTCGCTGCGGGACGTGGAATCGTATCGCTCGGCATTCTCCCGTTTGTTCCAGTTATGCGAGGGATCATCGGAATGCCTGGAGGACTCGTGCAGATGTTGTCTGGCCTTCCAGATCTCGTTCCAGTCCGGATCAACGGGTGAAGGGGGTGCCGGGCTCATAACACTGAGTATGCACACGGCCGGTTAAATAGTATCTGTCCTCACAGGATCTGATCGTAAAAAAAAGAATTATTCGTGCCTGAGTGCTTCGATCGGGTTGAGATTGGCTGCACGCCATGCCGGATAAAAACCACAGGCCAGACAGATCACGATACCAAATCCCATTCCTTCAGCAACGGATAATGCATTTGCAATCGTGAACAGGTGCTTGGTTGTGTTCAGGACCAGAGCGCTGATGGCATAACCGGCCATGATACTCATGACCCCGCCAATTGTACTGCCGACGACCCCGATAATCGCAGCTTCATAGATGAACATACTCATCACTTCTTTTTTCTGCGTGCCGATGCTCCGCATGATACCAATTTCTTTTATCCGTTCAGTTACGGACATCATCATGACATTGAAGATCGAGACCCCGGCGACAATCATCGAGATACCCCCAATAGCAGTGACGAATGTCGTTACCATACCAAATGTTGAATAAATGGTCGCCAGTGTCGCCTTGCTGTCCATCACGTTGACGATCTTTTCATCCTTTCGCTTGTTGAGCTGGTTTTCTATGGCGATTTTCACACCCGCTGTGTCACCGTCTTTGACTTTCACGACAACTTGGTCGTAATCAGCATTCCGGTTATAGGTATTTTCAAACCACTCTTTGGTAACGACAAGGGCACTATCGGTGCTTATATCAAAACTCATTCCCCGCTCCTCAATAATACCGGTGACCCTCAGCGTACCCTTGTCGCCATCGGTACCGATCGAGATCCGGGATCCCACTTTGAGATTGTGGTCTTTGGCAAAGGTGGGTCCTATAAGACAGCCGGTATTCCCGTTGTTGTAAACACCTTCCTTAATTTTAAGCAGGTCCGGGACATCATCTGATGGAAGGCCATAGATAATTGCTACAATGTCATCGCTGCCGACACCGATTTTCATATGTTCAGACGTCTGGTATACGGGTATTGCAATGTTCGGCGCTGCGACTCGTTTGATCTGCTGGAAATTCTGGTCGGTGATCTTTAAGTTCACTGCACTGCCAGTAGAACCAAAGCCACGCATTCCCCCACCACTATAGGGAGTAACAATTACACTATCCCCGACTGAACTTAAGCTGTCAGCAACTGATGCCACCAGGCTGTTGCCTAAAATTCCCATGGATGCAATGGCAACCACGCCGATGACAATCCCCAGCATAGCAAGAGAAGATCGGAGCACGTTGATCCGTATATTCCGCTTCGCGATTTCCCAAAAAATCATAGGACAATTCTCCCGTCAGCAATGCGGATAGTCCGCCGCGAGTATTCAGCGATATGCGGATCATGGGTGACCATGATGATCGTGGTTCCGTTCCGGTTAAGGTCGGTCATCAGGTCCATGATACCGGCTCCGGTCTTTGAATCGAGGTTACCTGTTGGTTCATCGCAAAGAAGAATATCAGGATTATTAATGAGTGCCCGTGCGATTGCAACCCGCTGCTGCTGACCCCCGGAGAGCTCAGTGGGTGTATGGGTAAAGAGCGAATCCTCCAGCTGGACTGACCGGAGCACATCCTTTCCCTTTTGCGGGTCCACGGCTTTCTGGGACTTTAACATCATGGGAAACGTGACGTTCTCTATGATATTGAGGAGGGGGAAGAGGTTGAAGTACTGGAAGATGAATCCAATGCGATCCCTTCGCAGGTTGGTCAGTTCGATATCCGACATATCGCCAATGCGGGTACCACTGATGAAAATGTCACCGGTTGTTGGTATATCGAGACAACCCATCAGGTTCAGCAACGTGGATTTGCCTGAACCCGAAGGTCCCATGATTGATATGAATTCTCCCCGATCTACCTGGAAAGAAACACCATCGAGTGCAGTCACGTCACCTGCGGGTAACGGGTATACCTTTGTTACGTCCCGAAATACCATGACCGGTTGTTCGTTCATGGAGATTTCACTTCTTGGATTTTTTTAAGTATACAATCCATCCGCCAATGAATACTGCAAGGATCACGACAGCAGCGATGATCGGGATCAGGGGAAGTCCTGTGTTGTTTGTAGCCGCTGCTCCTGTCACGGAGGCTGATATCTTTACATCCTGCTGCGAGGTATACACATTCCCATCGGCATCCCGGTAGGACAACTGGAGGGGAACGCTATCGGCCTTTGTTGCAGAGAATGTTACTTCGAAGGCGCCGAAATCATCAGGCTTGAGGGCACCGACCACATACGTCTTGTAGGGATCCTGCGGAACTGCCGGTGCAAGGGAAGTGACCATCACGGTATTTGCTGTTTCCAGACCCGCGTTGTTGACATCGCCGGTGATATGGTAGGTACCGACATCATTTTTCACCTTAACGTTGCTGATGACGGGATTTGCCTGTTTTTTATCAACGCCAAAGGTGATCGGGACGTCCATAGTCACGGTGTGAGGGTTGTCACCATTGTCATAGTTCAGGAGAAGATGAAGGTTAGTTGGCTGATCCGCGGTCACCGAAAAATTCACCGGAACTTTTGCACCGGCAGCCAGTTCTCCGACAAAGATTTTTGAGGGTGTTGCAGTAATCCCCGTGCCCGAAACTTCGAGTATAATATTCCTCACCGTATTCTCGCGGGGATTTGCCACCTGTGCATAAATGGTCTTTTTCTTGCCTTGGGTATATGTATCCGGCTTATCGACAATTGTCAGTACGATCGGTGTATTTTCAATCTTGGCAAGTGTCCGGTAATAGAGGCTGTCCGCATCGCGGAAATCTAAGGAAAACGTTGGGTAGTACGTCCCATCCGGACCATCTGCAATGACCTGAAACGAGTATGTTTTTTTCTGGCCGGGTCCGAGATTGGATGAGGAGTCATAGGGGCGGCTTGTTGATTTGATTGCGGTGTCACTGGATAATGAGGCGTGGTTCACTGAAATCCCCGTATCGTTTGCATTCCCGTTGGTGACTTCTACGGTAAGGGTGCCCTTATCGCCCGGGAAAAACACAGCAGGATCATAGGTTGCACTGGACACGTACACTTTGCCAGCGGCAACAATTGATTCGGGAGTGGAATACCCGGCAACTACGCCGACCATGGCGCCTGCGAGCAGAACCAGGCATATGAGAGAAATTAATCGGACTGTTTTCATTTACATCACTGCCATTGAATAAACCATATAGAGAATATAGAGGACTACCGGTATACCGACACTCAGTGCTGCATCACGGGGCGATAATTTACGAGCGTGCTGCATGCCGAAGATCCAGATGTTGGCGCTCCAGAGGAGAAATACCATCGAGATGATCATGGAAATCTGGCTCAGTTCCATCATCGCGGGATCATGCATCAGGGCTTTGACCGCTTCAGTTATCAGATCGGGATTCTGGGAAGCTGCTGCAGAGAGCTGGGGGACGTGAATCCGGGGAATATAGTCCAGTGCGATAATAAAGGTAATGAGTGTTCCAAAGACCTGGGGCAGGTAGCCATAACCTATGAATTCAAGCGTTCGTCGAAACGTTCCTTCGCCTTTGAAAATTAATGAGAACGCATACATCACGCCAGCCCAGATTGCCCAGAAGATGAACGTGCCGATAAGGGCACCAATAGCGGTTGAAAGTACGATAATCGTGCCCATGCCAGGTACAATTCCACCCAGTAGTTGTCCGGTCAATCCCCCGATAAGGTACCCGTACAATGCTCCGGCTATACCTCCGACAAGGACAATGAGTGCCGGAAATTTCAGGCTCTCCTTATCATTCATTGCATTCTGAAAGAATGCACCCGGTCTGACGAGCAGATCAATAATAGAATGTTTCATCTGATGTTCTCCACATTAGGTCGAACCTATCTGTTGTTGCAGAAATAACAACTTCATAACAGGTAATCTCCTTAGCATATTAATGATATTGCTGAAAAATAAAAATCGTTGTTCTTATCAATATATCCCAATTTAGTCTAGTTCAGCAGCCAATCCTGTAAAATTCATTGATCTTTGCTTTTTTTGCAGTTCCATTAAGTCCGGGCAGGGAAGTGATGGATTTTTTTGGAGAGATATTTTAAAATTCAAATTTGTACAACAATGTATATATTTGTACATAACAATGACTATGTATGCAGACAAAAATCCTCCTCGATGAGGAGCAGATGCCAAAGAAGTGGTACAATGTTCAGGCGGACTTATCATCCCCGCTTGCACCGCCGCTCCATCCCCAGACCCACAAACCGATTGGTCCTGCGGATCTGTCAGCCATCTTCCCGATGGAGCTGATTCGCCAGGAAGTGACTACCGATCGTCATATCGACATACCTGAAGAAGTCCAGGAAGTACTGCACCTCTGGAGGCCAAGCCCCCTGTACCGTGCTCACCGGCTCGAGAAATTCCTAAAAACCCCGGCGAAGATTTACTACAAGTGGGAAGGCGTCAGTCCCGCGGGCAGTCACAAGACGAACACGTCGATCCCGCAGGCATATTACAACATGAAGGCAGGGATCGAGAGGATCGCCACCGAGACAGGCGCAGGACAGTGGGGAT
>Ga0265296_1004285_pt1 | contig 12479 bp, 9 predicted proteins | sample MunlanPumphouse1_FD_189073 | JGI IMG/M metagenome (GOLD analysis project Ga0265296, IMG submission 189073) | Groundwater microbial communities from a municipal landfill in Southern Ontario, Canada - Pumphouse #1 | ecosystem: Environmental > Aquatic > Deep subsurface > Groundwater | place: Canada... | reverse complement strand
CGGGCGTATGGGTGGGCGCTGAAGACCGGAGCGTCCACTTCAGGACTATCAGCCTGGGGCAGGGAGCCAATATGGCCCTGCCAATCTGGGCCCTTTATATGCAGAAAGTATTAGCCGACAAAACCTTACAAATCAGTAAAGGGGATTTTGAAAGGCCCGTCCAACCCCTTTCAGTGCAGCTTGACTGTGATAAATTTGAGAAAGACCAGGAATACCTGGATGAAGAACTCGAAATAATGGAATTTTAGGGCCGATCAAGCTTTAACCTGCGGATTGCTTTACTTGCTGATCTGCTTATATAACTCAGACCTGCTCAACGGATAATCCTTTAATTTTACAGGGTTGAATTTGTTAAGGCTATCTTTAAATTCAGGTGGGATATAATAAAAGTCAGCCTGACCAGCAAAAGAATTCCGGTAAATTATCAACTTTACCCAATTTATTTTATTTACCCTAAGATAGAAGTCTATACCAGGCTCATAAAGCCAGTAAATTCCGAAGTTAACCCGTCTTTCATTATTAGGTGCAACAGATTTCATGTTGTCGAGGTTCTCGGTCAGCATTTGTTTTGTATCTGCATCATATTGCCAGTCGAAATAATACCGGAAATTAGCCGTGTTGTAAAAATGAAAAAGGATAAGTAATGACACAAGTCCCGCGACAATTCGCACCGGGACCTGGAATCCTTTAAATGCAGCGATTATATCAAAGCAGGCAATAAGGGTAAACAAAAACAAAGGCAGTATGAAGAGGGCAGTCCGTTGCTGGGGGTATCGCGAACCCATCAGTACATGTTGCAGGAAAAACCAAAGGCAGACGATCATCAGCAGGCTGAACACCTGGAAAAGCCCGGATCGTGTCGCGTTCCATCTGTCTTTGTAAATGTGCCAGACCAGAAGCATTACAAACATAGCGGAAAGCACCTGGAATACTATCGTAAGACTGACCTGCATAGTATCTCCGAGAAACTGCCCGTACAGACTATGCCGTATCACGGAACGGAATAAATTATCCCAGAATCCATCTTTATTCGCCCGGGCAGAGAATTCCCCTATGACTTCCAGCCTGATGATCGGCCCGACGATCAAAGCAGCCAGGCCTGCGGAGACGATCAGAACAGGCATATTCACCTTCAATAAAGCCAAAATGGAAGATTTAAAGGGTTTCTTCAGCCTGATTAAATCTATGATCATCAGAAAATTGATCAGGAGGATGATGGAGAAATACATAGGAATGAAGTTAAAATTGCTCAATACCCCTAAAGCATTCATGATCATTGATCCCCATATGTAAAGCGGTTTTCCCTGCTGCCAGAACTTCATCATGAGGTAAATACCAATCACCAGCATACTGATCTCCAAGCCATAGCCCCTCGAGATCGAAAAGAAATCAAGTAGGTAGGGATTAACGTTTATCATTATAAAACCGGCGATGGCCACATATTTATCCTTTGTCAGTAAACGGATGATTTTCCAGGAGAAGTAGAGGTACAACAGGTGGGCGATCAGGTTTGGCAGGCGAAGGGTGAATTCGCTGATTCCAAATAGCGAAGTGGTAAGCTTGACCAGCAGCGAATTCAGCACATGGTTGCCAAGTTGAAGGTTTGTAAACAGGATGATGTCCCTCACGGGATAAATCGAATACCCAAGATAGTTGCCCACTTCGTCGTGCGTGATCGACGACCCGGCAGCACGAATAAAAGTATAAGCCGCCAGGCCAAGCGACAGAATCAAAAAAACCACGTTTTCATTTGAAATCTTTTTCATATCATTAATTTTAATTCACCGGGAACTCATCTCATTTTTCCGGTTCTATTAATTCAATATTAATATCGTCAACTAATACCTTGCCGGGACCCCTGAACCACAAATAAACCGAAAGTACATCCTTTACCGACCGGACTTCCGGAGTGAGATAATCCACCGTCAACAAATTCCAACGATTCGGAATAATTTCCAGATGCCGGTTTTCAAAGGATGCCGTACGGTATTTGTAATATTTTTCATTGTGGCTGAAAGTCACTACCAGCAGCGGCAGATCATCTTTCAGATCTGAAACCGGAAATATCCACGCACGTGCCCTGATCCAGGCATGGTCTTTCCTGGTAAGATCGTCATATGGAATATGATAGCCAGGGGAAAATCGCTGTAAAGGGCTCATAACCAGGGCATGTTTCCCGGAATAGGCAAGGGAATCCGTGATCTTGAGCTGCGAAGTTGCTCCAGCATCCTCGAAATCCTGGAAAAGCAATTGTTTTGGAGGTAAGTAACCGGATTCAGCCGTAAAATATTCATTATTTGAGGTTGGCCGTTCAACGAGAAGCAATTGCTTAAGTTCAGGATCGACTTTCGTTTTGAAAAAAACCGATTGGTAATATGCCTTTGTCATCCTGGACCCGTGAATGATCCCATGATTCAACTGCCAGTTTTGAAAAAGGTTCAGAATAATGAAAAATATGAATATCAGGGCAAAAAGGATGCGGATCGATATTGCTTTCCCTTTAATAAAACTCACAAAATACCCCAATACCACCGACATCACAGCATAAGACTGTACCAGCGCCCTCTGCCCGAAACTCTCCGCATACCACCAGCACGACCAGCTGGACACCAGGTATAAATTGAGGATGAAATAAATAGCCAGCGACAGGAAGATGTCGAGGTTTTTACGGAACAGGAAGTAAAATCCGGCGATGGCAAATATCATTATCGGGGTATAAATGAACAAACCTTTCCTGAAACTGAATAGCTCCTGTAACAGATAAGGCCGCAGAAATTCGAATCCTTCCCCCGGATTATCGTAGGAATAAAAGAGGAACTTCCCAGTGAGAAACTTCCAGTAAATCAGTTGCGGCACCCATGCCAGGAGGAATCCTGCCCCTGCCAGACCAAGGCCTTTACAGTTCCTGATGAACAGGCCGGCCTTGCTTATCAGCGACTTCCAATCCTTCACGCCCCAAAAAACCGGAATCAGCAACGAAACGATGTCTGTAGGTCGGATCATGCTCGCAAGGCCGCAGGTAAGTCCCAGCAGAATAGCCTCCCTTGTTCTGAAGGTCTTATGCCACCTGATAGTCAACCAGAGGATGATGGCATACAGCGAAAACAGCAAGTTATGCGACATTGCCCCCTTGAAGACGGATTCGGAAAAATAATTCGTTCCTAAAAATATAATGATCAATATAATAGCAACTATTTTATCGTCGAAAAATTCTAAAAGTACTTTTCTAAGAAAATACAATCCAGTGATGCTGAAAACCAGGCATCCGACAAATACTGAATATTGGTAGGGCAGCGAGAAACCATCTGCCGGAAAGCCCAGGGTAAGTGCCAATATATGACCGATAACGAAAAACGGCAGATAAAGAATGGCAAGCCCGGAGGTGTACTTGATTACCATGTTGCCAGTCGGAGACACTACGACCTGGTAGAAAGAGGCTGAATTATGATAATTGGCAAGAATTTCCTGTACAAAGCCCGTTTCTTTCAATCCCAGATCGTTGTATATAAAGAGGGCAGGCAAATAGAGATAATGTCCGAATACGTCCCACGAAAGGATGTTCAGCGGTGGCAATGCAACAGCCACACCGATCAGGATAAGACTCAGCGCAATAAAAGTGAACCATGAACAATTTGACCTGAAAGCAAGTGTCATAGAAATCTGAAGAATGATCGCAGGTTATTCGGGTCAAATTTAATCGATTTTCCCGATTGACTTTTATGCCCGTGCAAATTTATCTTACAATTGTTTAATGACTATCTTTGCAGGAATCCTGTATCCAAAGGCTTTTTTAGTGTCTAACTTAATATAATCTCCTTGGACAATCTTAATAACATATCCGTCATCATACCAGCATACAATGAGTCAGATGGTATAAAGGATTTGCTGAAAAAGATGATTGAAGAAGGTTATCATAATAAATATGAAATTATTGTGGTTGACGACGGCTCAACGGATGGCACCGCTGAAATAGCCCGCTCATTTCCGGTGAAAGTTATCAGCCACAGTTCCAATAAGGGTTATGGCGCCTCCTTGAAGACGGGCATACGAAAAGCTTCTGGCGATTATGTCATCATGATGGACAGTGACGGACAACATGATCCGAAATATCTGCCCGAGATCGCAGGAATGCTTGCCGATCATGAAATGGTAATCGGTACCCGAAGTGCAGCTTCTTTCCAGACCAAAACCAGGCAAGTCGGCAAAAGAATTATCAGATGGGTGGGTGAATTCCTTGTGGAGCAAAAATTGCCTGATTACAATTCCGGTTTTAGGGGATTTAAGATGAGCTTGATTCACGGAATGTTGCATATTATGCCCAATGGTTTCTCATTTTCTACAACCTCTACCCTCGCCTTTCTGAAGGAAGGTTATTCCATTGGCACATTGCCTATCGATGTTGCACCCCGAAAGGGCCGGTCCAGCAATGTGAAATTCATCAAAGACGGATCAAAGACCATGATGCTTATCCTCAGGATCATCATGCTGTTCAATCCTTTGAAGATTTTTCTTCCAAGCAGTATCATCATATTTCTGGCAGGTACCTCATTTGGTATTTACGGCTATATCGTTACGGAGCGATTCTCCAACGGAGCCATTGTGCTGGCCATCCTGGGGATGTTTTTATTCTTTATCGGACTTGTCGCTGATCAGATATCCATCCTTAACAGAAAATATTGATCCTTTAGGATTGAATTATGGCTTACCCTATTACGAATAGCTGGACAGACCGTGAAGTTGAATTACACTGGGATCGTGTGGCCTCCATTTATATTCAGGAAAATAAACGGGTAAAAGGAACCCATGACCAGCGCTTCCGGGAAAGCATTAAATACCTTGCCGTTCGGAAGGGGGATAAGGTACTGAATATCACCAGCAGGGATTGTGAAGCTGTGGATTACATCCTGAAAGAGGAACCGGACTGTGAGGTTATTAACGCGGAAATATCTTCCCGTTTGATGGAGGTGGCACAAAGCCTGCGGCCAGGGTTGACACAGGTTAAAATCGACAGCTATTCAGAGCTTCCTTTTGCGGATATGACTTTTAACCGTATTATCAGCCTTGAAACGCTTGAACATGTTGCTTATCCCCGCTGTTTCCTGGAAGAACTTTACCGTGTTTCGACCGATAATGTTGTATTGGTTCTGAGTTGTCCACCTGCAACCAGTGAATTTCCATACAGGGTTTACACAGCTTTATTTGGCGGCCACGGGGAAGGACCGCACCGTTTTCCGTCATCAAAGGAGGTCAAATACCTGATAAATCAGACCGGGTGGAAATTAATGTTCCATGCAGGGACGCTGCTTGTCCCGGTAGGCCCGGGATGGCTTAAAAAATTCGGAGAAACGATCATTAATCGCTTCCAGGGAACGTTTATATCAGAATTAGGAATCCGTCAGTTTTATTGTTGTGAGAAAGCCTGAAAACTTAGACGAAGTAATAAGGCATGGCTTATGCAACCGCTGCGGGAGTTGTGTCGGTCTCGCCGGAGGCAGGATCGTTTTCGACGACCGAACCGGCAGGTATCTTCCTGTCATCCGTGAGCCTTTGGATGAGGCAACCTCAAAATTAGTCTGGGAGGCTTGCAGCGGAAAAGGCTTTGATTTTCCGAAACAAAAAGTGTCTGTTTTCGGAGACTCCAGGGGTCACCTTTTCATCGGCCATTATGAGAAAATCTATATCGGCTATTCAAAAGACCCTGAAATCCGGCTAAATGCAGCCAGCGGAGGCATCATTTCGAATATCCTGATCTGGTTACTGGTAAAGAAAATGATCGATGGGGCAGTGGTTCTGGGTATGTCTGAAGATGAGCCCTGGCTGGCTAAACCATTTATTGCAACCACGAAGGAAGATATCCTCAAAGCAGCGCAAAGCAAGTATATCATCGGCCCGGTCAATGAAATACTTCCGGAAATAGGGAAGTTTAAAGGGGTGCTCGCCTATGTCGGCCTGCCGGGGCAGGTGCATTCGATTCGTTTATTGCAGCAAATGAACTACGCGTCAGTCAGGAATATAAAATATATCTTCGGCCCTTTTTATGGAAATACCCTTCATTTTTCTTCTGTTAAAAGCTTTCTTCGCTCATTTGGTGTAAAAGATCATACGCTTATCCGTAAACTGTACTTCCGTTATGGCGAATGGCCGGGAAAAATGAGGGTGGAACTGAAGGATGGGCGGATTTTTGAACTACCGAAATTCCACGCCAACTACCTGATCCCTTTCCATATCCTGAAAAACAGCCTTTTATGCACCGATCTCACCAATGAGTTTACGGATATTTCCGGCGGTGATGCCTGGGCGCCGGTTTATGAAGAAAGAGGGAAAGGATTTTCGATGGTCATAAGTCGGTCTGAAGCAGGAGAAGATATCCTCCAAAAAATGCAGCTTGAAGGGAGTCTGGAATTGAACCCAATTGGTGAGCAGGATGCTGTTGAAATGCATTCTCACGGCTATGACCTTAAAAAGAGAGGCGCTTTCATCAGGATGAAATACAGGAGCTGGCTGGGAAAGCCTAATCCCGATTATGGCTATCAACTTAAGGGTTTCCCGCTGAGCCGTTATCTCATGGAAATCGTCATTGACGCTCTTTTCTTAATTGCCGGCACCGGTTTCTCACGTTGGGTTGCAGAAAAAATCCCACCACAAACCCTCGGCAACATTTTTGAAAAAGCAAGAAAATTCTGGAAGAAGTCAACATATAAGATTAAGAGGGAGAAGTTAGAAGACAGAACTAATAATTCCTAATTCCAAATTCCAAATTCCAAATAATGACCACTTAATGACAATTGATTTACCATTAACCACTAACCAATAACCAATAATCAATAACCAATAACCAATGGCCCACCGCCGCTTCAACCTGTTCCTTATTATCCGCCTGGCCGGGATAGTCATGTTCATCGTGGTCCTCTCCCGGACAAACCTCGAAGAATTATGGGGCTGGCTGCAACAAATTAACGTTTGGATGATCGTGATGGCTTTATTATTCCAGGTCCTTCTCCTGTTATTTAAATGCATTCGTTGGTACTTGCTGAATGAGAGCGGTTTTCAGCCTAAAGCTATATACCAGCGTTTTGGAGAGTTCCTTGAGGCATATGCCATTGGAGTGGTCACCCCGGGGCGTATGGGTGAAATCTTAAAAGCAGGCCACGCCAGCGGACGAACTGGGGTGGTCAGCTCAGGATTATTGGTCATAACCGAAAGAGGGTTTGATCTGAGCATATTCTTTTTTGTCGCCGGGATTGTACCTGTGCTCGGATATCTTTCCGGATTAAACAAGGCATTTGGTTACCTTCTGATCATGATTTCTTTTCTTGGAACCTTTCTTTCCTTTTCAATACTTATTTTCCCTCGTGTAGTCAGGGTAATTGGAAATATTTTGAAGCGTCTTAAGATCATTGCCGGGGAACAGCCATTAATATTCGTCTTAAGAAAAAGCAGTGACCTGTTTTATTTTACTATTCTTTCAGTGATTGGTAATCTTTGCGCATTCCTCTCTTTTTATTATACAGCCCTTGCTGTTATAATAAACCTCGGTTTCATTCCAATCTCAGGAAGTGTTGCTTTGGCCGGGGTAATTAATACAATCCCTGTGACTATAATGGGGCTTGGCACAAGGGATTTAACATTACTTTATGTCTTAAAGGAAATACCCCAGGCGCAAGTGCTGGCTTTTTCAGGCCTTATCCTTCTTGTCTCCCAAATTGGAGGAGGTGTCATATCCCTTCTGGCTGGCCAGTTTTTTTTGTTAAAAGCAAAGAAAAGCTGATTGAAATATTAGGCTTATAAACAGGTTTGCCTGTTAACGATTTACTTTTTGTCTTCAGGTTTTAAATAACCCCTTTCAAAAATGTTATATTTTAAAATGCACCAGATCGCCCTGAAGCCATCTTTTGCACCAATCTTTTTTCCTTCCTGATAAGTTCTCCCATAGTAAGAAATGCCAACTTCGTAAATCCTGATACCCGGAAAACGCCTGATTTTAGCTGTCACTTCAGGTTCAAATCCGAAGCGGTTTTCCTTGAATAAAATCTTCTTGATATACTCCGACCGGAACATTTTATAGCAAGTTTCCATATCGGTCAGGTTCAGATTTGTGAACATGTTCGAAGTAAAAGTGAGAAATTTATTCCCGATAGTATGCCAGAAAAAAAGGACACGGTGAGGCTTACTTCCCATAAAGCGTGAACCGTAAACCACATCTGCAAATCCACTTATCATAGGTTTCAGCAGATCATTGTATTCCTCTGGATCATATTCAAGGTCGGCATCCTGGATGATGATAATATCTCCTTTTGCCTCCTGTATGCCACGGTGAAGAGCGGCGCCTTTTCCCATATTCACTGATTGGTTGAAGAACTTCATATCCTGTTCAGAATGAGTCTCAATATATTGATTGATAACTGTTTCCGTTTGATCCCGCGAACAGTCGTTCACTAAAATAATCTCTTTTTTGATTCCATTGATCAGTTTTACAGCCAAAACCTTATCAAGAATCAGATGGATGGTCTTTTCTTCGTTATAGGCCGGAATGATGACAGAAAGCATAAGTGGATTCATAACAAAATATTAATGCAGATAAGCAGAGGTTAAAGTCTTCAAAATTGATGATTTTTTTATTATTTTCATTAAAAATTATGGGAGAACTGAAAGATACTCCACGACCAGGTTGTCAATGTAAATCTCCCCCTTTCCGGGATACCACACATAAGCCTTGAGGCTTCCACCTATAGGGAAGTTGGTCATAACCGGAGTCAGAAGAAATATTTCACTCCATTTTTCTTTTTCCAGTTTGAAATAAGTTCCTTTCATCTTAAGGTACCTGTATATTTTACCATTTGCATCGAAGATAGAAAAAACTAAAATGACTTTCTGGATTTCCGCTCCTTCAGGAATATAAACTTTTACACTTGCCCTTACTATGATCTTGTTGAAGCTAGAGAATTCCGAGAGGTTTTTGAAGATCGAAGGACTATAAACCCAGGTGGAATCTACACGGTAAGAGTATTTCCCGTTGATTGAAAATGCATCCGAATAATATTTTTTCCGGTCATCGTTTGGAAGGCTTTCAAAATTAAGGGAATCGATGGTCAGCCATTTAGTGCCTAAAGCTGGAATTTTTTTCCTCTGAAATATTAAAGACATATAATTCTGTCCCTGAAAGATAGCATAGTCTTGGTCTGGCACGAATCCGTCAATAACCTGAAAGTTCGGATTATCGAGTAATTCGGTAAGCAGCAATCTTTCCTCGAATTCGCTGAAATGGGTATCCCAAACCACAACCTGACCTTCAGCAAGGCCTAAAGTAGGTTTTGACGGATCGGGAAGAGATGTTCTCATTCCATTCAAAGCAAAAGGATTTGCATTCATGAAAAAAGGTAATTTTGGATCGGAGTAAATGATTTTATCCTCTTTGAAACCCTTTATTTTTAAAGCTTCTGCTGTTTTTTTCATTACCAGGTTCTCTTTGACAAGAGGAGCGGGTATGTCGTTAAAAATGTATGGTGAGATGAGCACCGATCCCAAAATAAAACTGATTATGAAAGGTTTAATCCACCCCGGTTTATTTTTCCCCATTAAGATAAAGTTTAATCCCATAATAGCCAGGAACCCGCCCAGAGGCATGATGCAAGCCATAAACCGTTTACTGCCAAGAACTCCCAGCATGCCCTGCCACCAGAGAAAGCTATGGACCAGGATAAACAGGAAAAAGGAGCCCATGATCAGAAAATTCTGAGTTACCCAGGGAGTAGAAAATTTTGATTTTTTATCTTTATAAATCCTGATAATCAAATATATAACACCAAGCACAGCAAGGATTAGCAAAGGCCATCCCATCAGTGTATGAAATTGAACGATGTAGTACCAGAAACGACCGCTGCCGTATATCGCGCTTCCCTTTTCACCATAAGGCATTGTTGTAAAAAACCAAAACAGGTCTTTATAATGTAAATACCCTACCAGGCTATAAATGATATACCCCGTGAAGAGAAAAGGAATGGCTTTAAATTTTTTAACAAGAATAAAAGCAAGCAGGAAAATGACAAGGAACATAATCCCTTCTGTACGAGCATAAGGAATGAAGGAAATAATAATAGCAGATAATATACTTTTCTGTTTAAGAAAGTAATAAATGCCCGCTACAAGTACCAGGCAAAACAGGATTTCCGTAAGGCTGGTAAAAAGAGTGATCATGTAAACGGGAGCGAAAAGTGAGAATGGAATGACTGCGAGTGCATACCGGAAATTGAGTTCTTTAGCAATCCGGTATATTTGCCAGGCCGAAAGCAATCCGCAAAAGATGTTGAAAAATATAGATCCCTGTAAGCCAAACTGCGCAAATGGAGCAGATAATATGGTAAACAACGGTTTACCCCAATGATGCACTAAAAGCCAAGGGTATTTGAATGCATAGCGAGCAATTTGATAATGTGTGATGGAATCCGTATCTCCATATAATCCTACAGAAATCAAGGAAATCGAAAAAAGATAAATCAAACAGACAAAAAGGATGATCAATGCCCAGGTGTCTTCCCTGATTTCTTTTATCTTACGTAAGTCAAACATAGTTAAGTATTTCCCTGTAAAGGTAATAAAACTGATCTCTTTCAGCGGATTGCATATACACTTACATATTTCCTGTTTTCAATGGCATCCACCTGGTAATGTTCTTCTATATACTTTTTCACTTTTGCCTGATAAGCTATGATCCTTTCCCCGCTTTTCAACTGTTCTTTACTCTTTCGGTTCACCTTCTGGCCCTTATTCTGCAAGAGGTTCTGATAAAACAGGCATTGAGCATCGTAACCATCAAAGGTCAGGACATATCCGTCGAGGTTTATTTTACCCTGAATCCCGTCGCGAAGAAAATACGAAATCTCATGATCAGGCAGGTACCATGGGCGTTCAGTCTTATAGTTGGCTTCCTTAAAAGTTAGGCGGACTGGTTCATAAAACATCAATACAAGAAATGAAACCGGGATTATAATTAATATCCATTTTCTGAAACGCTCGTAAATACGAAAGAACGTGAAGCATATCACCCAGATGAAGTTGGCGATGATCAGGGCAAAAAACGGGAACTCCGGCAGATCATACCAGGGTAGTTTCGTGCCCGATAAAGTAATGATGATCAGATGGGAGACAATAAGGATCAGGCTGAATAAATGCAGATTCCGGGCAAATTTTTCCTTAATAAAAAAACCTGCAACCAGAGACGGCACAATAAAAACAAACCATTTCTGCATACGGGGAAATTTAAATTGCTCAATGTAATACCATGTCTTTTGATCATTCCCCTCGATGGCCTGCAGATACCTGCCGCCAAGTTCATTTTCAGAGACCGCCCTGAGATATCCGGGATTTAACAATTCCCTGGTCAAGTAATAACCTCCAATAATAATCAGAAATATTAATGCTCCGATGTAGATTTGTCTGTTTTTGAAGACGTCTGCCAGCGATTTCGAGACCAAGGCCCAGATCAGCAAAGCCGGCAGGAAAAATAATCCTGCGATCCCTTTGGTCATAACCGCAAGGGTTATTAAAATGGCTGTGTAAAGCAGGTATTTTGGTTTTTTGCTTTCGGTAAACAGGAAAAAGGTAAAGCTGTATAAAAACATGAACAGGGTCAGCAAGGCATCAAAATCACCTGTACGGGTGCCGTGAAAATCGACATATCCGTTAATGGTGATGAGCACAACCGCCCAGAACAGGCCAAACAACAGATTTTTTAGATATTTTGCTGCTAGGAACATTATGACCAGGCAGGTGAACAACCCGGCAAGAGCAGAAGGCAGCCTCACTGCAAGTTCCTTCGGGCCCAAAATCATCATGAAAATGGTTTGGCTCCAGACAAGTAAAGGAGGCTTGGTTCCCCAAAGATCAGGTTTGCCATTGTAATGCGTGACAATCAGGTTGCCGTTATGCATCATTTCGTAGGCGTTGACACCCCTGCGTGCTTCGTCATACTGCCGGAGCACCAGGGCATCCAGTCCATGGAACAAGGGATATGGAATAAAAATGAAAAAGAGGAAAATGATCAGATAAGTATGCCAGGATTTGAAAGAAATTTCTATAGGCGGCTTTTGCCACAAAAAACAGCTAAAATCCATTTTATTCATGATAATAAACCCGTTTTACCCTTCGCGATAATCCGGCCAGCACCTCATACGGTATAGTTTCCATTTCATTGGCAAGGTCCTGCAAAGGCCTTTCCGGGCCGAAAATAATGACTTCGTCACCTTCCGCCGCTTCAATTCCGGTGATATCAAGCATGCACATATCCATACAGACATTTCCTACCAGTGGTACCAGCCTGCCTCCGACCAGCAGGTGGCCTTTCCCGTTACTCAGTCTTCGGCTGAGCCCATCGGCATAACCAATGGGAACGATAGCCAGCCTGAGTTCCTGTTCCGAACTAAAAGCCCGGTTGTACCCGATGGTTTCCCCTGCATTGATATTTTTTATCTGGGAGATGGTAG
>Ga0265296_1004284_pt1 | contig 12480 bp, 10 predicted proteins | sample MunlanPumphouse1_FD_189073 | JGI IMG/M metagenome (GOLD analysis project Ga0265296, IMG submission 189073) | Groundwater microbial communities from a municipal landfill in Southern Ontario, Canada - Pumphouse #1 | ecosystem: Environmental > Aquatic > Deep subsurface > Groundwater | place... | reverse complement strand
CCCGGCCCCCCTATGAATACTACAGCGTCAAAATTCGCGACTTTTAGATTATCAATCAAAATGTCGACAGGCATCACTGTTCCTTCGACCCCTATACTTGGTTCACAGCTGGTTGACGCGATTACTACTTTTGCGCCGTTATTTTCGAGGATATTCTTTGGAATTGTCAGCTCGGGGTCCCTAAAATTTTTATGAGCTATAATCATCGCGACTTTTCGTCCTGCAAGTTCCGGCATGTTCGTCCTCGGCTTTCTTTATGTTACAATTATAGCATATTTATAAGGTGTAAAAATGGATATGGTCGGCAAGGTAATATTCGTAAAAGAAATAATTTTATCTAAAATCTTTTCCAATTACTATCGTAAAGTCCGACCTGATATCGCCTATCGAGGATACCTCGACTTTCCTGATGCCGATTTCTGAAGCGATTTTTTTTGCGCCGGATTGATCGCCTTTTTGCGCGATAACGCGTGTTTTTGAATAATCATCGTTGCTGATATTTTGGATGCTGCACAAGAAATAAGCGCTCTCTTTGCTTTTTAGTTTTCTTAACACCTTATCGGTATTACCATCGTTTCCGCTGCCGTTTATAATCGCGATATTCGGGACATATGATGCTTTGTTTCTTTTGGAAGGCCATGTAAAATATTTTTCAACTATAAATTTTGTTTTATCCCTGTCCGCGACCCAGTAATTTTCCGAAAAATCACCAGGGAGAAGAATCATATTCATTCTATTTTTCCCAGTCATCCGAAGCATGTTAACAACCGTCAATTTATCCAAAAAACCCAGGTTTGTTTTGATGCCGAAAGCAGTAGGAATGAGCCATGGCATCCGGAACAATGTTACCGGGCTTGCAAGCTGCTGCGACAGGCTTGTCATAAATTCATGCTGATGCTGAATTCTGGCTATATCACCAAGACTTTCGTGCCGAAATCTTATAAATCCCTGCGCTTCGTCTCCGGATAATTTATGCCAGCCTTCTTTTAGATTTATGTTTAATTTTGCAGCATGGTCTACGTAATACATATTCTTGTTTATATAGACCCTTATGCCTCCCATCGCGTCAATCAGGCTAACTATTGTTTTTGGCGTAATTTTTATATATTTATCCACATGAATATTTAAAAACTTTTCGACAGTGTCGATAGTAAGCTTTTCGCCCCCATAAGTATTTGCGGAATTAATTTTTTGAAATCCATAATCCGGGATTTTTGCCATTGTATCCCGGGGTATAGAGAGCATGGTTACATTTGACGTAAAAGGATTTAAGGAGATCAGGATCAGGACATCAGTTCTTGTATTGTTCCCATTGGTCTGGCGATGGCCGTCATAATTAATATCTGTTCCCATAACAAGAATATTTACGGGTTTGCTTGGGATCCCGATTCTTAAGAAATAGGGTATTACTCGCGGAGCAAAAATATAGAGCCAAAGGTAAGCAAGTAATATGTAAAAGATAATAAGCGCAATACGACTGATCTTATCTTCGCCGATGAATTTTTCAGGTTTCTTTATCATTGATTATAAATTATACCACGCGCGATCAATATTGAATAAGTTGGCATAAAAATTGCTGGTAACTAACCGAATAGTGAAAGGGGGTGATTATATGACAGGAAGTTTAAACAGGACGATTTTGACGGGGAGGCTCGCGGCAGATCCGGATCTTAGATACACGGGAAATGAAATTCCAATAGTCCATTTTCCGCTAGCAGTTGGAAGAATCCCAAAAAGCGGTGAGAAAGAAGCGGAGGTTGATTTTATCAAGTGTATTGCTTGGAGAGGACTCGCAAAAATTTGCAGCGAATACCTTAAAAAGGGCAGGCTGGTTGCGGTTGAGGGCAAGCTTCAGATGCGAAAATATGAGGTAAACGGGAAAAAACGCTCCGAAGCAGAGGTTGTTGTCGATAACATGCAGATGCTTGATAATAAGTTTTATAAAGCTGCTGAAAAAGCGGCTCCGGATAAAAAGGATGAGTTGATTCCGGCTGTTTTGGAAGAGTAATTTATCTCCTCATGCAGGCCAGTCCCGACTTTACGGTCGGGACTCCGCTTGAGGAATTTTTAGACAGTGTCGAAATATTCGACAATATTTTATAATTTACGGAGGAATATTTAATGACAAATGACAAAACTCATAATTTAAAATTAAATTGTTTAATTAAAGAGGCTCATGAATTATTGTTGATCCTTAGTAGTATTATCAATAAGACAAAAAGTATTTGATTATTATTGATTTAGGATTCATTTGGATTTTGCCATTGGGATTTTGGATTTAATAGTATGTTATTAAAATATAATTTCTTTAGAATCAAAGACAGGTCCTTCTTTGCAGACACGTTGGAATCCGTGTTTAGTTTGGCAGACGCAGGAAAAGCATCCACCTAATCCACAGCACATAAATTCTTCCAAAGATAGCTGGCATACGACATTGTTTTTATTGGAAATTTTGGCGATTTCCCCAAGCATAGGCATAGGGCCGCACGCGTATGTTGTAAATCCCAGGGTTTTCAAAAGGATATTAGTGATTAGGCCCTGTTCTCCGTAGCTGCCGTCTTCCGTGGCGACAAAAACTTCCGCCCCAAGATTTTTAAAATCTTCTTCACAAATAACAAAATCCTTGGTTTTCGCGCCGATTAGGACGTATATTTTCTTTCCGATCCTAATTAACTCCTGTGCTAAAAACATAAGAGGGGCTATCCCCATTCCTCCGCCGACAAGAACAGCGGTATCTTTTGTTAAATTTAAATCAAACCCATGGCCAAGAGGCCCGATCACGTCAAGCAGAGTACTCGGGTTTTGTTTTGAAAGAGTTTTTGTGCCGCTGCCTTTTATTTCATAAATTATTGAAACATTATTGTTGGATATTCTATGCACTCCGAAAGGTCTTCGCAAAAGCGGAAAGTCCGTATCATTGCATCTAACATTTAAAAATTGTCCCGGTTTTGAGGCAGCGGCGATATCCGGAGATTCGAAAATAAGCTTAAAACGATCCGGGGCGATTTGTCTGTTTTCAATAATTTGGCAGTTTTGCTGGAATAGCATTATGAACCATTATACAAAATATTGGCTTTAATGTGAAATCGTATTACAAAGTAAATTATCGGCCTAAATGGGCGGAAATATCAAAAGACGTGATATTTTTTAACACGAGCCATTGCGCCGCGTATCCTTTTGCGGAAATAATTTCGCCGTTTGGTCCAATAACTAAATCCGCATTGTGCAGCTGGTCATCAACGGCGCCTTTTATCATTGCCCGTTTTTGGGCAAGATTAGGCCCGGAAAGAATTATGCTTTCAAAATTCTTGCGTCTTATCACGAGTTGCCTGAAAATAAAAAACGGCAGATATTCACTTTCAGGAAATGAGAAAGCGATCGAAATGTCCCAATTGATATGAGCCGGATTGAATTCAGGATCCAAGATCCATGTTCCCTCGAACAGTAAGCGATTGTCTTCGGGAAGAATGGACAGTGTTTTAAACATTTCCGCGCTGTCATATTGATCTGAAAGTTTTTCCTGAGCGGCCAAGGCAGCGGATTTATTCCGCAGTCTCCGGAACTTGTCCATATGAACATGTTCAAATTCGAATCCAGACGCAATCAAAGCTTTTCTTAGCACTGTTTTCCCTGTTGCCGGATGACCTGCCAGCCTGATTTTTGCCGGAGATCCGGTTTTTTCTTCAATCCACTGAATAATCCCGGTAACGTGATCTGATAGGGATTTCATGTCAATAACTTGCCTGTCAGGTTTGATGTGCAATTGTTCCGCTTTGCAAAACCCTAATCGGGAAAACTCTGCTGGTCTTGAATCAAATATATCGGATATAAAAGAGTTGTAAAGGCCAAAGGCTTTTTCATAATCGCGATTGACCAGCGCTAAACGGATGATATCTATTGTTGGATTATCTATCTTTTTATACGGCGCTATGCTTTTTACCTCGGAACATATATCCCTGTCGATCAGCCATTCAATTTTTTCGGCAAGTGCCATGTCAGAACAAAGCGCGGCTACAGACCAAAAGAGAGCCAGGGAATTAATATGTGGAGAAAATACCTGGAAGGGGTATTGATATCTTAGGACGTCGAGAAATGATTCTCTCATTCTCACCGCTTTTTCCGCAAAGTCATAATGTTCAGGATTCGTAAAAACTCTTGAGGCATATTGGAGGGGAGCCCTCATGCCGGGCGCATCCAATTTGTCATACAACACTCTTTGCGGCATCCTGGCCATAATTCTAGAATTTTCACTGGTCTGCATAAAATCCGTTGCATTAAGCGTCGCCCCTCGTTCAATAAATTCTGTTGTTTTTTTAACAGTGTTATGGACATCAACAGGGCTGTCATTTAACCCTCCGAAAGTTATAATGTTTATGCCTGGTATAATTCCTGCATTTTGAAGGGCGTTTAATACAGCTTCGTTTTGTGCGACAGAAATATCTTTTTTCATATCATCCAACGCCTGCTGATTAAAGCTTTCGATGCCGATATATACTCTTTTTATTCCCGCATTTTTTAAGAGAGCAATTAATTCCAAATCCGGATCAGCGGCTTTCGGGTCAACGCATAAATCGTCTGATCTTGCTTTAATCGATTTGGGAATGCCGGAAAGATCGTGCTCGATAATTTGCTCGCAAAAATATCTCACTACGCCTTTGTGTGTTGTAAAATTATTATCCAAAACCTGTACCGCGTCATATTCGCCAGTAGAATATTTTCCTTTAATTTCGGCAATCACCCTGTCAACCACCGATAAAAGCTGCTTTGGACCTGACTTGTCATGATTTCTTAAAACATCACAAAAGATGCACCGGCCTCTGCAATGGTCGGATGTCATGACGACAATTGGTTTTTGACCTATTATATCGCCTAAGACTAATCCCATATTTCTGCTCGCATCAGCGTATGTGGAGTTATGATAGATATCTCTTTCATTAAGAGGAACATCTTCCTGCCTCGGATCATGCGTGATATGTCGTGTTTTTAATTGCTGGACAGGAGGCAGAATTTCGCCGTCTTTGAATGTCCAGACATTCATTTGTCCGGAAATTGCTTCAAGGACAGGCGACTGTCCCGAATGTATTTTTCTTGCAATCTCATATAAAGTATTTTCTCCTTCGCCTATGGCTGCCGCGTCTACAGGGAAAGATGATAAAAATATATTCGGATGCATGCATTCAAATATTTGTCCTCCCGCGACAGTTAACGCGCTGCTGCCGCATTCCTTAACCATTTTCATTACGGCTAAATCTTTTTCGAGGACTAATGGACTTAGACCGACAAAGTCAAAGCTTTCGGTTGCTAATATATGTCTTAACCTGCCGAGTCCCCCAAGATTCGGATTAAATACCCTGCAATCTATGAAATCCGAATTTCTTAGTAAAAAATTACTTATATTTTCCATCCCATATTGAGGGGCGATTACCCTTAATTCTCCGATAGTGCCATACGCGGAAATTAATAATCCTTTTACAAATTTTTGTGTAACCGACAAACCCTCCCTGCGGAATGCTTCACCCATATTGTAAAAATATTCATCTGCTGACTCCAGCGGCGATAGACCTACATTTCCGGAATATGAGCTAAAAAGAATTTCCTTGTTGCCAAGGCCTTTATCCAAAAGAAATATCGTAAAATCACCCGGAATGGAAACCGGCATGGTCCCTCTCCGAAAGCCGTACGCGTACTGTCCGCGCCCAACCTCATTGCCAAGAACAACGCCTCTGTAAGGGATCCTTTTATAAAAAACAATATTTGCCTTTTGCGCGGCAAGTATACTGGATACTTCTTTTAGGGCGTGAAATCCCATTAAAATGTTTCCTTCCTGCTGAAAATAAAAGCCGAAGTTATGCCATATTCACTGCCGCCCTTATAAAGAAGGTTTTCTCCATCTGATGAAATATTTAGCAGTTTAGGCGGAGCCTTGCCTTTACATAATCCGATTCTTAAATCTCCCCCGCTTGACATTAATATCGCGTCTTTAATTTTAAATCCAATGGTTGACGCCGCGGCAATAAATGAGTCCAGGCTTTTTTCGATTGTGAGTCCGTCCCTTTCATTGTTTGTGTAAATCTTAAATGCCAAAAGTCTTTCTCCACTAGGATCTATTCCAGCAATAGAATGTCCGAATATGCTCCTTTTAAATCTTGCCGTTAATTGATGAGTTGATCCGTCAAAAATAAAATCATCAAATCTGTATCCGCTGCGGACCATGGCGCCGATTACCTCATCTCGATCTTCGGCAACATCAAGCGTTGCAGTTTCACCGAGTACTATTTTTTTTATTAAATCAGAAAGCCCGGATGTTTTTGACAGGAAGCATCCGATATCCTGTTCAAAAATTCTGCGGGAAAATTCACTCATCCCGTCGGTGGTGGCATTTTCGTCAGAAGTTTTTATATTAGAGAGAAACACGGCCAGCTGCACTGATCTCAAAAACGGAAGTCTTGATACAACCGAAAAATCACCGCAAAATTCGGCGGATAAATATCTTTCTGTGCCGGGATCAATATCTAAAATTCCGATTTTCTTGAAATCTAACATAAGGCGCTGTCCTGACACGGCGCTGCAGCCAAAAAAATCGGAAATATTAGTCATGTCCAAAACACCGATTCTCGGTTTTTCGCCGACCGGCAGAATAAGACAAGTCTGTTTCCCTTCAAGCCGTTCCCTGTAATGCTGATATAGTATTCCATCAACAAAAGCCCAGCTTCCAAGATTCCAGAATAAGTTTCCGTTGGCTTCTGTCGCCATAACAACATTTTGTTGAGGATTTGATGTCAAAAAATCTTTAACATGAAAATTAAGTGTTTTTGCCCTGAGTAAACCGTTGACCTCATCATAATATTGCTTCATCCAACCGATTTGAGACTGATCTATATATCCTCTGACAGTGGCGTCTCCCCATTTATAATCTTTTCCCAAATGATTGACTGACAGCGAAATACTTGTTTTTATTAAGTCAACGTCCGTAAGATGGAATGGTAGCGTACAGCGTTCGCCGGAAACTTTTCTTGCCGGGACTTTTCCTTCAAAAATTCTTATCCCCGGAATATTATATATTCTTTTAAGGTTCATATAAAACTCGGTCCTCCCGGATTTCCGGTTCCTCTAATCACATCCAGAAAGTTTTGAATTTCTTCAATGTCACAGTCCTTAAGAGAACCTTCAGAAGTCAGGACGTTCAGTATTATGCTTGTCCTGTGCATTTTGCACATCGGGGGGCACTCATTAGTGCCGGTTATCACTTGATTTCTTCTTTGAGAGGTCCAAATCTCCCCGAAGGTTTGGCGTAGTAAATTTCCCATCAGATAATCAGTATTCCCGTCACGTTCCGAACATAAGTAAACGCCTCCGTCATAAGCTATACTGGCTCCCCAACTATGGCCAATACATGATGACGGGGTTATTGCTGAAACCGGAGCCACTGTTCTTAACTGTTCAAAGTAATCCCCCGCAAAAATAGGAATTACAGGAGTGTCTTTCAGGATAGCTTTCACTTTTTCAAAATTTGTCCTTGCTTTTTCGCATACATCATCTGAAATCTGTTTAGTCCGATCAGATGAAAGCTGTCCGTAATTTACCACCGGACGGTATGCGATATATTTCAGTTGGACATCCACGCCTTCGGAAAATATTTCTCTGACAAATTCCGCCACCGTATGCATATAATCTACGTTTACTTTATTTACTATTACACCCAGGCCAAAATTGGTTTCTTTCCCGGCCAAAGCATGAGCAAGAAGCCGTATATTTCTTTTGGCCGCCCCAAAATCATTTTCATTTTCCGGCATATGAAAACTATTATAATTTGCCGCATCTCCGCTGTTAAAACTGACCCTGATAAAACTTATTCCCGCATTGGCTAGCCGGTTGACCGTTGTTTCGTCCAGCAGGGAACCGTTTGTAAATAATCCCACGTCAAAATTTTTTCTGGACGCGTATTCAAGTCCTCTGATTGCATCCGGGTTTCTGAACGGCTCTCCTCCGCCGGTAAAGATCACTCCCTTGACATCCGCGTCTTCGATTTTGTCCAGGAGAGTCATCATGACCTCGTATGACATTTGTCTTCTGCCGATATCCTCTATCGTTTTTTTCTTCCAGAGGCCGTATGTGCACGCCGGACAGCTGTAATTGCAATCTAGAGAAGGAACAAATTCTACGGTAACCGGGGTCACGTCCTGATAATTTCCTCTCAAAATATTTACGACCCTATCCCTGTGCCAAAGCGATTTTATTTGATGCTGCATATTGATCGGGTCGGACGGATTTAAAAGACCTATTATCCTGCTTTGGAGTCTAGCGACAGTTTGTGACCCGCTCTTTATCGTGAGCAGTTTGGGTATTAGATACGCGCTTATTGGCCTGCTATCCATTATTCATCTCCTTTGACAGGGATGGTTTTTTCTTCTTTTCCGGTTGTCTCCGAATATTTAATGACGTTATGCGCTTCCGGGTTTATAGGGAATATTATAAAATATTCAGCGCCGGGTATAGTTCTGCGGACGTGCAGCATCCAATCCAAAGCAAGAACCTGGCGTTCGTTTGAACATTCCGAGCATTTGGCGGCTTCTCTCATAATTCTCGCGATATTTTCTTTTGTCCAGACTTCCTCAAAAGGTTGTTTTCCCAGCTGGTCAGTGTAGTAATATGCGGGATCGTTTGTCGCATTAGGATAAAGTCTGCAAGCGGTTAATTTTGTTCTGCCGGGTCTGCCGTACATCGGACCCACGTACGGTTGCAGAAGTGATACCATGCATTCATCTGGATAATATCTGTTTGGCCTTGGATCAAAAAATTTCATTTTTTCGCCAAAAAACGGTTCGTCAGGGATCCGCACCTGCTGGGGCAGCGACGCGAAATGATTTTTAAGATCATAAAGTTCATCTCTCATTTGGTCGGTTATTTCAGGAGTTATTTCGAGGCCGTAATCATATGGATTCGGGAGTATGGGATTAAGGTTTATATAATCAATGCCCATATCAAGCATCCGCTCAATAAATCCCTTATAATAACCTCTATTCATAGGATGAACTAAAGCTAGTATTCCCATTGTCAGATCGTCTCTGCGGCCCAACGCATTCCTTTTTTCGATTATTCTCCTCAAGGTATCAACGATTCTTTCAAATGTTATTGCTTTTGGCGGTTTTTCAAGAGCAGCAAATCCTTCAGGGAATATACCATGAAAACTAAATACGGCAACAGTCGTGTTTTGGGCGACTGCGTCGATAAACGGCTGGTCTTTCCTGCTTCCGTTAGTCGTAAAAAACGTCGTGATACCCATTTTATGTGAGAGAGATAATAGCTTGATGAAATCCTTATGTACTATTGCTTCTCCAGAGCCTCCGCATGACAGGTCATGCGTAACGGAAAAGCCTTTTCCCAGAATTGCTGTCAACATCTGAAAGTACGCGTTAATATCTAAATCCAGGGGGATGCCTGATAACCTTTCATGCTTATTCTGGCAAACCTGGCAGGCAAAATTGCATTTATCCGTTGAGTTCACGCTTATCTTAAGGGGATATACAAGCTCCCCCCTAATATACCTGTCAACCGCGTCGGAATAATCAAAAGGAGATGCCAAATGAAATGTGTTAGCGTTCATCTTCCACCTTGAAACTATGGTCCCGTCCTGGACCGCGGCCATCGCGACCAACGAATGGCGGTAATAATCCATTGGCCTTAAAGCAGCTACCCTTCTTTCCGCTGAGGATAACGAAGCATTGTCAACTCGGACGAGTTTTTGCCCGTTAATCCGGAATACATTTCTGTTCCTGTCAATTGCTATATATGGATATGCATTCATTATTTTGGTTTTCCTTATAATGATATCGAATGAAATTTTTTAAAAATTCACTTAAAAAATTGAAATTGTTGAATTAATCAATCGATATAAATTAGAGAAAAGAGGCGGTTTAATGCAAATAAATAATAAAGCACGCAGAATAAGCCAGTCAAAAATACTTCCCCCGACTGTTTCCTCAGGATACTGGGCAAATAGAAGGGCTTGGGATAGGTGGAGTATTGAGGATGCGGGCGATTTCTTTTCGGCGCATGTCCATGTCAACCAGAGAGAAATGACGGCAGACAGAATACGGAAAATGCAGGATGGAATTGTTGTTGCCGATCTTTGCTGCGGCACGGGAAAAATATCATATTCTATTCTCGGACTTCCGAATGTTTCCCGTTTATTTTCTATAGAAATAAATCCCCGTTCAGCGGATATCGCCCGGGAAAAAATAGCCTCACATCCGGAGCATGAAAAATCAACTATTGTTGTTGGAGATGTTTATAGTGAGATAAGTAATTTGCCTCCTCTCGACTGCGTTGTCTGTCTTGATGCCCTTCATCATCTTCCTAATATCCAGATGGCAATTCAGCTGGTACATGATAAGTTGAAATCCGGAGGTCTATTTATCGGTAATTTTGTATCGTCTGAACAAATGAAATTAATTGCCGTTGAAAGAAATATTGAGGCTAAGCACTGGTATTTGAGTTTTATGACAAAATTATTCGGGGCGTTAAGATTTTTTTCTCCGCTCTGGGATTATATAGGAAGCAAAGGGTGCCTTCGAAGCCGATTGTACAATGAGCAAGAAGCAAGGGATGTTATTGGGAGCATGTTTTCGATTACGGATTTTAAAAGCGATAATTATCATTGGTTTGCGGCGGAAAAGAAATAATAAATTCCGTAAATAAGCTAATCCTTTGGCCCGTACAAGATAAAATCTTTTAGTCGTCCATATCCCAGCCCGGTTTTGAGCCCGCCGAGAGGCCCGGCGTGGGAGCCGCCTTTTACAACAGCAAGAAAAGCGTCATTTGGCGAATATCCCTTAGACTCGACAAGATAGCGGCCGATTATCGCCCCTGTCCTGTCCGCGCCCCACATGCAATGTATATAAGCCGGTTTGCCTAATCCCGATTTTATTTCCTTCCATTCTTTTTTGTTTGGCACTTTTGTAGCGCTCATCGGTATATGGAGCCTTTTTAATCCGGCCTGCGACAAAAGACTTTCGTATCTTTTCTGGATATATTGTGTATTTTCCAAATCGATAACAGTCTTAATATTTTTTGATTTTAGAAAGTTTAATATGGTTAATGTCTGTTCATCGGTATTTCCAAAATTTGTTCCCGGATTTAGGGGGTGGCCGCCCGCGTAAATGTGATTATCAATGACTCTAAGGTTGTAAGGGCAGGGGCCTATTCCCGAGACTTCGGACGCGGGATATTTTATGGCAAAGGAAGTTGCTGATACTGGTATGTTTAGTGTTGCAAGGTAAAGAAAAGAAAAAATAAATATTAGAATGTTATGAACTATGTTGTTGCGAGTTCTCATTGTTTTGAAAATAGTATAGCATTAAGTGAAATTATTAAAAAATTGGTTCGATATAATAACACAATAAGGAGGGTGATTTTTATGATTAATTTAGTTTCTGGAAGTTATGCAAAAGTAGATGTGGCGGGAATTATGAACGGAACGATCATTGCTAGTGAGGATATTTACAGGGAAAACCTGACGGAACTAATAAAGCAACTCGATGATAATCAGTATTATATAGTTGTAGGAAAGATATTTAATATAGTTAAAGAAAATCCCGCGCGATTAACAGGAAGGCATGTAGAGATGTTAGTTGAATATACCATGAAAGATATGAAGAAAATTCAAGATAGATGGATGACAGGCCAATATAATTATACAATGAGAAAAATAATAGAAATATTAGCATTAACCGGAGAAAAGACATTGCCTTATATAAAACAGATATTAATTGGAAATGATATTGATAAAAATGCAGTTGCCCTTAGAGTTTTGGATAGAATAATTATGTTGAATCCTGGAATTAAGGTTGACGATATGATGCCATTGATTGCTAAAAATTTAGGAAATGAAGCCATCGGATACTTTTCAGAAGAATCCAATGGTACAGAGCTAGGCGTAAATTTGGTAAGGCTAAATGGATCTTACTTTGCAGGCAGCTGTTTGAGTATTATACCGAAACAATCAATCAGCTATTTAAAAGCAGCCTTGTGCAATGATAGTGAAAAAGTCCGAGGAGCGGCAATATTTTCACTGTATCTAATATCAAAAATAAGACCCGAGGACATTAATGACGAAATGTGCTTACTTTTGATTGGCAACATAAAAAAAACTTTTATAGATGTTGGGCCGATTAATATTCGGAGCAGAGATAATATCCGATCAACAAGATTATTCACGGAAGACATTATGGTTAATCTGTGGAGTAAATTTTCCCCTATCATACTTAAACTATTAAAAGAAAAGGATCAGAATGCTTTGTTTGCATTACACATTATTTCCGACGATAATCAAAATTTGATTTCGAAAGAATTTATACCTTATATAAAAGAATTCATAAGCGAAAACAATGACGATGGCAGGCATGAAGCCGGATCCTTATTATCAAAGACCAAAACAGACATTCAGCGGTCGGATCCGAATAATTTGATCCCTACATTAGT
>Ga0265296_1004283_pt1 | contig 12487 bp, 10 predicted proteins | sample MunlanPumphouse1_FD_189073 | JGI IMG/M metagenome (GOLD analysis project Ga0265296, IMG submission 189073) | Groundwater microbial communities from a municipal landfill in Southern Ontario, Canada - Pumphouse #1 | ecosystem: Environmental > Aquatic > Deep subsurface > Groundwater | place... | reverse complement strand
GTGCTTTTACAATTATTTCAGGGCCTACCCCTGCAGGGTCTCCCATGGTAATTCCAATCACAGAAAGTTCCATATTCTCTATTTCCCTACCTTGCATTTATCTATAAATTCCCCATCCCCTGGAGGGAGCGGGGGTTGGAGGGAAGGGCAATATTTTAATTTGCTGCAAGAATCGGTGTGGTTCTCATATCCTGCTTTAATATCAGTGCATTATGGATTTATTTTAAGAGCAAGTTGATCCAAGCCTACAGCTTCACCTTTATAAAAGACCTCTTTCTTAACCTCTCAGACCATTCTTTAAATTCCTTCTCCACCTTTTTTACATAAATGGTGTCTTTTATCTCATCCCTAACCTCTTTAAAAGGTCTAACCCCTTCTTCTTTTCTGTCCATAAGCTTAACTATGTGAAGGCCTAAACCGCTTCTGATTATGTCACTAACCTCTCCAACTTTAAGACTAAAAACAACCTTTTCTAAAAATGGTGTTACTTCCCCCCTCTTAAACCACCCCATGTCACCACCTGAATCTAATGAAGTGTCCTGAGAATACATTTTAGCCAGCTTTCCGAAGTCCTCCTTATTACTTAACTTTACAAATAAATCTCTGGCTTTTTCATAGACGTCTTTTATTTTTGCTTCATCCGCGTTTGGGGGAACAGGAAGAAGTATATGTTGAATCCTTACCTCTGTTACCATCTTAAAAAAATCCATATTCTCGGTGTAATACTTTTTCAGTTCATCTTCATTCACCACCACCCTGGATTTAATTTCGCGATTTACGAGCATCATCTTCTCCATTCCCCGTTTGATCTGCTCTTTATACTTTTCAAGACTCAGCCCCTTTGATTCCAACTTTTCAACCAATTCTTTCCTTGAGATAGAGTTTTCTTTCTGTATATTCTCCAGGGCATTATCTATCTCCTTTTCAGATACAACTATCCCCATCTTCTTTGTTTCCTGCTCTATTAGCTTGTTATCAATAAGCCGATCCAGTACTTTCCTTTTAATTTCGGCTGGATCTTTTTCTGCACCATCAAAATTTATTGTACCCTCAGTATCTTTTAATATGAAACTTACTGCTTCGTTCAATTCTGTAAGGGTAATAACCTCGCCATTAACTATGGCAACCACCTTGTCAATGGTCTCTGCGACTGCTTTAAGGTTTAAGCAAGAAATAGTAAAGGAGAGGATAAAAAACAGGATTAGAATCTGTTTTTTTGCAAGGTTCATCATACCTCCATCTGGGGTAGCGGCTTAAGTTGATTAAGCAAGACAAAGCTATCACGTGATAACGATTATTTCAATACGTTTTTAATCTCATCTAAAATACTTTTCCAGTTATCATTATTGAAGGGTATACTTAGCTTTAAATCAGGAGAAAATCTATATTTTTTCCCGTCACTGACGATGAGTTGGAGGATCTTTTCAAGAGATGCTTCAGCCTTGGGATCAAATGACAAAATGATTTCCCTTCCATTGTAATCAGCGCTGGTAATAAGAAATCTTTTAAGCAGAATTTTAATCATTACCACTTCAAGTAGATTTTCGACCAGGGGGGGTATTTTCCCAAATCTGTCGGTAATCTCTCTCCTCATCTCTCCTAGCTCCTCATCCGAGCTGATAGATGTAAGTCTCTTATAAACCATCAACCGTTGATTGGTATCTCTAATATAGTCTTCAGGGATGTAGGCAGGAACCTTAATGTTGATCTCCGGTTGAATCTCATAGATAACCTCTTCCCCCTTAAGTTCCTTAATAGTTCTTTCCAGCAATTCATTGTACATATCATAGCCAACGGTGGCAATATGCCCGGATTGAGAGTTTCCCAAAATGTTTCCTGCACCTCTTATTTCCAGATCATGTGTTGCCAGTCTGAATCCGGAACCCAATTCGGTGAGTTCGGAGAGAGCCTTTACCCGCTTCAACGCGTTACTCGATATGAGATTTTTCCCTGGTACCAGCAAATAAGCATATGCCTGTTCTTTTGCCCTTCCTACCCTCCCTCGAAGTTGGTACATTTGGGCTAAACCCAATCTGTCGGCACGATTTATGATAATCGTATTTGCTGAGGGAAAATCCAGCCCTGACTCAATTATGGTAGTACAAACCAAAAGATTGACCTCTTTACCAATAAAAGAAAGCATTATTTTTTCCAAGTCCCTCTCTACCATCTGGCCGTGAGCAACACCAACCCTGGCTTCGGGAACCAATTTTCTCAGATACCTTACCATCGCAGGTATACCTTCTACCCGATTATGAACAAAGAATACCTGTCCTTCCCTCTCAATTTCTCTAAGTATTGTTCTTCTGATGATATCGTCGTCGAATTTAGTAATATAGGTCTTGATGGCCAGACGATCCTCGGGTGGTGTGTTAATTACACTTAAATCCCTGACCCCCATCATAGACATATAAAGGGTCCTTGGGATAGGGGTAGCTGTCATGGTAATCACATCCACTAATTTTCTCAGCTTCTTTAGCTTTTCTTTATGGGAAACACCAAATCGGTGTTCCTCATCTATAACCAACAACCCCAAATTCTTGAAGCTCACGTCCTTTTGAAGCAAACGGTGAGTCCCAATTACAATATCGATCTCTCCATCTTTTAGCTTATTGAGAATAGTCTTTTGTTCCTGACGGGTTCTGAACCTACTAAGCATATCTATAAATACAGGATATGGCTTGAGCCTCTGTGCGAAGGTTTGATAATGCTGCTGAGCCAGCACAGTAGTTGGAACCAATACTGCCACCTGTTTCCCATCCATTGCCGCTTTGAATGATGCCCTGAGGGCGACTTCGGTCTTACCAAAACCCACATCACCGCATATGAGTCTTTCCATAGGCCTTTCGTCTTCCATGTCCCTCATTACACTTTCAATAGCCTCCAACTGATCGGGAGTCTCCTCATATTGGAAAGCAGCTTCAAACTCTCTGTAGTAATGATCCTTTTTTGAGAAGGCAAAACCCTTTTGCACATTTCTTAATGCATATAACTTTAAAAGATCTTCAGCCATCTCTTTAATGGATTCTTTAACTTTTTTCTTTTTGTTTTCCCAAGAACGTCCTCCCAGTTTATCCAATTTGGGGGAGTAACCCTTAACCCCCAGGTACTTTTGGAGGAGATTTAATCTGGTAACCGGAAGATAGAGTTTATCCCCATCCATATATTCCAAGAGGAGATAGTCATTCTCTGTTCCATCTACGTCAAGCTTTCTCAATCCAAGGTATAATCCCACTCCATGGTCTACATGGACTACATAGTCATCTGCTTTGAGATCACCAAAGGTCGTTATTCTATAATCATCCTCAAGCTTGGCTTTAGGATGTCGCCTTTTTCTCTCACCAAATATCTCTTCCTCTGTTACTATTATAATTTTTGTGTTAGGCCAACGGAATCCTGACAGAAGACTACCAAGCCGAATCCTCATCCTTGGTGCTGACCCAGACAGATTGACTTCCTTTATCTGGGGTTGAAAGGATGGTCCCGGATCGAGCCCAAAGGGTAGATTATAGTCTTTTAAGATTTCAAAGAGCCTCCTAGCCTGAGAATCGGTATGGCATACCAGAAAGATCTGATGGCTATCCTCCAGCCAAATTCTAATCTTTTCTACAAAAACACCCAGTATTCCTTCATCCGACCTTAAGTGTATGGACTCTTTTCTTATATCTTCATTTCCTTCCGTGTAAAACTCAATGAAAGTTTCATAGGGCTGATGAATATCAAACCTTTCCAGCAATACAACCTGAAATCTTTCGAAGTTCGAGTTAATCTCATGAGGAGTTAGGTATAATTCGCAAACTTCAGGATAAAATTCTTTTCGCATGAGGGATCTTTGATGGCCTTCCTCTATTTCATCCCGGTATTTTTGTTCCTCTCTTTCTATGTCCCACCTCTCACTCATTATTAAAATGGCATCTTGGGGTAGATAATCGAAGAAGGTATCCAGTTTCGGATAGAAAAAAGGAAGAAAAAAGTCAATTCCTGGAAAGGTTGCTGAGTTCCTTATCTCATCGGAGAGTTCATCGCTTTTACTCCTGGGGAGATCGTTGTCGTTGGCCTTATTCCTAATCCTTTTGATGGCATAATCGGCAGTCGTACTATTTAAGAGGATCTCCCTAACAGGAAGAATTGTGGCTTTTTCTAAAGAGTTTAATGAGCGTTGAGATATCATATCAAAGTGCTTGATGGATTCTATCTCATCTCCAAAAAACTCCAGTCTGATAGGATTTTCAAAAATGGGAGGAAAGATATCAACGATTCCCCCACGAACGCTGTATTCTCCTTTGGCCTCAACCACACTAACATGGGCGTAACCACCTTCAACCATTTTTTCGATCAGTCTGTCTCGATTGATTTCTTGTCCAGTACATATCTGTTCTGCAGCATTCTCGATAATGTCCTTAGCTACTACTCTTTGCATTAATGCAGAAAGAGTAGTAATGATAATAGATCCAAAACCCATCGTAAGAGAGTACAAAACCTCGAGTCTCTTACATATAATATCTGGTGAGGGTGAGAGGGTATCGAATGGAAAGGTATCCCACGGAGGGTATAGAAGGCATTTTAACTGCTGCGGTGGAGCATTGGAATCTTCTTCACCTAAAAAAAACCTTAAATCATTACAAAAAACCTGGGCATCTGTCATAGTTGGGGTAATTATGACAAATACCCTGTTCAACTTTTCTTTCAGAAGGTACGTAAGAAATGCCTTGGAAGATCCTTTTAACCCGGAGGCCCATATTTTTCTTTTCCTGTCATCTATGGCCCTTAATAATTTGGATATAGCCGGCTCTTCATAAAATACCCTTTCGGCAGATAAATTCACATCCTGCATCTAACCTTAACCCCTAAAACCCTTTATTCCTGAACCTTACCACCTTCTTCATCCTTCGATAACAGTAACTATTCAGGTAGGCACAAAGGCACAGAGCACCAAAGGCACAAAGTAGGGAAAAACAAAGAAACGACCCTGCTCTGCTTTGTGCCTATGTGCCTTTGCCACTTTGTGCCTGAGTAGTTACCGATAACAGAACCTCTATTTGCCTGTTGGCTTCTTTGAGCCTCTCTGCTAATTCTCTTAGTATCTTCATCGCAATATCCGAGTTTGCCTGAATCAACGCCTCAAAGGTCTCAGGGTTAATAACCAGTATCTCACTATCTTCAGTTACCTCTGCTGTTGCTGAACGAGGGCCATCGGTTAGTATTGCCATCTCTCCAAAAAAATCTCCACTGGATAGTGTAGTCAGAATCCTATCTGCGCCTCCTGCTTTTTTTGTTATCTTCACTTTCCCAGATTGAATAATGTACATCTCTTTACCAGATTCTGATTCTCTAAAAAGGAATGTCCCTTTAGGAAAACTCCCCCCAAATTTTCGGAACAGTTGATCTTGAAGATTGGTCTTTTTGTCTTTCATAAACCCTTATATAAATGCCTTTTTTAACAGGGTAACGTCCCTTCTATAATATGCTGAAACCAGTTCGGCACAGAATAGTAGAATGCACGAAGAGTAAAATACCCATAATATTAAAATTATCATAGCTTCAAGTGATCCATAAACTATCCCATAATTGGGATTTCTGCTTAGATACCATGCTAATACGTATTTGGCAACTTCCCATAGGAAGGCATATAAGGTTCCTCCAACCATACAGTACTTAAGCGGGATCTTGGTATTGGGAATAACTTTAAATAGCAAGATAAAGGCAGAAGCTATTAACAAGTATGGGAATACGTACCTGATAAGCACACTACCGGCAAAAAGGATATGCAGGTCAGTTCCAAATACAATAAAGGTATCTACTTTCTCTAAAGCCTTTCCTAAGGTGGTTATTAGTATTGAAGTGGTCAGGATAACACAGCCAACGGGTATCATTGTAAATGCCAATAGTTTTGAATAAAAAAAGTGCCTCTTCTTCTTTACTTTGAATACAGCATTCAATGCAAACTCCAGTGAGGTGAATATTAGGCTGGCTGTCCAAATTAGAGACAGTACTCCAACCCAACCCAGCACTTCACTTTTATTCATTATCCTTTTTGTCTCCTCGAAAACCATCGTATCTATTTGTGGAATAAGCTCTCTGGTAAAAGACACAGCAGCCCTGTATACATCTTCCGAGGAACCAAGTATATATCCCGTCAATGATAAGAGAAGAAAAAAGAAAGGGATCAAGGATAAGATTGAATAGAAGGCTATGGCAGCCGACAGATTTAACCCCCCGTTTAGTCTGTAGGATCGAAAGGATTCGATAATTATATCCCAGAAGCTTCTAGAATAATAAATAATATCGCTCTTAAACATACTCCTATTCCATTAGAACCTGGTCTCGGGGGATGGCCAGCATCCTATCAAGGGCTTCCTTAGCTGGGATCCTTGTTTTTTCTGGGACATTTACTACATTCTTCATCTCTACTATGGCATTTAAAACACTCTCCAGGGTAGTTAATTTCATGTTTGGGCAGATCAAACTTTTTGAGGCAAGAATGAACTTCTTCTCAGGGTTATCTTTTCTTAATCGGTATAGTATTCCCATCTCAGTACCTATTATGAAATCTTCATTGTCTGTCTTTTTAGCATATTCATACATACCTGAGGTACTGCATATATGATCCGCCAGCTCAAGTACCTCAGGTCTGCATTCTGGATGAGCCACAAACAGGGCACTGGGGTGTTTTGCTTTAATTTCCAACACCTCTTGCACCTTCAGCCGATCATGGGTAGGGCAATAGCCTTCCCACCAAAGAACCTTTTTATCGGTAAACCTCGATGCGTATTTTGCCAGGTTCTTATCAGGGGTCATCAATACTGTGTCACTTTTTACAGAGTTCACCACACGGACAGCATTAGCGGACGTGCAGCAGATATCACTTTCGGCCTTTACCTCAGCCGACGAATTGACATAGGTAACAACGGCAGCTTCAGGGTTTTCTCTCCTTTTAGCTACAAGAATATCGGCAGAAATCATATCTGCCATGGGACATCCTGCATCAAGTCTGGGAAGGATTACTGTTTTGTCAGGAGATAGAATAGAAGCGCTTTCAGCCATAAAATGGACGCCACAGAAGACTATAATATCACAATCCGTTTTGGCAGCTTCTATACTTAAACCCAGAGAATCGCCGGTAAAATCAGCCAGTTCTTGAATTTCATCCCTCTGATAATTATGTGCCAGCAAAATACCGTTTTTCTCTTTTAAGAGTCGCTTTATCTCTCTTTGCAGCTCAATATTTTCCAACCTACCCCCTCTATTTGTCTGTGGTCCATCATCAGGATTAGTGTGGTATTCTGAAATCAAGTTAAGTGCCTAAAGTTATTTAAAATGGAAATTCCTGTACTATCAAGTTAAAGCTATCTTAAATACGGGCTTTTGTCAATTCAAAAACTCCGAAGCCCTGGATAAGGAGTCCTGTCTTAATCAGTTCTACTGACTTTCCCCTTCTTTCGAGAGGCAGTATCCAAATGTTTTTTCTTTTAAAACACAAGATTCTGTGATATATATACTTGTATTCAATAAAGGTAACTACTCAGGTTATCAGGTTCATGGTTCACGGCTGGCTACTTTGCGATCTTCATCGCTCTCTAACCTTGAACCTTGGAACTTTGAACCTGAGTAGTTAAAGTTCAGGAGGCGGGAGTGTCTGGACATTCAAAATGGAGTACCATCAAACGCAAAAAGGGTAAAGAGGATGCGAAGAGGGGAAGAATATTCACAAAATTTATAAGGGAAATAAGTGTCGCCGCCAAAACCGGAGGAGGTGACCCCGAAGGGAACCCTCGCTTGAGAACTGCCATTGCCAATGCCAAAACTCAGAATATGCCTACAGAAAACATAGAGAGAGCTATTAAACGAGGCACAGGGGAGCTGGAAGGCGTCAGTTATGAAGAGTTTACATACGAGGGATATGGCCCAGGAGGGGCCGCTGTGCTGGTAGATATATTGACTGACAACAAGAATAGGACAGTAGCAGATATAAGGCATGCCTTCTCTAAGAATAACGGGAACCTGGCAGAAACAGGGAGTGTCGCATGGGTCTTCGACAAAAAAGGAATAATAGTATTTGACAAAAACAAGGTAGAAGAAGACAAACTGATAGATTTAGCCCTTGAAGCCGGTGCAGAGGACGTACGAGAAGGAGAAAACGAGTATGATGTTATCATGGCACCAGGAGACTTTGAAAAAGTCAAAGAGGCTGTTGATAAGGCAAACTTGAAGTATGAACTGGCCGAGATCAGTATGATTCCAAAGAATACAGTCAAATTGGATGAGAAAGAGGCACAACAGATACTTAGGCTTATGGAAATGCTGGAAGAAAGTGATGACGTTCAAAGGGTTTATTCCAACTTTGATATCCCAGATAAGATTATGGAAAAGTTAAGTACTTCTTAGCTCCTGACCCCTCTCCTAATTTCAAGTAGTGATAGAAATTCCGATACATTAAGACAGGGAGTAATATGCTGGTATTGGGTATCGACCCAGGAGTTTCGGTTACCGGTTATGGGATAATTGAAGAACTTGGGGGCAGGCTTCTCCATATTTATAATGGGGGCATATCGTCTTCCTTAAATAATTCATTCCCTTACTGTTTAAAGGATATTTATGCTGGTTTAGAAAAGATTATCTCCGATTACTCCCCCAATGTTATGGCCATTGAAAACCTGTTTTTCCACAAAAACGTAAAGGTAGCACTAAAGTTGGGACATGCCCGTGGAATAGCCATCTTAGCAGCTCTTAATGCTGGGCTGGATGTGTATGAATACAGTCCCATGGAGATAAAACAGGCAGTAGTTGGCTATGGAAGGGCCACTAAGGATCAAATACAGATAATGGTGAAAGAACTCCTGAACCTTCCTGAGATTGTTCCCTTTGATCCCTCCGATGCTCTCGCTGTGGCCATCTGCCATATACACTCTACAAATATGAGGGAAGCCTTAAAAAAGTCAATATGATTGCTCAGATTCATGGAATATTGGTTCATAAGTCCCTCGATCATCTAATCGTTGATGTTAACGGTGTAGGCTATAAAGTTCATATCCCCCTTTCTACCTTTTATCAACTTCCTGAAATAGATAGTACTGTTAAACTAAACACGTATACCCATGTTCGGGAAGACCTTCTCCAGTTGTATGGTTTTTTTACCAGGCAAGAGAGGGACATCTTTCAGCTCTTAATAGGCGTCTCCGGTATAGGACCCAGGTTAGCTATTAATATCCTTTCAGGGATTCCAGTATGGGACCTCTGTAAGGCATTATCAGAGGGAAACGTAAGTAGGTTAAGTGCTGCTCCAGGGGTTGGAAAAAAGACAGCAGAGAGAATGGTATTAGAGCTTAGAGATAAAATCGGGACGATACCCTTTTCAGAGAAACCTCCAATTGCAGGGGAAACAGACAGGGGAGAGGTTGAGAGAGATGTTATCTCGGCACTAATAAACCTGGGTTATAAAAAGGCGGTGGCAGAAAATGCCCTGGAAATGGCTAAAAACACCCTAAAAACCGATACCTCAGTCCTTGAGGACTTGTTAAAAGAGGCATTAAGGGTGTTATCAAAGTCGTAAGTTGTGAATCGTGAATCGTTAGTAGTTTACGACTTACGACTAACGATATAAGGTGGGTACAGTATGACAAAACGGGATGTTACCCCGGAACCTCATGAAGAGGATGTGTATTACGACACTAGCCTTCGGCCTAAACTGCTGGATGAATATATAGGTCAGGAAAAGATCAAGGAAAACCTCAGGGTATTTATTCAGGCAGCGAAGGAGAGGGGCGAAGCTTTGGATCATGTGTTGTTCTGTGGACCTCCGGGACTGGGTAAAACTACCCTGGCTTATATAATATCCGAGGAATTGAATAGCAATATCAAGGCTACATCAGGCCCGGTAATTGAACGTCCCGGAGACCTGGCAGCTATCCTTACCAATCTTCAGGAGCATGATGTGCTATTTATCGATGAGGTACACCGCCTGAACCATGTAGTTGAGGAGATTCTTTATCCTGCTATGGAAGACTATAAACTGGATATAATTATCGGGCAGGGTCCAAGTGCCAGATCTATAAAGCTGGATATCCCCAGATTTACCCTGGTAGGGGCAACAACCAGAGCAGGGTTGCTCACCTCTCCGCTTAGAGACAGATTCGGGGTAATCGCCAGGCTTGATTTTTATTCACCTAACGAGCTTCAAACCATCATCGACCGTTCAGCTGGAATCCTGAACATTAAAATTGAGCCTCTCGGTGCTGTAGAGATAGCCAAAAGATCCAGAGGGACTCCCAGGGTAGCCAATCGGCTACTTCGAAGGATTAGAGACTATGCCCAGGTAAGGGCAAATGGAGTAATTACCGAAGAGGTAGCAAATGAAGCCCTGGATATGCTTGAAGTGGATCATAAGGGATTTGACAAGATGGATCAAAAGATCCTTTTAACCATAATCGATAAGTTTGGTGGAGGCCCTGTAGGGGTTGACACCCTGTCTGCCGCTGTTAATGAAGCAAAAGATACCATTGAGGATGTTTATGAGCCTTTTTTAATCCAGGAAGGCTATCTCTCTCGTACCCCAAGGGGCAGGGTAGCTACAGAACAGGCATTTAAACACTTTGGAAGGGATTTCAAAGAGGGTCTGCAAGGAAGGTTATTTTAAGTTCATAGTATAGAAATTTCCTTTTTGGACGCAGATGAGTCTCGTGGGAATTCGGGTAATTCGGGAAACACAATACCTAATTCTTCAAAATAGTTTATAGTCTCATATTTGTAAGTGTGTAATAATATTAGCAAGTTCGCCTAACCAGTCCACCTGACCGCCAACAGCGTGGCGGTTTTTGAAAGGCTCTGCCCCGCATTTAAGCAGGTTGTTTTTCAATGTTTAGTGCTCCGCAGTGTTGTCGGCAGTTGAGTTCTACGTTAGGCTAAAACCAATCTTTACTATCAGGGAGGATTAAGCAATGTTTACAACATACACAGCGAAATATACAAAGATTGATTCCGGGTACATGGGACAATTAGTTGAATGGACTGAGATAGTTACTGAAGGCAAGGATATTGAGGAATGCCGATATATGTTAAGAGACGCTCTTAACGAAATGATCCTGGCCTATCATCAGCAAGGAAAAGAAATTCCCATAGGTAGCTCTTTAATTGAGCAAGTTCCGGTCGAGGTTGATAGGATAGAGGAACATTGTCCAAAATTATCACTTTTCCCCTCTGCCTCCACACTCCTGATACTACTCCGACGATTCATGTTTTATGTAATTCTGAACAACCGAAGGGAGAGATCTAAATAAAGACAAAACATACCTTTACAAATGCGATACTGCACGGCACAGTTCTGTCCCTCAAGCTTTTGGAGAGATTCATAAAAGCGGATATACATACAGCCGGCGATGAAAACATACCTGATAACCCTATCCTCTATGTAGTAAACCACTTTACCAGGACTGAAACCTTTCTTCTCCCCTATATAATTAAAAAAACAACAAACAATATGCCCAATTCGCTGGCAGATTCATCCTTTTTCAAAGGAAAACTGGGAGATTATTTAACGGCTGTAGGTGCCATGTCAGTAGATGACCCCAATCGAAACAATATCATAATAGGTGACCTCATCACCGGCAGAAAAAATTGGGTTATCTTTCCTGAAGGAGCGATGATAAAGACCAAAAAGGTTATCCGTTCACGAAATTTCATGGTTAATTACCCGGGTAGAGAAGGCCCGATACATACAGGGTCTGCTTACCTCGCAGTCCTTTCGGAGTTCTATAAAAAAGAGATTATATCCGCCTATAGAAAAGGGGATAAGGAAAGGGTATCGGATTATCTGAAGAGGTTTTCCATTGAGACAATGGGCGAAATCTCTAATAAAGAAACCGTTATTATTCCTACCAACTTGACTTACTTCCCCATAAGGGCAGGAAAGAACATCCTACAGACCCTGGCATCCAAGTTTGTAAAAGGGATACCGGGACGTCTGGAAGAGGAATTGGAGATAGAGGGGAATCTGCTCTTTTCCGATTCTGATATCCATGTAACTTTTGGGACACAGGTAAGGGTAAGGGACTTTTTGGATCGTTACTATTTCAGGAAGAATAACCCCCTTTCTTCCTTAACAGAATATCTAAGAAAACTCCTTTACGGCAATGACCCCGCAGGTTTTAACCTGGCGCGTATTTCTCGTAGGTTAACCAATCATTTTATGGACAGAATCTATTCCATGGTAACGGTAAACATAGACCATCTCTTTTCATGTGGGTTACTCTCTCTGGATAAAAAAAAGACATCGGATTATCTCTTTAAATGCAAACTATTTTTAGCCTGTGAGGAGATTAAGAAGGAGAAAAGGTTCAATCTTCACCCCTCTCTCGATAATCTGCCCATCGAGCTGGTAGCGGATGAAAGGGAAAAAGACTACGACAATTTTGAAGGGCTTGCTATAAGGGAAGAGATCATTAAAAAGAGCGATAGCACCTATTTTATTGACACCCGTAGACTTGAAATGCCC
>Ga0265296_1004282_pt1 | contig 12490 bp, 11 predicted proteins | sample MunlanPumphouse1_FD_189073 | JGI IMG/M metagenome (GOLD analysis project Ga0265296, IMG submission 189073) | Groundwater microbial communities from a municipal landfill in Southern Ontario, Canada - Pumphouse #1 | ecosystem: Environmental > Aquatic > Deep subsurface > Groundwater | place... | reverse complement strand
GCCGCCACCTCCCCCTCCTGCAGGAAAGCATTTGCATGCTCGACGATCTTGTTCATGCAGTCAGGGCTTCCGCAGGATGTTTTTACCTGGTCGTGAAGTACCATCCCAACGCCCATTCAGTTCCCGGATACATCTGCAAGATTGCCGCGATGATGGATCATTATCGGAAAGATATTTCTCTCGAAGTCCATACGGGACCAATCGCCTTGTATGACTATATATCGTTATCCGATGCCGTTCTTCTGACAGGGGGTACCGTCGCCATGGAGGCGATGTTTCTCGGATGCATCCCCATGATTTATATCAACGACGCCCAGTTCAGCCACAATCCCATGACCGAATATCCGGAGGCGGCCATCCTGGTGGACGGAAGGCAAGCAATGGAGGCGGCGATGAAAACGATATGCGAGAAAGAGACCGTGGAAGCGATGAAAAAACACTGGGAACAGCCGTTGCATGACATGTTCTGTGGCCTGGAAGAGAACCCAAGTGATAGATTCATGCGTGTTCTCAAGGATGATCTCAGGATTCTGGGAGGTAAGTGATGCGCTATAAAGTTATGATTTCCGCGCCCTACATGCAGCCGGTCGTGGACAGATTCAGGCCGATCTTCCGGGAACAGGATATAGACTTGGTGGTTCCCAGGGTCAGAGAGCGGCTCGAGGAGGCGGATCTGCTCGATCTGATCCCCGAAATAGACGGTGTAATCTGCGGGGACGATCGCTTCACAAAAAGAGTCCTCGAAAGGGCAAAGCAATTAAAGGTCATTGTTAAGTGGGGAACGGGTGTTGACTCGATTGATTTGGAATCGGCTATGCAAAGGGGTGTTTCTGTGTATAATACACCTAATGCCTTTACCCATCCTGTTGCGGATTCTGTGCTAGGCTATATCCTGAGCTTTGCCCGGCGGATCCTCTGGAGCACAGAGGATATGCGTTCTGGGAAATGGCAGAAGGAGCCGTGTGTCGCTCTGCGAGAATGTACGCTGGGTATTGTCGGCGTTGGCAATATCGGCAAGGCAGTCGCCAGGCGGGCTATGGCTTTTGGGATGAAAATCATGGGGAATGATATTGTCCAGATTTCCTCGTCATTTGTGAGTGAAACGAATATGAAGGTTACCTCCCTTAAGGAACTGCTGGATGCCTCCGATTTTGTTACCCTTCACTGTGATCTCAATCCTAAGAGTTTTCACCTGATCGGGGAAAGGGATCTCGCAACAATGAAGCCCACTGCTTATATTATCAATACATCCCGTGGGCCTGTCATTGATGAGAAGGCGCTGATTAATGCCCTGAAAACAAACGGGATTGCCGGGGCGGCGCTGGATGTGTATGAAGATGAACCCCTGCCTAAGACCAGCCCCCTGCGCCGGATGAGAAACTGTCTGCTTGCTCCCCACAACGCCAACAGCAGTCCCGAGGCATGGGAATTCGTGCATGAAAATTCCATAAGGAATCTGCTAAAGGGACTTTGTCTGAAAGAGTATAAGGTAGGGGAACCGAGGAAATGAAGCGGGGTAAAAAATATGTCAGGGTTTCCTATGATCTGGACTCTCTTATGCCCGTCTTTGCGGGTAATCCCCCGAACAGGATTGAAAAAATTGATTCTTTTGAAAACGGTGCCGCATGGAATTCCTACCGGTTGACCCTGTTCAACCATAACGGTACCCATATTGATGCGCCCAATCACTTTGATCCCAATGGCAGGAAGATTTGTGACTATTCGGTGGATGATTTTGTATTTACCAATCCCTGTCTTGTTGATATTCCCAAGGGAGCCGGTGCTTGCATAAATGCCGAAGATCTAGCAGGAACGGGGGGCCGCGATTGCGATATCCTTCTGGTCAGGACGGGGTTTCATAAAATGAGAAATAACGAAGCCTATGTGGCCGACAATCCCTGGCTAGCGCCGTCGGCAGCAGATTTTATCCGAAGGAATTTTAAAAACATAGGGGCGCTTGGCATTGACACAATTTCCGTAGCTTCTTGCCGGTATCCAGAAGAAGGGGGCGAGGCCCACCGCATTCTGCTAGGGGACGGCGACTACCCTTCCAGTCCAACCATGATCATCGAAGATTTAAACCTGGGACTGCTCGCGGGCAGGATAAAGAGATTTTACGCCATTCCTCTTTTTGTGCTTGACGCCGACAGCATGCCCTGTACCGCTTTTGCCGAGATAAATCCATGAACAGCGCTGAGACATCCATCATCATCAGAACCTACAATGAGGGGAGGCACCTGGGGCGACTTCTTGACGGGATTCTTGCGCAGGAATACGAAAACCGGGAAATCATCATTGTGGATTCCGGGTCCACTGACAACACCCTGGACATCGCCCGACGATACCCTGTAAAGATCCTCACTATCCGTAAGGAGGACTTTTCTTTCGGTTATTCCCTAAACATAGGATGCAAAAATGCCACAGGAGAGCACCTTGTTTTCGTAAGTGCCCATACCTATCCTCTGAATAACCAGTGGCTTGGCAACATCATAAAGCCTTTTGAAGATCTCAAGGTCGGTATGGTTTATGGCCGTCAGATCGGCAATGAAACGACGAAAATTTCCGAAGAAAAAGACATGCTGAATAATTTCAGGGAAAAATCAAGGATCCTGGTGGAAGAGTCTTTGGGAAACAATGCCAATGCCACTGTCAGAAAATCTCTGTGGAATGATATTCCTTTCGATGAAGAACTGCCGGGGCTTGAAGATATTGACTGGGCTCATAAAATCCAGAAAAAGGGTTATTATGTCTATTACAAGGCTGACGCGGTGATCTACCATATTCATAATGAAACCTACAAGCAGATTTATAACCGGTTTAAAAGAGAAGCAATCGCCTATAAAACTATTTTCCCTGACTTTCGTTACCACTCGTGGAATGCCTTTCTGGTTACAATTTTAGCCGTGCTGAAGGATATCTATTTCGGTTTTTCCCTGAAAAAACCCCTTAAGGTCATTTCAACGGCAATTCCCTACCGATATGCCGAATTCAGAGGATGCCGCGATGGATATCGACATACAGGTGTTCTGGCCGAGAAATTAAGAAACGAACTATACTATCCCCAAAAAAATCGAAGCGTCGTCATCAGTGCCGCAAATAAACACCACCTGATGGAAATGGAGATTCCTTCTCTGAAAGAGGATGAGGTACTGATCAGTGTCAAATATGTTGGAGTTTGTAAAACAGACCTGGATGTCCTTGCGGGGAATCTGAACTATTACAGGTCAGGATGGGCCGTTTACCCCATAGTCCCCGGGCATGAGTTCAGTGGCATCGTAGCTGCTACAGGACAGGATGTCTGTGAATTTGGAGTAGGCGACAAGGTGGTGGGGGAGTGTATCATGGGATGCGGCGTTTGCGGGCATTGCCTCGGCAACCGACCCGTCAACTGTAAAGAGAGAAAAGAGGTGGGTGTCCTGAATTTCAACGGCGCCTATGCCGATTATATCACAATGCCGGCACGGTTTGTCCACAAGCTGCCGGAGGATGCATCCCTGGAAAGAGCCTGTCTCATTGAACCGCTGGCGGTTTCCATTAGAGGAATAAATAAACTTCTCGCCGGCGAGAGCAGAGATTCGCTGAATGCAGCAGTGCTGGGGTGCGGAATCATCGGCAATTTATGCGCCCAGCTCATGAGTGAGCGAGGGTATTCCGTCACCGTTTTCGATCACAATCCCCTGCGGATTCAAAGCATCAATAAAGGAAACATGAGCGGTCGGACGGAAATCTCCGGACTGGAACATTTCGATTACATTATCGAGGCAACAGGGCAAACAGAGATACTGAAAAAGGTGCTTAAAGACAGTGCAACAGGGGTAAAGATTCTGCTTCTGGGCCTGCCCTATTCCACGATCGACTTCAACTTTGAGAACCTGGTTTGCCTGGACAAGACTGTCATCGGTTCTGTGGGGAGCACAAAGGTCGAATTTGCCCAGGCGGTTGCTACCTATACAAAGCTTGATCTGAAAAGCCTGATTCAGAATTTTTTCCCCCTGAAGGATTATGAAACAGCCTGGCTCCGGCAAAAGAACGGCCATGTGGCAAAAGCAATCCTCAAGATTAACGGAGATTAATCATTGAAAAAGACAGGTTCAGCCCGTCCACACATTATCGGAATTATTCCGGCCCGTATGGCCTCTTCCAGGTTTCCCGGTAAACCCCTCGCCATGATCCACAACATGCCCATGATCGGACACGTGTACAAAAGGAGCAAAATGAGCGCATCTCTCTGTGAAGTTTATGTGGCCACCTGCGACAAGGAGATTTTCGATTATATAGGCTCCATAGGCGGAAAAGCCGTTATGACCGCGGATACCCACGAAAGAGCTACGGACCGGACGGCGGAATGCCTGCTGAATGTCGAGGCTGATACAGGCTGTCCTGTTGACATTGTGGTCATGATCCAGGGTGATGAACCTATGCTTATGCCAGAGATGATCGAACTTGCCGTGGCTCCCCTCCTGAGGAACGATTCCATCGATGTGGTCAATCTCATGGCTCCCCTGAAAAACAGGAGGGAACACGAGGACCCCAATGAGATCAAAGTAGTGGTCGACCAGCATGACTTTGCCCTATATTTTTCCCGGGAACCGATTCCCTCCCGAAAAAAGGGAGGCAAGGATGTGCCCATGTTCAAGCAGGTCTGTATCATCCCCTTCAGAAAAAAATTTTTATTGAAGTTCAACCAACTGACCCCGACACCTCTTGAGGTCGTAGAATCGGTCGATATGCTGAGGATATTGGAACATGGGTATCGGGTTAAGATGGTTCGGTCCGATTATAAAACATACAGCGTGGATACTCCTTTCGACCTGAAAGTAGTAGTGAAAAGGATGACCAAAGACCCCCTTATTGATTTATATACCCCCGTTAAAACAACATAACCAATGCGTGATAGAAAATTTTCATTCTTGATCCTCTACATCTCCTTTGCTTTGGCTATTTTTTATCCCTTCAAAGGAATTGTGTCACTTTTTTTGTCCCTTCTCATCGGCGAGAATGTGGCGGTCTTTATTATTCCCTCCCTGTTCATCTTTACGTTCGGCTTTATTTTTCTTAATATCATCGTAAATCATATCTCGTTGTCCAGAATAGACAAAATATTATTAGCCGCAGGATTCTTCGCATTTGCCTTTGCAGTTCTGAAGCAAGATAGAACACTGTTATACAATACTGTATTATTGTTCATTTTGCCTGTCCTGTTTAACCGTTTTAGGAAGATCGACGATCATCACTTTTACAGATTGACTTTTATCTTTTTTATGATTTCCTCGATCTATCTCCTGGTAGAGAACATCGTTCTCCAGCCCGATCGCTTTGGGTTGGGCTTCACCCCCCCTTCGACTGAAGAACTTGCCGCTTACTCAAACTACTTGGTAGGCGGGGATACGAAGTTCGATGCGTCTGTTAATCTTTCGGATTATCGCAACATCGGCATCTCCAACCGGACCGGCGGTTACCTGGCCAATATCCTTGCAATGCCGGTCCTGATTGCCATGGCCACCACTTTTTTTTATGTTTCAACGAGAGAACGATTCAAACTCATTAACGCGATTCTCACTGTCTTTTCCATTTTTTTATTGATCTCCTGTCTTTCAACTACAGCAATTATTGCCTTTGTTCTCACCGTCTTTTTCTATGAGATATATGGAAGAAGAAATGCCGTTTCTGTTATAATTTCCGTACTGATTTTAGGAGTACTGGTTTTTTTGATTTCCTACAGCAAAATGTTATCTTTTACTTACAATCGTCTTCTTTTTAACATGAATGATTCGATATATTTTGCCACTTTCTTCAAACAGCATTTAGTCCTTTTTAGAGTGGCGAATATCAAATACTTTTTCTTGGGGAAATGGGGTTGGTTGCCTCCTGAGGGTGGTTCTTCTCATGTTGACCTGATTAACATCATTGTTGCCTACGGCGGAATTATTGCTTACTTCCTGTACAGGAGGATGCTGTTCCCACTGACTTTGCTGCGTCAGCCCGGGCATCTTTACGGCCGCATATTTTCCCTGACGGTTTTAACAGCATTCATCTGTCTTTTCCATTCAAGCATGACGCTGAATATCAATGTTATGATGCTCGTAACCCTTTTATATTTGAAATCAGGAGATCTCTGTCGTAGAACAGAGGAGAGTACTCCGGTACCCTGAGAAGATGCAGATCCGCCATCTGACCGGTGAGTGCCATCGACATTACCCGAACAACCTGAAGAATCCGTCGGGAATCGTCTGGAAAAAATCCGGGCGACCGTCAGGGATTATGACCCGACAGTCGTCGAATTGTTTGCGGGAAAATGATCGCTGCTAATCAGCGCAATACATGCATAGAGGGGGAAGAGTGAATCGCTTTGAAACATCCGACAGAATATTGATCGCAGGCGGTACGGGATTCATCGGCCGGAATCTGACCGAGCGCTGCCTTCGTAATACGCCAAACGTCTTTTGCCTCAGTTTAACCGGCAGATCCAATGACATCATTGGAGGGAAGAGGAAACCCGTCATTCTTCAAGGGGATCTTCTGGATAGGAATCATCTCAAGTCGCTTCTCTCAAGGTATACGTTTGATTATGTGTTCAACCTCAGCGGTTACATCGACCACATCCATTATTTGAAAGGTGGCAGAAAGATACTGGAAGCTCATTTCACCGGACTCCTGAACCTGATTGACGTCCTTGATACGGCAAAGCTGAAGGGCTTCGTACAAGTGGGAAGCAGCGATGAATATGGCTGGCTGCCGGCGCCTCAGAAGGAGACCATGCGGGAAATGCCAATTTCGCCTTATTCGATGGCCAAAACAGCGGCTACCCACTTCATTCAGACTATTGCTGCAACAGAAGGATTTCCCGGTGTTGTCCTGAGACCTTTTCTGGTGTATGGCCCGGGGCAGGACATGAAGCGTCTTCTTCCGCAAATCATCACCGCCTGCCTTAAAGACAAGCCTTTCAGTACCTCGGAGGGCAAGCAGTTACGGGATTTATGCTACGTCGCCGATGTTGCTGAAGCCATGGTTCGGGCAGCCCTCAGTACAACCGCGAGAGGGCATGTGATCAATATTGGATCCGGGGATCCTATTTCCATCAGAGAGGTGGTTGAAATGGTCGTCCGGATGACCGGAGGCGGAACTCCCATGTGGGGAACAGTCCTTTATCGACAGGGAGAGAACATGGCTCTGTATCCGGACATCAGCATGGCCAGGCACCTGCTCAAATGGTCACCGGAAACCAGTTTTGATGAAGGATTGAAGAAAACAATAGAGTATTGTAGGATGATAATGGCCTAAATCATGAGGCTGAATCTATTAACTATAAAAGGAACTGGCTATGAAAGTTGTGATTCTTGCGGGGGGACTTGGAACGCGGATGAGCGAAGAAACAACCCTGAGACCAAAACCCATGATCGAAATAGGCGGAAAGCCGATCCTCTGGCATATCATGAATATCTATGCCGCTCATGGATTTAAGGAGTTCATGATAGCGCTGGGATACAAAGGGGAAGTTGTTAAGGAGTATTTCCTCAATTACCGGCTCTATCAGAGTGATCTGACCATATCTCTTGAAACCGGCATTGTTAATTCCAGGAAGAACTGCTTTAGGGACTGGACCGTGCATCTCCTGGATACAGGCATAAAAAGCATGACCGGCGGACGTCTGCACCGCCTGCGTGACCAATTAAAGGATGCGGCATTCATGCTGACTTATGGTGATGGTGTCTGCAATGTTGACATAAGAAGGCTTGTTGAGTTCCACAAAGCGCACGGTAAAATTGCTACGGTCACGGCTGTCCGGCCAACTGCGCGTTTCGGCGGGATGCAATTCGATGGGGTCCGAGTGACAGAGTTCAAGGAAAAACCTCAGGCGGGAGAAGGTTGGATAAACGGAGGATTTTTCGTGTTCGAACCTGAAGTATTCCAGTATTTACATGGCGACGATACGGTTCTCGAGGCCGATCCTCTTGAAAACCTTACAAAAGATGGCCAACTCATGGCATGCAAACATGAAGGGTTCTGGCAGTGTATGGATACGTTGCGGGATAAACAGATGCTTGAAGAGTTGTGGGTAGCCGACAAAGCACCGTGGAAAAACTGGGTTGACTGATGCGGGAAGAACATATGCAGTAACTGCATAAGCGCATATCAACAAGGGGACAATGTCAATTACTGAAAACAAGTCACGCATCAAATGTGAGATTCCATCTGAGTTTGAAAACTTATAGCATAGTGCTCCGTGAAATGACCACAACATAGACGATAATTTCAGGGAGAAAAGGATAATGTTCCTCAACGTCTTTAGAAACAAAACGATTCTTGTGACCGGACACACTGGATTCAAAGGGTCATGGCTTGCCATGTGGCTGAAGCTTCTTGGCGCCAACGTTATCGGGTATTCGGCTTATTTTCCTTCCGATCCTTGTAATTTCAAGGCGTGTGATCTTGAAAAACATATCATCCATAACGAAGGCGATATCCGTGATGTACCTGCATTGCAGGCGGTATTTAAACATCATAGACCTGATGCGGTGTTTCATCTGGCTGCTCAGCCTATCGTCAGCCGATCTTATAAGGATCCCAGTCTTACATTTGAAACTAACGTCATGGGGACGGTCAATGTGCTCGAAAGTATCAGGTCAGCGCAGAGCGTGAAAGCCGCAGTGATTATCACAAGCGACAAGTGCTATCAGAACGTTGAATGGGTCTGGGGATATCGGGAGAACGACAGGCTGGGTGGTGACGACCCCTACAGCGCTTCAAAGGCCTGCGCTGAGATTACCTGCAATGCCTATATGAAATCATTTTTCACCGAAAGTAGTTCACCGCGCATATCAACGGCACGTGCAGGAAACGTCATAGGAGGCGGTGACTGGGCCGATGCTCGGATCGTGCCGGACTGCGTGAGGGCATGGGCAGCAGGAAAAGATCCGATCGTCCGGAATCCAGCGGCGACCCGTCCATGGCAGCACGTGCTGGAACCATTGAGTGGATATCTCTGGCTTGGCGCAAAGCTCCTGCGTGGATGCCAACTGCATGGCGAATCGTTCAATTTCGGTCCTGACCAGAAGGTGAATAAGTCGGTACGTGAACTGATCGAAACCTTTGCCTGTCATTGGGAAAACGTCCGGTGGAAGCATAAAAAATCAAAAGAAACAAAAGAGAGTACTCTTCTAAAACTTTCCTGCGACAAGGCACTGCATCTTTTAGATTGGCATCCGGTCTTATCATTTCACGAGACCGTTAGGCTGACCGCTGAATGGTATAAGAAATATTACTCGAGAGAGTCAGATATGTATGCATACTCTTTAGGACAAATACGATTCTATGTTGCTGAAGCAGAGTGGCAGAATCTGTCTTGGACAAGGAAGAAGTGATGATCGAAGGGCTTATAGTACAGCCGTTGAAACAAATCGCAGACGAGCGGGGAAAGGTGATGCACATGCTTCGCAGTGATTCGCAATTGTTCCAGAAATTTGGGGAGATATATTTTTCAGTGGTTAATCCCGGCGTCGTAAAGGCGTGGAAACGACATTTCAGGATGACGCAACACTTTGCCGTCCCCATGGGTATCATATCCCTCGTGTTGTATGACACCCGCGAAGGTTCTATGACTTTCGGGAATGTAGAAGTCTTTGAACTGGGCGAGAACAATTATAGTCTCGTCAAAATACCGCCGCTTCTCTGGTACGGGTTCAAAGGTATTTCATCCAATCCGGCCTTCATCGCCAACTGTACCGACATACCCCACGATCCCTCAGAGTCGGAGAGACTCGAATACAATGACAGTTCTATACCCTATGACTGGGGGTATAATGGCAGAGAGTAAGTTTTACAGTTCAACGACCGCACCAACGGTAAGCGTTATTATGAACTGCCTTAACTGCTCCCGCTATCTGCGTGAGGCGATAGACAGCGTGTATGCCCAGACTTATGACAATTGGGAAATCATCTTCTGGGACAACGCCTCCACGGACCAGAGCGCTGAAATCGCGAAAGGCTATGACGCCAGGGTTAAATATTTCAAAAGCAAAGAAACACACCCCTTGAGTAGGGCAAGAAATCTTGCCTTCAAAGAGGTCACCGGTGAATACATCGCTATTCTCGACTGCGACGACGTCTGGCTCCCCAATAAATTGAAAGAACAGATCGCTCTCTTTACGAGGAATCCTAACCTTGGCATGACGTACAGCAATTCAATCTTTTTTGATGACAAAGGCGAAAAATTCCACATGTTTCAGGCGGTCAGACCCCAGAGCGGTTATGTATTCGGTAATTTGTTGAAAAAAAATTTTATCTCATCTGAAACCATGATTTTCCGAAAATCCGCCCTTGACAGCCTCGATTACATGTTCAATGAAGAACTTACGGTTGTCATGGATTATGACCTGACGCTGAGGCTCGCATTGCTTTACGAGATGGACTACATTGAAGAACCTCTTTCAAAGTGGCGAATGCATCCTCAGAGCGGGTCGAACAAGAAGCGATTTGTCATTCCCCATGAAACCCTCAGAGTGCTCGAGAGCCTGATCAATCAGAAACCTGAAATCAGTACACAGTTCGGGGAAGAAATCAACCTTTTCAAGAAAGCCCTGAGCTATGATTTCGCCCTCGAAGCCTGGTTCAAAGGCGACCGGCAAGCCCTGAGACTCCACTTGAAACCCTATCTTAAAGATAAAAAATTCTTGCTGACTTACATTTTGTCCTCTTTTATGTCCTATTCGTACTACGAAAAAAACAAATCTCGGTTACAGCATATCCTGCTTCACCTGAGTAAAGGCGGCTGACTAATCACATGAAACAGACAGACATTGTTTTTATAGAGATCCCCCGATACCGGGAAGACCCTGACGAAAATCCGGCAAAGCTCAACGGCCATCTTCCCAATCTCGGCCTTTGCTCGCTTGCTGCCGTAGCGGAAAAAGAGGGATATAAACCGGCTATTCTGGACGCTGCCGCTCTGCAATATTCTCCGCGGCAGATCGTGGATCAGATCAAGGCCATGAGACCGAAATATGTCGGGATTACGGCCATGACCCACACCATCCGCTCCGTGGCATTCATCGCCGGCCTTCTCAAGAAAAGCGTGCCGGATCTCACCGTCATTCTCGGAGGGGTGCATATTACCGCTGCACCGGAAGAGACGTTGCGAAAATACCCGGGTTGCTTCGACGTGTGTGTCCTCGGAGAGGGAGAAGTGACCCTTTCGGAACTTCTGAAAACTCTGGATAAAGGAGGCGATTTGAATGCGGTAGCAGGATTGGCCTTCGTGCGGGACGGCGAAACCGTCAGAACGGAGCAGAGGGAGTTTCTGCGGGATATGGATTCACTTCCCCTTCCGGCCTGGCATCTTCTGCCGGAGATGAAAAGCCACTATGGAACGACCCTGATCAGCGCGGGAGGCCGGGTATCGAACCACCTTCTCACAAGTAGAGGATGCCCGGGGCGCTGTATCTTCTGCGATACCAGCGTGAACGGTCACAAGCTGAGGTCATTCAGCCCCGATTACATTATGGAGATGATCGACATACTCCACAAGAAATACGAAACCAATGACATACAATTCAACGATGACACCTTCATAACCTTCAGGAAAAACCTTTTCGAGATCTGCGAGAGACTCATTTCCAGGAATTACAGGCTTTCCTGGTCCTGTGATGCCCGGGTAAGCGATGTAACAGAGGAGGGTCTTAGCCTGATGAAAGCGGCCGGATGCTGGCAGATCGCCTACGGTGTCGAAACAGGGTCATCGAGGATTCTGGATTTCATTAAAAAAAAGATTACCCTGGATCAGATACGTCAGGCCTTTGCATGGACAAAAAAGGCTGGAATCAGTACAAAAGGGTTCTTCATCATGGGGTATCCTACGGAAACGGAGGAGAGCATCCGAGAAACTGTTGATCTGATGCTTTCCCTGGATATTGATGTCGTGGGTCTGACGTTCTTCACCGTCTTTCCTGGTTCCCCCATCTATTCCACTATCAAGCAATATGGTCAATTCGACCCTGACTGGGACAGGACTGAGACCTATGAAGTTGGGAATTTTATCCCCCATGGATTCACAGCTGAGGAACTGATCTGTTGGAGGAAAACCGCTCTCAGACAATTCTACTTCAGACCTAGATATATGATAAAGCAATTGGCCCAGGTCAGGAAGCCCTATGACCTTTACAGGCTGGCAGCCGGAGCAATGAAAGTTGTGCTAAGAAATGTTTTCAACCGTTAACCATGTATATCCTCCCCAACCCTCTATTCAGATTATCTGATGTTCCATCGTGGACAAAAGACTCAAGTTTTTACGGAGAGCCCTGGATCTCAAAGGAAAACGACCGTATCATTCTTTTTTCACGTGGACAGTGGGCATTAAAGGAACTAGGTTCCTCCATCATCAGAAGCCGAAACAGGGCAAGAGGCATAATCCTCATCCCTGAGTATTTTTGCGAGATCTCTTTAACACCGCTGAGAACTCACGAGTTTGAAATTCACTTTTACCGGATTACACCCG
>Ga0265296_1004281_pt1 | contig 12491 bp, 9 predicted proteins | sample MunlanPumphouse1_FD_189073 | JGI IMG/M metagenome (GOLD analysis project Ga0265296, IMG submission 189073) | Groundwater microbial communities from a municipal landfill in Southern Ontario, Canada - Pumphouse #1 | ecosystem: Environmental > Aquatic > Deep subsurface > Groundwater | place: Canada... | reverse complement strand
TCGCTAAAGCCAAGGGTTTTAAGTGGGGCCGCAAAAAATTGATCAAACTGGCCAAGACCGCTGTGGTTAAAGCCGGCGCGCATGCTTATGTTGACCGCCGAAAAAAGAAACGTACCGTTCGAGCACTATGGCAAATCAAGATCAGCGCTTTTGTGCGCGAAGAAGGTTTGTCTTATTCTCGATTTATTGCCGTGCTGAAGACCAATAAAATTGAACTTGATCGCAAGATTTTAGCGGATTTGGCGGTTAATCAGCCGGAGGTTTTGAAGCAGATTATCGCTAACATAAAGAAATAGGATTTGACCCTGTTAAATCCCCGTTAATGCGGGGTGCGAAGCAATTTAACAGGGTTGACTAAAGATTATTTTTCTGATATAATTATATTATTGTTATGGCGAAATGGATTCAAATCGGACAGCTGATTATCGCTATCCTACTCATCGTTTCAATTTTAATGCAAAATAGCGGCACCGGTCTCTCGGGGGTGTTCGGCGGTCTTGGCGGCGTTTACCGCACCAAGCGCGGACTGGAGAGATCCTTGTTTATCGCCACCATTGTTTTAGCCGCTCTCTTTTTATTGACTGCTTTAGCCAGTTTGTTGGTACAATAAATACTCTCTTTTAAGATAGATTTTTGCCCCCGCACCCAGAAGGCCATTGGTGTTGGCTTATGGATGAATGGTAGATTATCGCGTGAAATGTGTATCAGATTTATTGTGACCGCATGGGTGAAGGGGTGAACTCCCGGCTTCGGCCCTCTAAATTTAGTTTTTTGTGAAGCAGAGCTCACTCAAACCTAGGATTTGGCTGGCTAACGCGACTACGTTGATAAAACGATCAGTTAGCGGCTTTTGGCTTTTTTTTAAAAAAGTTTTTTCAGGCAAGCTTAAAAATCTTTCCCTTGCCGGCCGTCAAAATGAATTTGATAAAAAGCTCGTTTATTCACTCTCTAAATCGCGCATTCCGAACTGGCGGCAATTGAAATATCTTAAAAAATTTTTAAATCCGCGCGAGCTGATTATAATCCGAGCCAGTTTTGCGGTATTGTTTATCTCTTTAATTTTTTTGACCGGCCGTTTTTATCTGACTCATCGAGTATTGACACCAACGGTTGGCGGCGAATACAGCGAGGGCGTAGTCGGTACGGCGAAATATATCAATCCTCTTTATTCCAGCTTGAATGATGTCGATGCCGATTTAAGCCGATTGGTTTTTTCTTCACTTTTGAAACGAGACGCGAATGGCGAGCTGGTGAATGATTTGGCGGAAAGTTTTGAGGTAAGCGAGGACGGCAAGAGCTATGTTTTTAAATTGAAACAGAAAGTGCGATGGCATAATGGCGGGGAGTTAACCGCGCAAGACGTGGTTTTTACTTTTAATGCGATTAAGGATTCAAACTATCGTTCACCCTTGCGGCCGGCTTTCACCGGCGATGAGATTGAACAAATAGATGACTATACTCTGAAGTTTAATTTGCGAGAAGCCTATGCCGCTTTTCCAGAGCTCTTAACATTCGGCATTCTGCCGGCGACAGGCTGGCAGAATGTTCCGGCCGGGGCCGCCAGCTTGGCGGAACTTAACTTGAAACCGATCGGCAGCGGGCCATACAAATTCAAATCTCTGGTTAAAGATGATAAAGGTAATTTAAAATATTATAATTTTGAACCTTGGGAAGACTATTTTGGCGAGCAGGCGAAAATCAGCAAATTGCAAATCAGATTTTTCCCAAACAGCGAGGAGGCAGCAGCCGCTTTGACCGACAACCAGGTTGACGGCCATGGCAATCTTAATCGCGAGGACGAAAACCGGATTACCGGCAAGAGTTATTTTAATTTTACTAAAGTTTCAATTCCGCAGATTACCGCAGTTTTTTTCAATCAGAAGGCCAATCCGTTGCTGACGGATATAAATATCCGCCAAGCTCTGGCAAAGTCCGTAAATAAAGAAGAGCTGGTCAGCGGCACGCTCGGCGGCCGGGCGATAGCAATCGACGGGCCGATTCTGCCGTCGAATTTTGCTTATTACCCGGATTTTAAAAAATACGGCTTCAACCAGGCGGAAGCGGCCGCGCTTTTGGAAAATGCCGGTTGGAAAATTGTTGAAATAACTAAAGATGCGTTAGCGCAAGCGGAGGCAGATAAAGACAGTAAGGAGGCCAAAACCAAAGAGCAGGCGGAAAAATTGTTAGCTATCGGCGAAGGGCGCTTTCGCGCGAAAGACGGAAAATATCTGACAATTAAACTGACGACCGTTGACGCCGGTGATTATCCAAAAGTAGCAGGCGCCATCAAAACTTTTTGGGAAAGCGGATTGAATATCAAGGCGACGGCAGAGCTGATCCCGGTCATTGATATCCAAGCCAAGATCAAGGCGCGTGGGTACGAAGCATTGCTCTATGGCGAAGTGCTGACTGCCGATCCGGATGTTTATGGTTATTGGCACGCGAGTAAGGTTGGCGAGGGAGGTTTGAATCTTTCAAATTATTCAAGCAACACGGTCAATAAAGCGCTGGAAGAAGGCCGTCTTACGAGCAAGCGGGAGGAAAGAATCAAGCAATATCAGATTTTTCAGCAGACGATTGCAGAGGATCTGCCGGCAATTTTTCTTTATTCGCCTTATTATGTCTACGCGCAAGCCAAAAAACTTAATGGTCCTAGCTTAAAAATGATTATTGAACCGAGCGATCGGTTTTCAAGTATTAATCTGTGGTTCATCAAGACCGAAAAACGCTTGGTCTGGTAGGGGCGAAGTGGCCTGCCCGACATGCCTTGACCGATTTGCTTTCTGTAGTTTGGTTTATTGGAGAAATTTGGAATAAACGAAACAATGCTAACAATGGCAAGTCAAGGCAGGCGGGTGAAATTGGCCCGCCCGCCACGCAAGCCGAGCTTGCGAGGCGTTGCGGGCAGGTATACACGCATGCTTCACCCGCCTCGACTCGCGGAGCTCATCGACGCGAGGCGGGGGAGCATGTGGGAGCGATCCTGTGGAGGTTCGCCCCAGTCATCCGACGGGGCGCCAGGTCGAATGACCTGGCGAGTCCAATTAACAATAAGCCGAAGTGGTGAAATTGGTATACACGCATGCTTCAGGAGCATGTGGGAGCGATCCTGTGGAGGTTCGAGTCCTCTCTTCGGCACAATCTTAACTTATAAAAACTAATTAGAACTCTTAAGACGAAATTTATTTCGTCTTGCTAGTCTACTCATTTAAAAAAATGATTACAAAGTACAAATCGCCCGGAAAAATTTCGGGCGGACACAAAACAAAACAACACAAGCGCTTTAGCCCCGCCTCTTCCATCGAGAAGGTCGGTCAGGCGCGAGTCAGCCGCGAAGCTCGCGGCAACGTAAAAGATAAATTGCGGGTGATGGTGATGGGAGGCCTGGAAGAGGTCGGACGCAACATGACCATGCTTGAATATAATCAGGAGATTATTATCATTGACATGGGCCTGCAGTTTCCGGAAGAAGATATGCCGGGCATTGATTACATCATCCCGAACGTAAATTATCTTGAAGGTCGTGAGTCCTGGATCAAGGGCGTGATTATCACGCACGGCCACATGGACCACATCGGCGCGATTCCTCATCTGGTGCCGAAACTTGGCAGCCCGCCGGTCTTTACCGGCAAGTTGACGGCCGGGTTGATAAAAAAACTTTCTGAACGGCATTCCAACAATCCTCGTTTTGATATCGCCGAGGTGAATGAAGCATCAAAATTGCAGCTCGGTAAAAATTTCAAGGTGGAGTTTTTGCGCGTCAATCATTCAATTCCCGACGCCTTTTCGGTTATTATTAATACTCCGCTTGGCACCGTGATCCATACGGGCGATTTTAAAATTGATTATACGCCGGTTAACGACAAGCCGGCTGATTTGAATCGTATCGCCCAGTTGGGCGGTTCGGGCATTCTGATGCTGATGGCAGATTCAACAGACTCAACTCATTCCGGCTATCAGATTTCCGAGTCCTCCATTGGCGATGAGATGAGCAAGCTGATAGAGAAAATCAGCGGCCGGGTTATTATCGCGACCTTTGCTTCGCAATTATCCCGCGTGCAAAAGATTTTTGAGTTGGCGGAGAAACACGGACGAAAAATCAATCTTCAGGGTCGCACCATGCAGGACAATGTGGAGATTGCTCATCAAATCGGTTATCTGAAATTTAATTCAGGCACCTTGATTGAAGACAATGAACTGAAGCGTTATCCGGATAACAAGCTGATAATTCTCGGCACCGGCGCGCAGGGCGAATCGTCCGCCTTTTTGCATCGGGTAGTCAACAAGGAGCACCGGGTAGTGGAATTGAAACAGGGCGATACGGTAATTTTTTCCTCCTCGGTTATTCCCGGCAACGAGCGGACCATCCAGAATTTAATGGACATGGTGGTGCGTCAGGGAGCCAAGGTGATTAACTATCGGATGATGGACGTGCATGCCGGCGGCCACGCCAAGCAGGAAGACCTGAAGTTGATGATGCGCCTGATCAAACCGGAATATTTTATGCCGATTGAGGGCAGTCATTATATGTTGCGCGCCCACGCGGAACTGGCCGAGCAGGTAGGCATCCCGAAGAATAAAATTTTTGTTGCGGACAATGGACAAGTCATAGAGTTTAGCCGCGATGCCGCCGGCCGAACGGCGGGACGATTGACTGACGAGCGCCTGCCGGCCGAATACATCATGGTTGACGGCCTCGGCGTAGGCGATGTCTCACACATCGTTTTGCGCGATCGCAAAGTGATGGCCGAAGACGGCATGATTGTCATTATCGCCACCATTGACTCCGCTACCGGCGAGCCGATCGGTAATCCGGATATTATTTCCCGCGGCTTTGTCTACATGAAAGAGAATCGTGAGCTGATTGAAAAGACCAGAATGAAGGTTAAAAAATTAGTCAAAGACCATGACCCGCGCACGCCGGCTGATGATGATTATATCAAGAATAAAATCAGAAACGATGTCGGCCAATTCCTCTTTGCCCAGACCAAACGCCGCCCGATGGTTCTACCGGTGGTGATTAAGGTATAGATCACGTAACACATAACACGTAACAATAAAATAACCCCGACGTATCGTCGGGGTTATTTTATAAAAACAAGAATTATGTTATGTGTTCCATGCTACGTGTTATGTGTTTATTTATCCGCCACCTCATCCTGCAGCACCTCAAACATTTCGGATAACTGGTCCTTGATGAATTCTTCATTGTCATCATCGGTCAGTTTGCCCTTCTCTTTGAAATATTCAATAGTTTCATCAACCAGCTGGTTATAGGCCTCGCGTTCATAGGCCGCCTGCTCAACCACCTTCTTTTTTACCAGTTCGTAAATTTCTTCGGTTAACGGATCCATAGAGGTAATTTAGTGGTTTCATTATATCGCAATTCTTTTTAAAAAATCAAGTTATTGAACAAGCAAATAATTTTTATATCGGCCAGGCATTATGGTATAATAAATAAAGTCTTTATTACTCTTTATCTTTTATCATCAAAGGGCATGGTGGAGCCGATTATAAAAATAAATAAACTGAATGTTACTTATTTTATGGGCAAGGCGAATGAAGTGCGCGCCTTGTCCGATATCAATCTGGAAATTTTTCCGGAAGAGTTCGTAATTTTTTTCGGGCCTTCCGGCTGCGGCAAGTCAACCCTGCTTTATTCCATGTCCGGTCTGGAAACTAACATTCAGGGTGATATTATTATTGAAGGAAAAAATTTAACGCATTTTAACAGATTGGAGTTGCTGAATTTACATCAGAGAACCATCGGTATGATTTTTCAGGCTTTTTATTTGATTTCCTCGCTGACCGTGCTGAAAAACGTCGCTCTGCCGCAAATTTTCGTCAACGTCAGAAAAAGAATCAGAAAACAACGCGCCTTGGAACTGTTAGAATATTTCGGCGTCAAAGTGCAGGCCAAGAAGCTGCCAACTGAACTGTCCGGCGGCCAGCAGCAGCGCGTGGCGATCGCCCGGTCATTGATCAATGATCCGAAAATTATGATGGCCGACGAACCGGTGGGCAACCTGGATTCCAAATCCGCGCAGGATGTAATGGATTTGCTGAAGAGCCTGAATGAGAAGCAGAAAAAAACTATTATTTTAGTAACTCATAATCCGGCTTTTTTGAGCTATGCTCATCGGGTGGTTTATTTGAAAGATGGCCGGATAATGGAGGTGCGCGTGAATCGCCAGGTGCATGGGGTGCAGATGCAGCAATCGGAGATTAAGCAGAATGTCTCTAAAGAGCTGGAACTCTTAATCAAGACCTTTACCAGTTTATCCCCGAGCCAGATTGGCAATTTGTTGATTCCCTTCAAGGCCAAGCAGATAGTTTCCGAGGCTTTGATCGGCATGACGACGGAAGAAGTGGAGAAAGTCAATAAAAAAGTGGAGAATCTGTTATTAACCGGTTTGTATGATAATGAATCTACCAAAGAATTTTTAGATCAAGAGGTGGAAAGGGGCGGCCTGGGTTTAGACAGGCGCACCGCCGAGAAGATTGCCGATAAAATAAAAAATATCATCAAAGAAATTAAATTGCTGGAAGAAGAGGATGGCCGTTTGCGTTTGCGGGCGAGCGCCGAAACCGGCAGCGAAATTATGGAGATTAGGCATTATTTGCTGGAAGAGTTTGATATTAAAATTAAGGATTTCTTAGCCCTGGAGGTATTGAATCAGGCGATTAAAGATCGCATGTCCAACGTGATTGATCGCGACGAGGTTCGTCGGCGATTTGATTTGCCGGTGCGCGAGGGCGGCGCCGGTTTGGATAAACGTACCGCCAAGAAAGTGGCTAAACGGTTAGAATTGTTAATTTTGGGCAAGTATAAATAATTTGAGAGCGTTGAATAATCTTGTCCTCAACCTTGATTGGGGAGATGAAACGCTCTCATCCCGAGCCTAGCGAGGGATCTCTTATACGTTAAACACGAGATTTCCATTAGAGTTAGGATGAGATTATTAAATTATTCAACAGTCTAAATTTATGTTGTTGAGCGATTTATTATCACTTTCCACCAGAATGTTTAAGACCAGAAAGATGCGCACCTTTCTGACTATTTTGGGTGTGGGCGTGGGTATCGGCACGGTTTTGTTTTTGGTCTCGCTCGGTTATGGTCTGCAGAATGTCGTTTTGAGCAAAATTACAACCGCTGATTCGCTGCTCTCACTGGATGTCAGTCCGGGCATCGCCGGCATTATTAATTTAGATAAGGCCAGCGTGGAAAAAATCAAACAGACGCCGAATGTCGTGGAGGTGAGTCCGATGACCAATGTCTCGGCGCAAATGTCAATTGAGCAGCTGACCGGCGATGGCTTGATTTACGCGGTGGAACCGTCTTTTTTTCGCTTGGGCGGCATCATCCCGGACAAGGGAACAATTTTTAGGACGGGCGCCGCGCACGAAGCTTTGATTTCTACCGCCGCCGCCAAGCTGTTTAACATCAGTCCGGAAGAGGCAATCGGCAAAGCAATAGCCCTAACTTTGTTTTTACCGAAAATAAACATCGAAGGTTTTGAAGAAACGGAAACGGCCAAACGTCCGGATAAGTATAAGATTATCGGCGTAGTTGAAGATGAAAATACCAGCTATGCTTTTATTCCCTTGGAAACGATCAGCGATTTGAATATTAACAGCTTTACCCAGGTCAAAGTCAAGGTGGCGGCAAATGAATATATGGAAGCGATCAGAAACCAGATTATTGAAAGCGGTTTTTTGGTCTCCGCTCTATCCGACACGATTGAACAGGCGAATAAAATTTTTCGCGTTGTGCAGATCGTGTTGGCACTGTTCGGCCTGGTAGCTTTGATTGTTTCGGCAATCGGCATGTTTAACACCATGACGATCGCGCTCTTGGAGCGGATTAATGAAATCGGAATTATGCGTTCAATCGGCGCTTCGGTTGGCGATATTATGAAGTTGTTCTTGTTGGAGTCCTTTTTAATGGGCTTGCTCGGCGGCCTGGGCGGCGTTGCTATCGGCTATCTTGCCGGCGAGCTGGCGAATTTCGGCATCAATCTGCTGGCCAAAAATTTTGGCGGCCAGGCCTTGAGCCTATTTTATCGGCCGACCTGGTTTGTCGCCTTGATCATAATTTTTTCCAGCCTGATCGGTTTTCTGACCGGTGTCTATCCGGCGCGCAAGGCGGCAAAACTCAATCCTTTAGACGCGTTAAGGTACAAATAAGACATTTGACATTTGACATTTGACTCTTTACAATAAACTCATTATTAATAATAAATAAAAAGTAATTGTCAGTTGTCAAAAGTCAATTGTCAATTGTCTGAAAACTATGTCAGTACCAGGCAAAAGACGTCCGTCAAGCGAAGCGCGTCGCGGCCGTTCGCATCAAGCTTTAAAAAAAATTAAAACGACTAAGTGCCCAAAATGCGGCAAAGCGGTTCTGCCGCATACGGCCTGCGGTTTTTGCGGCAGTTATAAGGGGCGGGTGGTTTTGAAATTGAAAACCAAAAAAGTTAAAGAAAAAGCTAAATAGGTTCTAGGTTATAGGTTCTAGCACTCAAATAGTTAACCTAATACCTAACACCTAAAACCTGAAACCTAACCCATGTCTAATCGACACCTTGCTCGTTCCATTGCCATGCAGACGCTATTCCTTTGGGATTTTAATGGCAAGGAAAGCGCCGGTCTGGAAGAAACGATTGAAAAAATTTTTGTCCATTTCGCGCCGAATTTTAATGATCATGGCTTTAGCCGCGAATTGGTTAAAGGTGTGATTAAAAATTTATCGGAGATAGATAAACAGATTATTCGTTACGCGACCGAGTGGCCGCTTGATCAGATTACCACCGTTGATCGAAATATTTTGCGGATCGGCGTTTATGAACTCTTATTTGACGCGGAGATTCCGGCCAAGGTGGCAATCAATGAAGCGATTGAGATTGCCAAGGCCTATGGCGGCGACGCTTCCGGACGTTTTGTAAATGGAGTGCTCGGAGCGATTTATAGGGATATGGAGAAACAAACAGATAAAAAGTAAAAGTGAAGGAAAATATAATTTTCGTTAAAACAGTTTTAATGTAAGTAATGATATAATAAATCCTAAATTCTAAGCACTAAATTCTAAACAAATTCTCACCGCCAAACGGGATCCCGTGGGCGGGAAAATGACAGAAATACTCCCGCCAAACGGGATCCCGTGGGCGGGAAAAATTCAAAACAGATAAATATTTTAGTTTTGAATTTAAAGCATTTTCCCGCCACTTTAATTAATCTATTGAGGGCGGGATCCCGAGTGCGGGAGAATTTTGAAATTGTTTAGAGTTTAGGATTTAGGATTTTGAATTTTATATTTTACATTTTGATTTATTAACGTAAGCCGTGAAGAGTGAGTGGAATTATTTCTATTTCCTCTCTACTGCTTGCCTCATAAGCTATGAAGGAGATCAGCGGGCTGGAGCGTGAGCTCGGGCTGGAGTTTAACAATAAAGACCTGTTAAAGCAGGCGGTGGTACATCGTTCTTATTTGAATGAGCATCCCGAGTTTGAGTTGTTCCATAACGAGCGGCTGGAATTTTTAGGCGACGCGGTGTTAGAAATTATCGTTACCGAATATTTGTTTTATAAATACCCGGATACGCCGGAAGGCGATTTGACTAACTGGCGAGCCAGCTTAGTTAATGCCAAGATGCTCTCCAGCCTGGCTGATGAGCTCGGGATTGAGAAGTATCTTTATCTTTCCCGCGGAGAGTCTAAAGACAGCAACTCCAAAGCACGGCAGTATATCTTAGCAAACGCGATTGAGGCGATTATCGGCGCGGTTTATCTTGATCTGGGGGTGCGCGCTGTCAAGAAATTAATAAAAGAAAAATTGTTGGTTAAATTGGATCATATTCTTTCCCACAAACTTTATTTGGATCCGAAGTCAAAATTCCAGGAAAAATCGCAGGAAGAATATAAGATCACGCCGCACTATAAAATCCTGTCTGAAACCGGGCCGGATCACGCAAAAATTTTTGAGGTCGGCCTTTATTTGGGAGAGAAACTGATTGCTAAAGGCAAGGGCGAATCTAAACAGGAAGCCCAGGTTGACGCGGCGGATAAGGGAATCAAGAAGTTGAATTGGTGATTATTCAGGTGTTAGGTTTTAGGTTTAAATTTTAAAACAACCGTTTGTGGTTGTTTTTTGTTAGAAGAGTTTATGGTATAATCTTATTATAGGTTCTGGGGGGGTTCAATTTAGATCCAGAATCTATAACCTAATATCTATAACCTAAAACCTAATCTATGACTCTCAACGAATTATTTCAAATCGGAATTGATAGCAAGGCCTCGGATATCCATTTGGTGGTTGGCGTGCCGCCGCTGTTGCGGGTTGACGGCGAACTGATAGATATTCCGGAAAAAAAAGCGCTTGCCAACAAAGAGCTGGAGCAGATGATTTTTTCACTTATTTCTGAAGAAGAAAAGAAAAGGTTTTTGGCGGAAAAAGAATTGGATTTGGGTTTCGAAATGGACGATGAAACACGTTTCCGGGTGAACCTGCATTTTGAACGCGGTAATTACGGCTTGGTCGCCCGCATTATTCCAAATGTTATACCAACGATGGACAGTTTGGATTTGTCAAAGGTAGTTTATGATCTGATAAATTTAAAACAGGGATTGATTATGGTGACCGGACCCACCGGCTGCGGCAAGTCAACCAGCCTGGCGGCGATGGTTAATTACATCAATGGCCAGCGACGCTGCAATATTATTACTTTGGAAGACCCGATTGAATATTTATTTAAATCGGATAAGAGCGTAGTTATTCAGCGCCAGCTCGGCAGTGACATGCTTTCATTCGGTAACGGCTTGAAGCACGCTTTACGACAGGATCCGAATGTGATCATGGTCGGCGAGATGCGCGATCTGGAAACGATCGGCACGACCATTACTTTGGCCGAAACCGGCCATTTGGTGCTCGCCACTTTGCACACGTATAGCGCGGCGCAGACGATTGACCGCATCATTGACACCTTTCCGCCGCATCAGCAGGGCCAGGTGAGGATGCAGTTATCAATGACGCTCGCCGGCGTTATTTCCCAGCGATTGTTGCCCAAGGAGGGTGGCGGCAGAACCGCCGCACGCGAAATAATGATTAACACGCCGGCGGTTTCCAATCTGATCCGTGAAAATAAAATCGCCCAACTGCGCACGGTGATTGAAACCAGCTCCAAGGAAGGGATGGTTTCTATGGATCAAGATCTGAAAAGGCTGTATAGCAACAAAATTATCAGTAAGGAAGTCGCTCAAGGCCAAATGGAGAATCCGGAACTTCTGGAGAAATTTAAATTTATCTAAATAATGTATTTATTGCGTATTTTGCCAGTTTGAGTGTTCATAAACCATAAACTGTGATTAAATCAGCCGTTTTTTGCGAAAAATAGCTAATCCCTATAGCCTTGACAAGGCTATAGGATAATGTATAATATAAATTACCTTAAATTAACTCCAATTATATGCGTAAAGTAATTCTGTTCACTAAGCTTAAAAGCGGTTAATAGACTAGCTCATTTTTGGGAGTTTATAAACCGCTAGTAGCGGTTTTTTGTTTTTCCCGCCACCTATAATATTTTTGAGGGCGGGACCCCGCCAAAGGCGGTGGTAGAGAATTTTTCACAAAATAATTTGGCTTTCGAAGATTGAAATTAGTATTCAGACTTTGACAGCTAATGACAGAACCTTAACAATTGAATAGCGAACCCCTAACACTAAAATGTTGGTGTGGGGGTAAATAAAGAACAAGCTAGATTAAATAAAGCTTAAATTTTAACACTCCCGCCACCTATAATAAAATTATGGAGGGCGGGACCCCGCAAAAGGCGGTGGTTTTGAAATTAAAAGTGTGGGAAAATCTCAATAAGAGTATATGGTGAATGCCTTGACATGAAAAGACGATGAAGGACGTAGCAGCCTGCGATAAGCTTCGGTGAGGTGGCAAGCAACCTTTGACCCGGAGATCTCCGAATGGGGAAACCTGCGCCGATGCAGTCGGCGCGTCCGCTGCTGAATACATAGGCAGTGAGACGAAGACCCGGTGAACTGAAACATCTTAGTAACCGGAGGAAAAGAAAGAAATATACAATGTGGTAATCGTGGACAGCGAAGCAATTCGCGGCCGCGGTTACTACGTTTCGATTCCCCTAGTAGTGGCGAGCGAACGGGGATTAGCCTAAACTTTTTAGACCGCGTCTCGTGTCTCACTAGCGTTCGACACACACAGACTAATACGGACTAAACACAGACTAATACGGATAAATTCCGCATAGTCCGCGTCAAGTCAGCGTTAGTCAGCGTCGTGGCGAGCGATAGCGAGGCACGGGGCTGAAGGCTCTGGGGCCACATGTCTGGAAAGCGTTGCAAGATGGTTACGTTTACTCCCTAGATGAGTAAGGTGGAGATATAATTATAACTTCCCAAGCAGAAGCGAGCTGGAAAGCTCCCCCAAAGAAGGTGATAGGCCTGTACGCGAATGGGGTTATTACTCT
>Ga0265296_1004280_pt1 | contig 12496 bp, 8 predicted proteins | sample MunlanPumphouse1_FD_189073 | JGI IMG/M metagenome (GOLD analysis project Ga0265296, IMG submission 189073) | Groundwater microbial communities from a municipal landfill in Southern Ontario, Canada - Pumphouse #1 | ecosystem: Environmental > Aquatic > Deep subsurface > Groundwater | place: Canada... | reverse complement strand
CTCTACAGATGCCGCTGATGGGTTTACGGGTCTTCAAACGGATGCGTTCGATGAAGGCCTCGGTCAACAAAGGAATATCTTCCCGCCGCTCCCTTAAAGGCGGGATGGCAATGGGGATGACGTTGATCCGGTAAAATAAGTCTTCCCGGAAGCGGTTTTCCGCCATCAGCCGGTACAGGTCCTTATTGGTGGCGGTGATCACCCGGACATCCAGGAGAATGGGCTTTTGATCCCCCACCTTTTCAATGACTTTTTCCTGGAGGACCCGGAGCAGCTTGGCCTGGGTGGACAGGGGCATATCCCCCACTTCGTCCAGGAAGATATCGCCTCCGGTCGCGGCCTCAAACCGCCCCACCCGGCTCCGGTCCGCGCCGGTAAAGGCCCCTTTCACATGGCCGAAGAGTTCGCTCTCCAACAACGATTCATGAATCGCGGCGCTGTTGACCTTCACGAACGGCCCCTGGCTCCGGGGGCTGAGCCGGTGGATGGCCCCGGCCACCAATTCCTTGCCGGTGCCACTCTCTCCGGAAATAATCACCGGGGCTTCCGACTGGGCCGCGCTGGCAATAAGGGAGAAGAGCTGCAGCATGGCCGGCGACTTCCCCAAAATTCCCTGAAAACCATCTTCCCGGCTCAGTTCCCGGCGCAGGCGGGAGATGACCCGCTCTTTGGCCACCATCTCGCTGATATCGATGAGGGTTTCCACCCCCCCCAATATCTGCCCGGAGTTATCCCGGATAAGAGCGGCATTCTTCAAGATGTGTACCAGACTCCCGTCTTTTTTGGCCAAAACGCATTTGCCCCGGCGGATGCACCCCGTTTGGAAAAGCTCACACTGCTTGCCGGCCCCGCTGCCCAGCGCGTGATAACAGGCGTCGGTCTTGATCAGGGCGCAGGGCTGTCCCAGGAGCTCTTCCCGGCGGTAGCCGGTGATTTCAGTTAAGGCCCGGTTCACCGAGAGGATGGTTCCCTGGGGATCGACTACCACCACTCCCTCCATCATGGTGTCGATCACCTTTTCCCAAAACTTGTCATACTCCTGTTGGAACATACCCTGGCCGCCGCTTATTGCCATTCTTTAAATTGTTAAATTAACGTTAATAGTTCAATGTTAACATGTTAACTTTGCATCCTCACTTCGTCAAGGAATTTTCCCCATCTCCAGGATATCTCTGTAAATTCAAGGCAATACCCACAAATAGCACCTAACCCGCGGCCAGGGCATATATCTTGCTTTTAAAATTGCTGGGGAATTGGGTCCAAATGGGAATAATGGGCCGCCAGACGCAATTATCGTCCATTAATCGGAGGTTATGATGAAGAAAAATACCTGGTTTTTCTTGGGCCTGTTGGCCCTTCTGGCCGCAGTCGCCACCCTGGTCCTGGTGGAGGCGTCCTGGGCCGGCAAGCTGGAGGAGGCCATTGCCAAGACCCCCACCGGCGTGGGCCAAGGGATGATCGATCCCAACGCGCCCCAGGGCTTTATGGGCATCCCCGGCGCTCCTTCTCATTTCTGGCTGTTTTACATTTTGTGGGGCATCTGGGTAGGTTGGATTTTCTCTTCCGTGGGCGCGTTCGGCGGCATCATGGCCGGGGTGGGGCACATTACCGTCTTCGGGTTGGCCGATTACGGCCGGAGCTTTAAAAGCACCAGTCCTCCCCTGAACAAACTGCTCACCGACTCCATCCGGGTTTGCAACCAGTACCTGGTAGGCTTATCTGCTTTTATCTCCTCGGTCACCTACTACCGCATGGGGAGGCTGGTCCTGCCCCTGGGGCTCTGCCTGGCAGTAGGCGGGGTTCTGGGCGCCTACCTCATCCCGGTGCTCACCGCGGGCAAGATCAACCTAAGCATGTACATCGGCTACTTCGGCATTGTGGTCTTTGCCGTGGCCTTTGTCCTGTTTTATGAAACTACGCCCGCGGGGCAAGCCAAGAAGAAGGCCGCCAAGGCCGCGGCCAAGGCCTTTGAGGACATCCATATCCGCAAGTGCGCGGTGGACGAAGGCGGCGCCCATGCTGCCTGCGGCGTCCAGGTAAACCATTGGGGGCTAGCCAAAATCGTCTTTACTTTTTACGGCCAGGAATTTTCCTTTAATCCTCTCTGGCCGGTGCTGGGCGGGTTCGTCATCGCGGCCATCTCCGCGTTCATCGGCGTGGGCGGCGGCTTTCTCTACGTGCCCTTTCTCACCTCGGTGGCCGGGCTCCCCATGTTCATCGTCGCCGGCACTTCGGCCCTGGCGGTGCTGGTGAGCATGATCACCTCCATTTTCACCTTCATGTTCATCAAGAGCGTGCCCGTGGACTTTGTGCTGATCTTCACCGAATTGATCGGCATTGCCATCGGCTCAGTGCTGGGGCCCATGACTTCCAAGTACATCCCGGAAATCTGGCTGAAACGCATCTTTGTGGTCCTGGCGGTTTACGTGGGCATCGGCTACCTCACCAAGGGCTTCCTGGGGCAGTCGATAATGCCGGGAATGTAAGGCAATTATATATTGACGGGGGGGCGAGGTTTTCCCGCCCCCACCAAGACTAGCAGGCACCCATCATGGAGATGCACCCGCTTTTTCTGTTCCTGGACCCCTACCTGATCTGGTTTTACCGGCTCACCGGACACGAGTATGTCAATTTTCTCCTGGGCACCCTGGCCCTGGCCGGTTTCGCCTTGATCATCGGTGAATTTACCATTTCCCTGGCTTTCCTGGCCACCAGGAAGCGCATCGACAAGTTCTCGGCAGAGGCGCTGAAATACCAGGACCTGTCCATAGAGGCACTGAAGGCGGGGGACAAAGAGTCCTACCGGGCCGCCAATAAACTGGCCAACGACGCGTTCGGCCATTCCTGGTTCATGCAAATCGCCTTGTCCGCCGCGTTTCTCTGGCCGGTCTTCTTCGCCCTGGCCTGGATGCAGCACCGCTTTCTGGAACTGGAGTTTTCCTTGTGGTTCAGCGGCTGGTCTCTGGGTTATATCGGCGTGTTCATTCTGTTGTATATCCCGGTGGTTATTCTCTTCAAGCGGGTGAAGCACAGACTGCCTTACTTCCGCCGGATCAAGATAATCCTGGACAGCTATCAGACCAACGCTTCCAGGTCCGGGGGCCTGGCCGGAGATCTGCTAACCGGGGCTAAAGCGAGCAACCTTAAAGCCTTTTAAGGCTGCCATCCCCTGGTTATGCTTATACCTACAAGATTATGCTAAAATATATGCAGGTAACAGGTATTCGTAAGGAAGAGGTCGTCCATGGGGAATAAAATCTTCAGTATCTGTTTCATGTGCTCGGTGCGCTGCCCCATCGAGGTTATGGTAGCCAACGATGACGTCGTCTGGATTCAGGGAAACCCCCAAGTCCCCGGCATCGACGGCGCGCTGTGCGCCAAGGGGTCCGCGGGCCTGGCCCTGCTCAACGACCGGGAGCGGCCCCAGTATCCCATGATCCGCACCGGGGAGCGGGGTGGGGGCCAGTGGCGCCGGGCGTCCTGGGACGAAGCCCTGGACTACGTGGCGGATAAGCTAAAAGAAATCGTCCGGCAGCATGGCCCTGAGAGCGTGCTCTTCGGCGAGCGCACCAATCTCAACACCCATATCAGCAAGACCTTCATGAAGGCCCTGGGCTCGCCCAACCACTTCACCCACGACGCGCTGTGCAAAGGCTCCATCAACACCGCGTTCCGCACCTTGACGGGTTATACCGACGCGGACATCGGCATTGATTACGCCAATACCCGGCATATTGTCCTTTATGGCCGCAACATCTTCGATTCCCTGGAGATAAAGGGCGTCAACCAGCTCCTGGGCGCCATGGAGAAAGGGGCCAAGGTCACCTACATCGACCCCCGGGTGAGCGTCACCGCCACTAAGGCGGACCGCTATTGGATGATTCGCCCGGGCACGGACCTGGCCCTCAACTACGCCCTGATCCATGCAATTTTAAAAGAGAAGCTGTACGATAAGGACTACGTGCAGCGCTGGGTCACGGGCCTCAATGAGCTCCAGGCCTTCGTCGAGCCTTACACCCCGGCCTGGGCGGAGGCTGAAACCGGCATCCCCCCTGGTGAGATCGTCGCCCTGGCCCGGGAGGTGGCCGCAGTCAAGCCCGCGGTGATTTTTCACTACGGCTGGCGGGGCTCCCATCATCCCAACGAGATTCACCTGCGCCGCTCCATCATCATCTTAAATGCCCTGATGGGGAGCATCGAGGCCCAGGGGGGCATCTTTTTCAAAAAAGGTCCCAAGGCCGCGGGCCGCGGGGATATCGGCAAGTACGTCAACCAGGAATTTCCCAAGATCGCCGCACCTCGCTTCGACGGCTCCGGCCGGGAGGCCTTTCCCATTGCCGACGCCTCCCACGGCAATGCCCAGATGTTGGCCCCGGCCATCCTGAAAGGGGAGCCTTATCTCCTCAAAGCCTTGATCGTCAACCGCTTCGAGCCCCTGGGGTCCCTCCCCGACAAAACCGCCACCCTCAAGGCCCTGAATCAGCTCGACCTATTGGTGGTCATAGACATCAATTTCAGCGAAACTGCCTGGTATGCGGACGTGATCCTCCCGGAATCCACCTACCTGGAACGGGCAGACTCCCTGCAGTTGGCTGCCGGGCTCAAGCCCCAAATCTTCATGCGCCGCCAGGCGGTCTCCCCCAGATACGACACCAAACCTGGCTGGCTGATTCTCAAGGAATTGGCCCAGCGCCTGGGTATGGGCCAATATTTTCCCTATGAGACCATCGAAGACATCTGGAATTTTCAGCTTAAAGACCTGGGGCTCAAGATCGAAGACTTCGACGCCAAGGGCTTCGTGGCCCTCACGGGTAAGAGCATCCTCTGGGACCGAGCGGACGGCATCAAATTCAAGACCCCTTCCGGAAAGATTGAATTCGTCAGCTCGCTTATGGAAAACGCTGGCTTTCCCTCCTTCGTCCCCTACAACCCGGTTGCCGCACCGGCGCCGGGGTCCTTCAGGTTGACGGTGGGCCGCTGCGCCGCCCATAATCAGGTGGCCACCCAGAACAATCTCTATTTGAGCGAACTGGTCCCGAAAAACGAACTCTGGATCAATGCCGGGTCCGCGACCGCTTTGGGCATCAAAGACGGGCAGATGGTGGAGGTCACTTCTTCCGTAGGGTCTGCCACTATCAAGGCCAAGGTCACCGAGGCCATTCACCCGGAGAACGTCTTCATGCTCCACGGCTTCGGCAAGACCGTGCCCGCCATGACCCGCTGTTACCGGAAAGGGGCCAGCGACGCCTTGCTCCAGGAAAACATCTCCGACCCTGTGGGCGGCAGCCCTGCCCTGGACGAAACCTTGGTGCAGGTGATCGCGGCATAATTTTGAGGCAAGGGTCGGTGGCACAGGCTTTCCAGCCTGGGCTCCTTTACCTCCCTCCCCCGCCTCCCGGCAATCATTTGGAGGACTTGATGAGTCAATATTATCTGTTACAGGACCAGAAGAAGTGCATCGGCTGCCAGAGTTGCGAGGTGCATTGCAAGAGCAACAAGGGGCTGCCCCTGGGGCCCCGGCTGGGCCAAATCATCACCGTGGGCCCGAAGATGGTGGGCGCCTTGCCCCGCATGGCCTTTGTCTTCATGCCCTGCTTCCACTGCGAGGACCCCTGGTGCGTGCCGGTCTGCCCCACGGGGGCCATGCGCAAACGTCCCCAGGACGGTATCGTTTACGTTGAGCACTCCCTGTGCGTGGGCTGCAAGAGCTGCATCACCGCCTGCCCCTGGGGCGCGCCCCAATGGCAGCCGGACCTGGGCAAAGTGGTGAAGTGCGACTACTGTATGGACCGGGTGGACCAGGGACTACAACCCGCGTGCGTCACCAAGTGCGTCACCCACTGCCTCCATTTCGGCAAGGCCGTACAGTTGGATGCCACCCGCCGGGAACGGTTTGCCAAAACCGTGGCCTTTGAACTGGAGACCCTGGTCAGCGCCCGTTAACACCAGGGACTGAAGAAGGTTGTATGCCAGTAACCAATAAGGGAAAAAATCAACCCAAGGCCCTCCTGCTGGGCGGACCTCTGGGGAGGCTTATCCCTTTAAACCTTCCCAAATTTCGCCCTGCCTCCCGGGGTCCCCGGGGTTTAAGCCTTCTGGGTAAATATTCCTTGCAGATTCTGAATGACCAAGACTGCCTGGTCTCCCTGGCCCGGGAGCGGGTGGTCCTGTCCTTGGATCACCGGCAGATATTGTGTCGCCCCTGCCGCGAGGGACTCCATAATCTAGCAAATCTCCTCTACCGCATCATTAACGGCCAGGCTGATGAGACCGCGCTCTCCTGGCTGCAAGACGCGTGTACAGCTCTCCAGGATCAAGGTCCCGGTCATGGGGGCCGGGAGGTGGCAGCCCCCATCCTCTATCTGCTTAAACGCTTTCCGGAAGAATTCCGCCTGCACGCGGTCAATAAATTCTGCCCGGCCCGGGTCTGTCCCCGGCTGCTGCCCGCGCCCTGCCACCAGACCTGCCCCACGAACATCGATATTCCCAGCTACCTGGCCCTGGTGGCCCACGGCTCCTACCTGGAGGCCCTGGAGGTAATCCGCCAGGACAACCCTTTTCCCTGGGTCTGCGGGCTGGTCTGCCCTCACCCCTGTGAAACCGCGTGTGTGCGGGCTAACCTGGATAATCCCATCAACATCAAGAATCTTAAGGCCTTTGTGGCTGAATGGGCCGCAAACCATGGCCGTTACCTGCCCCTCCGCCCCGGCCCCGCAACGGGCCACAAGGTGGCGGTGGTGGGGTCCGGGCCCGCGGGGCTGTCCGCCGCCCATTTTCTGGCTCTAAAGGGCCATCAGGTGACCATCTTTGAGGCTCTAAAGGTAGCCGGCGGCACCCCGGGATGGGGGATACCGGCTTACCGCCTTCCCCGGGATATCTTGCAGCGGGAAATTGAGAATATTAAAGGCATGGGAGTGGCAATCCGCCTCAACTCCCCCATAGGTCCGGGGCGCTCCATAAACGACCTTTTGACCCGGGAAGGCTTCGAAGCCGTGTTCCTGGCGGTGGGAGCCCAGGACTCCGTCCGCCTGCCGGTCCCCGGGGCCGAGGCCCAGGGGATTTACTGGGGGGTGGAGTTTCTCCGGGAAGTCTCCCTAAACGGCAAGTCCCCCACCCAGGGGCAGCGGGTGGTGGTTATCGGTGGGGGCAACGTGGCCATCGACGTGGCCCGGGTCCACCTCCGGGTCGCCCGCATCTCCCTGGAGCGGGGGGCCACCAGGGTCACCATGTTCTGCCTGGAATCTCCAGAAGAAATGCCCGCGTCCCAGTGGGAAGTGGAAGAGGCCCTGGAGGAGGGCATCGAAATTTTCAACCGTTGGGGCGTAAAAGAGGTCCTCACCCGGGAAGGCAAAGTGACGGGCATCACTCTGAGGAAAGTGGCCCGGGTCTTCGACGAGCAGGGGCGCTTTTCCCCCACCTACCTCGAAGACCAGACCATGATTGCCGAAGCCGATGCGGTCATCTTCGCCATCGGTCAAAAGGTTAACCTTGGATTTCTCAGCCCGGGAGACGACATCGGCTGCACCCCCAGGGGGCTGATCCAGGCGGACCCGGAAAGCCTGTCCACCACCAGGACCGGGGTCTTTGCCGCCGGAGATGCGGTAACCGGTCCGGCCACCGTGGTGAAGGCCATTGCCGCAGGCAAACAGGCGGCTTTGAGTATTGACCATTATCTCTCCCAGGCCCCGGGTCCGGCCCCCATCTTCCGGCTCCATAAGCGCCAAAGGGTTCCCTTCTTCCCCATTCACGCGCCGGACAAAATCAGGGATGGCAGGGTGCCCATGCCCCAGTTGGACCCTCACGACCGGATTATGGACTTTGCTCCCATTGAATTGGGTTATACCGAGACCCAGGCCCAAAAGGAAGCCCGGCGGTGCCTGCGCTGCGATGTCTGCATCCGCTGCGGCGCGTGCGAAAAGGTCTGCCGAGACGAAATGAAAGTGCATGCCTTGGAATTCAAGCCAATCAGCGATACGGAGCGCATCCTCAGCGATTACCTGCGGCCGGGGGAACGTTGCATAACCTGCGGCGCCTGCGCCCTGGTCTGTCCCACCGGGGCCATCGAGTATCTGGAGACCCAGGACCGCCGTGAAGTGAGGCTCTGCGGTTCGGTTCTGAACCAGATGAAGACGTCCCGTTGCCAGGCCTGCGGCGCTCCCTTTGTGCCCTCCCGCTATCTCAGCTATGTGACCCAGCACAGCGACGCGGCCATGGGCAAGCAGGTGCTACGCCGCTGGTGCCCTAAATGCGCCCGGGCCAAGCGCGCCGCTGAATTCATCAAATTTTGAAAATAGGAAGTGTTCCTATTTTCTAAAGATTCCTTTATGATTCCCCTTGAGTTTGATAGATTAACAAAATTATGGCGGACCAGCCCCAGACCGGCAAAGTTTCCCCTCTAAGACCCCTTTTATTCATCCTGTTAATAGCCGGAATTATCATCGCCGTCCGGGTCTTCCACCTGGACCAGTACCTGGAGAAAGAGCGCCTGCGCCAGTTCGTGGCCGGTTACGGAGTCTGGGGCCCCATCATCTATCTGCTCGTTTGGGCCATTGCCCCTCCTTTGTTTTTGCCGGGCCTGCCCATTACCCTCACCGGGGGCGTGCTTTTCGGTCCTTTTTGGGGGGTGGTTTATACCAGCATCGGCTCCACTACCGGGGCCACCCTGGCCTTTCTGGTGGCCCGCTATCTGGCCCGGGACTGGGTGGCCGGCAAACTGGCGGGCACCAAATTGCTGGCCCTGGATGAAAAGGTGGCCCAGCAGGGCTGGGAGATCGTGGCCTTCACCCGGCTCATCCCTATTTTCCCTTTTTTCCTGCTGAATTATGCCTTCGGCCTGACCCGCATACCCCTGCTGCCCTACGTCCTGGCCACTTTTTTCGGCATGCTGCCCCTGACCGTGGCTTATGTTTATTTTTCCGCCAATGTCCTGGACCTCTTACAGGGTAAATTCTCCAAGGAACTGCTCATCGGCGTTATCCTGGTGGCCCTGGTCTCCCTGATCCCCTTTGTTTATAAGAAGATCAAGGCCAAACGCGGGGAATCTGCGAACCTCTAGCGAAGGGTAATCGGATAAAAATTATGGGCCGGCCTTTCACACCATCAGTCCTGACCCTGCCTTTACCAAAGAGGGGAATCGGCCCGGGGCCGATGATCCTTCTCCTGCTCCTGGGCTTGATCCTATTGCTAATGCCGGGTCCGGCCCGCGCGGTGCCCGATGGCGGCTATGCCCATCCGGAAATCTTGATTCAAGCCGAAGAATTGAAGGCCCTCATCGACGCCAAAGCTCCCTATATCCGCATCATCGATGTCCGCCACAACGCCAAATATTATCTGGGCCATATCCCGGGAGCGCAGCAGCTCTGGCGGAACCATCTGGAAGGCAAAAATCCCGGGCCGGGCCTGCTGCCCACCCAGGCCCAGATGGAGACCATCCTGAGCCGCCTGGGCGTAGGTGCGAACGACACCCTCATCCTTTATGCCGATCAGTTTGACCACACCCGCTTATGGTTGATCCTGGCCTATTACGGCTTTCCCCTGAAACGCTTGAAACTGCTGGACGGCGGCCTGGATGCCTGGAAAAGCAAGGGCTACCCCACCCAAATCACCTCGCCCCGGGTCAAACGCACTACTTGCAGGCTTCCGGGGCCGTCCCCGGAGCCGACCCTGGTGGCATCCCTGGACGCGGTCAAAGAGGCTGCCAAAGACCCCCGGAAAGTCGTGGTGGATTGCCGCTCCCCCCGGGAGTACCAGGGTGAGGAATTCAAGGAGGGCGCCACCCGTCCCGGCCACATTCCCGGGGCCCAGGGCATCGACTGGAAAGAGGCCGACGTCGCGTCCGGGCCTCTTAAAGGCTACTGGAAGCCTGCCGAGGAAATTAAGAAAATCTACGGGGCCAAGGGCGTGACCGCGGATAAGGATATCTTCCTTTACTCCCACAACGGCCTGCCCGCCACCCATAGCCTGGTGGCCCTCTATCTGGCGGGCTACCCCCTGGAGAAACTGCATCTCTATGAGGGCTCCTGGGTGGAGTGGAGCCGCAGCCAGGAAGCCGCGGAACTGGAGGACCGTCTCTCTGGCCGGGGCAAACCCCGGAAAACCGGAAAATCCCCCATGCCAGATTCTAAGGAGAAAAAGACCGCGCCCTGAGAACAAAAATCTCCGGCTCTTTCGGGGGCAGCCGCGGCTGCCCTTTTTGGTGAAAAAGGTATTGGCGTAGGGGCGAACCTTGTGTTCGCCCGGCGTCTGAAGCGAACACAAGGTTCGCCGCTACTTTAAACCCACGTTAATCTGCTCAAAAATCGCTGCATAAACCTATGTCTGAGACCAAGTTGGCATCCGGGATAAATTGGGCCGAGAAAATCCTCAGCGAATGCATCGGCGAAGAACTCCCCCCCTGCCAGGCCGCGTGTCCTTTGGACATCCGGGTCCGGGAAAAACTGCGCCTGATGCAGGAAGGCAACCTGGCCGGGGCCCTGGACGTGGTCCTGGAACGCTGCCCCTTTCCCGGTATCCTGGGCCGCATCTGCTCCCACCCTTGCGAGAGCGCCTGCACCCGGGGCCCCCTGGGTGGCCCCATCGCCATTGCCGGACTGAAACGCCACCTGGCGGACCTCTTTCCCGACGCGGCTTTGCAGGTCGCGGCCGGTCCCTCCCGGCCCCAGGGGGTGGCGGTGGTGGGAGGCGGGCCCGCAGGCTTGATGGCGGCCTTTGAACTGCGCCGCCTGGGCTACGGGGTCACCCTGTTCGAGGCGGAAGCCGCGCTGGGCGGCGCTCTCCGCCTTTACATCCCGCCCCACCGCCTGCCCCGGGAGGTCCTGGACCGGGACCTGGCCGTACTGGCTAAGCTGGGGGTGGAGGTGCTGCTCCGGACCCGTCTGGGCCGGGACGTGACCCTGGAAGAGCTGCGGGAGGATTACGCCGCGGTCTTCCTGGCCCTGGGGGCCCAGAAGAGTCTCAGCCTGGGGGTGGCGGGAGAGTCTCTTGCCGGGGTCTGGCCCGGGCTGGATTTTTTGCAACTGGCCAACTCCGGCGCGCCGCCCCGCATCGGCCCCCGGGTCATGGTCATCGGCGGGGGCAACGTGGCGGTGGACGTGGCCCGTGTGGCCCGCCGGGCCGCGGGCGCCCAGGTTACCCTGATCTGCCTGGAATCGCCGGAAGAAATACCGGCCTTTCCTGAGGAAGTGGTTGCGGCCCGGGAAGAGGGCGTGGAGATCCTCCACCGCTGGGGGGTCAAGCGCCTCCTGGGGACGGACCGAGTCACCGGCCTGGAGCTTCACGGGGTGGCCCAAGTCTTTGATGAGCAAGGCCGCTTTGCCCCGGTTTATCAGGAAGAAAATCTCCGGACCCTGGAGGCCGACACGGTGCTGGTGGCCATCGGCCAGACCGCTGATTTCAGCTTCTACGGCCCCGGCCTGGCCTTTGACACCGCGGCCACCCACCGCTTGCCCGCGGACCCCGTTACTCTGGAGACTGACACCCCCGGAGTCTTTGCCGGGGGCGATCTGGTCACCGGCCCCCGCACTGCGGTGGAGGCCTTGGCCGCGGGCCGCCGCGCGGCCCTGGCCGTCCACGCCTACCTGCAAAAGGAGCCGCTGCCCCCGGATTTGCCGCCTCTAACCAGCCGCACCACCGCGCTCATCGTGGATACCACCGGGGTCACGCCCGCGACCCGGCAAGCAACGTCCCACCTGCCCGTGGCTGACAGGCTTGGCCATGCCGATGCCGAAGTGGACCAGGGATTCTCTCCCGCCGCGGCCCAAGAGGAAGCAGGGCGCTGCCTGGCCTGCGTCTGCTCCCAGTGCGTCAAAAACTGCACTTATTTACAACAATATGTACACCAATACCCCTACACGGAAAAGGAAATCGTCCGGCTCCTTCAGTCCCGGGGCGAATCCGAGCCCCTCATCCCTTATTCCTGCCATTACTGCGGCCTGTGCCAGGCGGTCTGCCCCCAGGACCTGCACGCGGGCCAGGTCTGTCTGGCCTTTCGCCGCACCCTGGTGGCGCAAGGCCGGGGGCCTCTGCCCCCCCATAAGGGCGTGCAGAATTATGTAAAATGGGGCACCTCGCCGCTGTTAACCCTGACCCGCCCGGACCCGGCCACGGGGAAGGCCAGGCAGGTCTTTTTCCCGGGCTGTTCCCTGCCCGGCTACCATCCCCACCTGGTCAGGGCCGCTTACGGCTACCTCCGGGAGCGGCTCCCCCACACCGGCATCATGCTCAACTGCTGCGGCGCGCCCAGCCACCTGCTGGGGGAAGAGGAAGTCCTGGCCAGGGTGTCGGGCCGGGTGGCCGCGGAATTTGAGAGACTCGGGGCCCAGGAACTCATTGCCGCCTGCACCCATTGCCTGCACACCTTGAACGAGTTTCACCCGGAGATCAAGACCCGCTCTCTTTACGAAGTGATGCTAGAACTGGGACTGCCGGAAATTAACCAGAGGGAAGAAAAAGCGGTCTTGCACGTCCACGAACCCTGCGGGGCAAGGCACATGACCCC
>Ga0265296_1004279_pt1 | contig 12498 bp, 11 predicted proteins | sample MunlanPumphouse1_FD_189073 | JGI IMG/M metagenome (GOLD analysis project Ga0265296, IMG submission 189073) | Groundwater microbial communities from a municipal landfill in Southern Ontario, Canada - Pumphouse #1 | ecosystem: Environmental > Aquatic > Deep subsurface > Groundwater | place... | reverse complement strand
GCCGCGGTATCCTGTTGGGCGCTGTGTGAATAATATAATTATACGGGGGATTTTTCAGTATTGTGCCAAGCCTTTTCATCAATGAAGACAGTATCAGGCCAAAGTCCTCTGTTTCGTCCGGGGATATATCCTGAAACGCGCAGGAATGTCTCTTGGGCACTATCCAGAATTCGAATGAAAACCTCTGCGCATAAGGGCAGAAAGCAATAAAATTTTTTGTCTCGAAGATTACTCTTTGTTCATACCGCAATTCCTCCCTCATTATGTCACAGAATATACACCGCTCCTTGAATGCATAATACTGCTTTGCGCCATCAAGTTCTTCCTTAACGCGCTTCGGGATAATCGGCGTTGCAATAATCTGAGAATGCGGATGGGAATAAACAGCCCCTGCCTCCTTGCCTGAGTTCTTATATATCAATATATACCTCATTCTTGGATCTCTTTCAAGGTCAGCGATCCTTTCCTTGTAAAGGGTGACAATCTTAACCACCTGTTCAAAACCCATATCCTCAGGCCTTTTATTATGCTCAGGAGTCTCTATAAAGATTTCATTTGCGCCGATACTGTTCATCTTGTCATACATGCCGACCCCTTTTCTGCCAAGGTCTCCTTCTATCTGGAGAATAGGATTGGAACTGGGGATTACCCTTACCTGCCACCCCGGTTCATTAGGCATTGAGCCGTTTCCCCTGATTGCAGCTATCTCGGAAGGAGTTTCAGACTCCCTGCCTGAACATAATTTGCAGTCAGATTCTTTTATATCATCAGGCAGATGGTATTCTTCAGGCGCTTTTGAATCAGACATGACAGCAACCCATCTGTTAAGCAAAGGATCTTTTCTAAGCTCGTGCATTAAGAATTCCTTTCATATATATACTTCAGCCCTTTTAAAACAAGAAACGGCTCAATATAATCGCCCCTCTTAAGAAATGGCGCAACAAGCTCAGCGTAACCACCTGTTATAACCACCTTGAATCTCTCTCCTTCCATTTCTTCAACCTCTGCTATAATCCTGTCCCCAGCGCCTGCCGTCCCATATATAATACCAGAAAGTATGTTTCCCATTGTATCTTTTCCCAAGGGCGTTAAAGGCCTGGAAAGCTCAATGTCAGGCAGTTGAGCAGTCTCTTTAAAAAGCACTTTCTCCATAAGCCCAATGCCCGGCATTATAGCGCCCCCCTTATATACATTTCCGCTGCCAATAAAATTGATTGTAGTTGCCGTCCCGAAATCTGTAACTGCAACAGGAGCGCCAAAAAGATTACATGCTCCGGCAGAGGCTGCAATCCTGTCAGCACCGAGTTTCTCAGGCTCATTTATCTGAAAATCAATGCCTGTATTTAACTTATGGGTCAGTATAAGAGGCTCTTTTCTGCACAGAGTTTTACAGGCAGCTTCAAGGGCCTCTGTATGCCCGGGCACCACAGAAGATATTATAACCCCTTCGTACGTTTTGTCTATATTTTTTTCTTTTATAAACCCATTAATAAGTGCGGCATACCCGGAAGAAGACTTTAAAGGCCGGGTATCCATTTTTTGGATAACAAGACCTGCCTCAGTAAAAAAGCCTATGCTTATTGAGGAATTACCGATGTCTATAGCAATAAGGTTCATTTAAGTTATACCTCCCTAAAAGCCCTTGACAAAACAACAGTCATATTATACCCAAACCCGGATATAAAGGCACTTAGAGATTATCCCTACAGGCCATAAAACAAAAAGCTCTATTTCCTTGACAACTTACCAAAACCTGATAGTATTATCTCAGAGGGTATGCTATGGTAAAAACCGGAATCAGAGCGGAAAACAAGAGAGGTCCTGGATAAATGACTAAGATGAAACCGAATATACTCGTGGTAGATGATGACCCCTACGTCCGCGAATCAGTCTCACTATTGCTTGGCGAACGTAATTACTCCGTCATTACCTGCGAAAGCGCAAAAGAGGCAATGGAGGTAATACTGAGCAAAAATAACTACATCATCATCGTCAGATCTCCGGAGCTTATCTTCTTCAGAATGCCGGATGGGAGTCTCAATATAAGCATTCCTCCCTTGTCTATGTCTTCTGCAACCCCGGTGAATACATTATCCCCGACAGTCACCTTGACCTTCCTGCCGAGTGTTGATGAAAGCCGCTTCCACTCATCAAACAAAGGTTTTCTTCCCTCAGTTAAGAGAACCTTATACCAATGCTCCGTCTCCTTCAATATCTCTGCAATAATGAAGGTCCTTGATTGAATTTTGCCGAGTTCTTCTCTTATTGACGTTGCAATACCCTGGATATCAGGAGGAAAATCCTTTGTTGTTTTACTATTCACATTTATTCCAATGCCGATAACGGCAAATACAATCCCGTCAGGGTCTGATTTCATCTCTGTAAGTATGCCGCCCAATTTTTTGTTAGAAATCATCAGGTCATTAGGCCATTTTATCTCCGCCTTCAGTCCGGTTGATTTCATTACGCCTTTTGCGCATGATACCGCAGTCATTATTGTAAGAAGCGTTGCATCCTTTGGCTCTATCTCCGGCCTCAAAATAACGCTCATATAAATATTGCTCCCGGGCGGTGAGACCCATGTTCTTCCAAGTCTTCCCTTTCCCTTTGACTGTCTGTCTGCTATTACGACCGTTCCGTGAGGAGCGCCTTTTTCTGCAAGCTCCAAAGCCGCTGTATTAGTAGAACCTATACTCTTAAAAAAAATAATCTCCCTGCCGATCTCTCCCTGAACAAGCATTTCAAGTTCTTCCAGTGAGAATTCCGGAGATTTTACAAGCTTATATCCTTTCGCAGTAGACGCCTGAATCTTATATCCCTTGTTCCTTAATTCTTCTATCCTTTTCCATATCCCTGCCCTCGTAATCCCGAGTTCCCTGCTCATCTCCTCTCCGGAAACATAGTCACCTTTTTTCTTAAACATTCTGATTATATCTGCAAGCATCGATAGCTCTCAGCCTTCAGCGGTCAGCTCTCAGCTTCTGAATAAATGAAGTCAACGAAGCTTGCTTCAGGCAAACAATTATTGTCATTGCCGCTTGTCGGCAATCCTTCTTCAGAGAGATTCCGGACAAGCCGGAATGACATGTGTTGGTTGTTAAGTTTCGATATCTCGCAGCTTGCCGCAGGACATTCATTTTTTAAAACCCTTCATTTTCTTGCTGATAGCTGATAGCTGACAGCTAATTGCTACTCCTCATTCAATATCACAACTTCGATCTTCCCCTTAAGCCCCTCTGCAAACTTCTTCGCATCGTTCCTATCCCCGACTATAGACCCATAATGCATGGGAATTGCAATCTTCGGCTTTATATCAAGGGCTGCCTTCACAGCCTCATCAGCTGTCATGACATAAGTGCCTGAAACCGGAAGAAGCGCAACATCTATATTTTTAAATGTCTTCATTTCAGGTATATAATCAGTGTCTCCTGCAATATAAATCCTTTGCCCCTTTACAGTAAAAATATAGCCAACCCATCCCCTATCCTTTGCATGAAACTGCTTGTTTGTGTTGTAGGATGGAACTGCCTCAATCCCGATTCCTTCAACACTAATTCTGTCACCCGGTTTTACTGTTTTTATATTCCCGCTTAACTTCCTTGCACAGTCTGCAACCGTGACTATCACAGTATTTGCTCCCTGAATCTTCCTAACATCATCGGGAGAGCAGTGGTCGCGATGCTCATGGGTAATCAGGATAATATCAGCAGTGTCTTTCTTCTTAACATTGAACGGGTCGGTATAGATTGTCTTTTCTCCGGTAATCTTGAATGTATCATGTCCAAGCCAGTGAATATCTTTTACCATATTCTTTGCCTCCTTTTCCCCTGCGCTTACACCAGGGGAAATTAATGCTAAAAAAATAAACATAAAGAAAACAAGCCCTTTCATAACCCATCCTCCTTTTTGCAAAAAACAGGCTACTGCTATTTATTGACAAATTATAGCATACCACCCTTTTTTTACCCAAAAAATTAAAGTTTTCATTTATAAAGCCGATAATAATTAAATGTTGAGAGCACAGAGGCCTAAAATACTCGTGGTTGACGACAACCCGAGAAATGCAGCCCTGATCGAGGGTTATATCAAACCCTACTACGATGTAGTGAAAGCCGGAAGCGGTGAAGAATGCCTCCTGCTTTTGGAAAAAGAAGACATAGACCTTGTTATACTGGATATTATTCTTCCGGGAATTAATGGCTATGAAGTCTGCAAAAAGATAAAGGCAAATAAGGCTACCAAAAAAATTCCTGTTATCCTGATACCCGCTTTACCAACCGGTCAGGAAAAAACAAGAAGCATTCAGGCGGGAGCAGAGGATTTTATAAGCAGGCCTTTCAGCATGCACGAAGTAGTTGCAAGGGTCCAGGCGCTGCTCAAGATAAAAGGGCTGTATACTGACTTAGAGAAGACAAAGGAGAATCTGGCTTCAATCATATCCTATACCTCAGGAATTCTCAGAGCTTTTGACCCAATGACATTCAACAGCAAGGAATTTTACAAATCACTGCTTGGCATGATCTTAAGAAAAAAACCTTATGAGAGGGAAAAACCTGTCCACATCTTTGTGGGAAAGATGGGAAAGACAGACAGGGGCAATATCAAAGGAAAAGTATTCAGCCACGGGGCAGAGCCTACAGAGTGCATTATCCCTGAAAACTTTTATGTCCGGAAAGATGAAGCAAAAAACAATGGCGCCTGTGAAGTAATATATTCAAATCATACAGACGAAGAATCAGTATTAAAATATCAGGAACACTTCCATCATGCAATAACAGAGGCTGTTGGCATGGTAGTAAATTTTGTTGCATATATGTCAAGACATGCCGTGATAATTGCATTTAACTACGGCCGCGCTGTAACCATTTCTGATGCACAGGTAATTAAAGGACTTTCAATCCATATCCCATTTTTTAAATCCATATCCAGGCAGATAAAAGAAACAGAAGATGGCTTTTTCTATGCAATAAACGCGCTGTCAAAGGCTGCAGAAGTTAACGACGACAATACAGGGAACCATATCCTGAGACTCAACAAATACTCAACGGCAATAGCAAAAAAACTTGCATTACCGGAAAAATTTGTGCACGGCATAGGCATCGCCGCCCAGATGCACGATGTAGGCAAGATTCAAGTTCATCCTGACATACTGAAAAAGCCCGGTCAGCTGTCATCAGAGGAATTTGAGACTGTGAAACAGCATCCCCTTTATGGCGCAAGAATACTCAGTGAGCACCCCAGACTGAAGATGGCACAGACCATTGCACTTACCCATCATGAGTGCTGGGACGGAAGTGGTTATCCTTACGGATTAAAGGGTAATATAATCCCCATCGAAGGCAGAATCCTTAATATAGCAGACCAGTATGATGCCCTGAGAAGTATACGGCCCTACAAGCCTGCCTACGGCCACGAAAAGACCTGCAGGATACTTACGGAAGGGGACGGTAAGACCTTGCCTTCCCACTTTGACCCGCAGGTGCTGCAGGCATTTAAAGACATTGCAAATCAGTTAGAAGGCATTTACGAGGAATTACATTAGAGACAGGTATCTTTCCGGATTTTCAACTGCGGCCTCTATAATTTCTGCTTCAGGGATTCCTATGTGCTTAAGTATATTCATCGAATCTGCGAGTGTTATCCCGCTTCCTGCCAGAATCCCCGCTTTCTTATAAACAGCAATGCCCTTCCCACCCTTTACAGAATCTGACACGAGCATTATCTTATCAAGCCTCTTTTTAGAAAAAATAAGTTCAAGTGTCTTTGAATGCAAATGAACACCGTCAGCAATTACTTCTATATAAATATCCTCATCAATAAGCCCGAAACCTGCAAGCCCGGGTTCCCTGTGATGAAAAGGCCTCATGGCATTGAATATATGTGTAATCCCGTTTGCGCCTGCCTTTTTGCCTTCAACAGCCTGTCTGTATGTTGCATCGGAATGGCCCATGTTAACCTTTATCCCGAGTTCAGCGCATTCCGCTATAATCTTTAATGCCCCGGGTATTTCAGGGGCAATTGTTATTATCTTTATTATGTCTTCATATCCATCAATTATTTTTTTAAGAGAAATTATGGCCGGCTTTATAAAAAACCTTCTGTCCAAGGCCCCGCATCTCAGAGGGTTAAGAAACGGGCCTTCAAGATGAACGCCGAGAATAAGCGCGGAGGCGCGGAAGCGCGAAAGAACCCTGCACTTCTGCACTTCTGCACTTCTGACTTCTGACTTCTGCGCTTGCATTGCCTGTTTGACTGCCTCTATATTTTTCCTCATCGTATTAATCGAAGCCGGGTATATAGCCGGCAGAATCGCTGCAGTGCCTGCTTTCCTGTGGAGCCTGGCTATTTTGAGTATATCTTCATAGTTGTCTGTTCTTGTATCGTATTGTCCTATCCCATGCGTATGAAGGTCTATGATATTGTGACTCATAAACTAACCCTTATACCCCACTATCGATATCCCGGCCTCATCAGCCTCTTTTATTATCTTTTCTCTCTGAAGGAGAATACTCATGCCTGCCTCAACAGCCAGGACACGCGCGCTGACATCTATCATGGTTATCAATGTCTTCATCCCGACAACAGGGACATCAAATCTCATATCCTGCTTTGGTTTGCTGACCTTAACAACAACAGCGCCTTTGCCTGCCAGCTTCCCGCCTCTCAGGATCGCCTCATCTGTTCCCTCTATCGCCTCGATTGCCATAACAGCCTGGTCTTTCACAATAACTGTCTGGCCTATATCAAGACGCCCTATTTCCTTTGCTATCTTCCAGCCAAAGGCTATATCTTTCCATTCGCTTTCTGAAAGGCTTTCTTCCGTAAGCAGCCCCTCAGGCGTCATTAGCCCTGAACTGAAATCGGTTGTGTTAAGAAGCGTGATACCGTCTTTTTCGAGTTCCTTTGCTATTGCAAGGAGTATGGAATCATCGCTTTTGTCTTTCAGTGTAAAAAGGAGCTTCACTGCCCTCAGGTCAGGTATTATCTTGCTTTTATAAAGGAGGGATTTCGGAACCTTCCCTGCCATGACTGCTTCTTTTACCTTGCTCTTTTTTAAAGAGTCTATTATCGCGCCCAGTTTCCCTACATTTACCCACTTTATCTCATCAACATATGAGCCGAGGTCTTTGTCGGCAACAGGTTCAAGCGCAACTGCCACCACCCTGTATCCTCTTGTCTTTGCATCTGCGGCAACGAGCTTTGGAAGCTCACCCATGCCGGCGATAAGTCCGAGAATCTTCATCAGCGCAGAAGTGCAGAAGTGCAGAAGTGCAGAAGCAGAGGAATTAACTTTTGAACTTTTGAACCTTTGAACTTTTGAACCTTCTGTATCATCTGCAGACGCCCCTTTTGTTTTTCTCGATAAATCCAACAAGGTACCTTATCTCTTTTGAATCAGGAAAATCCTTCTGCACCTTTTTAAGCGCTTCCTTTAATGTAAGTTTTTCCCTGAAGAGAATCTTGTATGCCTTTTTAAGCTCGTTTATTGTTGAATCAGGAAAACCATTCCTTTTGAGCCCCACTGAATTGAGGCCAAAGAGTTTTGCCCTTGGGCCTGATGCTATTGTGTACGGAGGTATATCCTGCCCTATGCCGCTGAAAGCGCCAACCATTGCATACGCTCCGATCCTTGTAAATTGATGCACTCCGACAATGCCTCCTATCACTGCATAGTCTTCAATGACCACATGTCCTGCAAGTCCTGCAGAATTTGCAATTACCACATTATTCCCTATCTTGCAGTCATGTGCGATATGCACATAAGCCATAAGGAAATTATTATCTCCAACCGCGGTCATCCCGTCTCCTCCGACCGAGGCCCTATGAACGGATGCATACTCTCTTATGATATTATTGTTCCCTATTCTTACGCCGGTTTTTTCGCCTTTATATTTGATGTCCTGCGGCGGAAGCCCGATGCTCGCAAACGGATATATCTGACAGCCTTCTCCGATCTCTGTGTTGCCTTCGATTATCACATTCGACATAAGCCTCGCCCCTTTTTTAAGTTTAACGCCCTCGCCCACAATGCAGAACGGGCCTATGGACACGTCTTCATCTATAACTGCCTTAGGGTCTATAATTGCTGTCTTGTGTATTTCAGTAGTCATTTCTGCTCCTTTGTAAGAACCATTGCCGTAAAGTCTGCCTCTGAAACAACCTTTTCATCTACCGTTGCAGTTCCCGAGAATTTCCATACATTCCCCCTCTGCTGAAGCACCTTAATCTCCATCTTGAGCTGGTCCCCCGGCACTACGGGTTTTCTGAACTTTGCCTTTTCTATGCTCATAAAAAAAACTGCATTACCCTTAACCCCGGAGCCGAATGCAAGCACTCCGGCAATCTGTGCCATGGCCTCAACTATCAAGACCCCCGGCATTATCGGATTACCCGGGAAATGCCCCTGAAAGAAAGGCTCGTTAACAGTTACATTCTTTATCCCCACAGCCTTTGCGTTAGGTTCAAGTTCAGTAATCCTGTCAACCATAAGAAAAGGGTATCTGTGAGGAAGCAGATTTTGTATCCCATTAATATCTATCATTTCTCCTGTCTCCTTTCGATGATTTCTATCTTATCTTCAAGTTCCTTAATTTTTTTGTTAAGTTCAGGCAGCCTTGCAAATATCGCAATCGCCTTAAGCCAGTCTCTGTGAGGTATAACTGGCGAGCCTGAATAAACCCCTTTTTTAAGATGCCCCATTACCCCTGATTGCGCACCTATCATACAGCCGTCATCTATTCTGGCATGGTCGGCAACACCAACCTGCCCTCCTGTCATAACAAAACTTCCTATCTCTGCACTCCCTGCAATGCCGGCCTGCGCCGTAATAATAGTGTTTTCCCCTATCTTCACATTGTGGGCAATATGAACAAGATTATCCAGCTTTGTGCCTTTGCCTATAACGGTATTGCCTGTCGTGGCCCTGTCGATCGTAACATTGGCTCCTATCTCAACATCATCTCCGATAATAACGCCGCCGACTTGGGGAATCTTATAATGAATCCCCTTTTCAAACACGTAACCGAACCCGTCAGAGCCTATCACCGCGCCCGGATGTATGATAACCCTTTTGCCTATCTTTATGTTCTCCCTTATTGTGACATTGGGATATATGATGCAAGCATCACCGACAGATGAATTTTCACCTATAAATACTCCCGGATATATAACTGCCTTATCACCTATTGACACGTTGTCCGCGACAAAAACCATAGGGGATATTACTACACCTTTCCCTGTCCGTGCCTTATCAGAAACATAGGCCCTGTCGCTTATGCCGGAGAGGATAAACGGCTTTACATAAAAATGCTCCAGAAGCTTTGCAAATGCATAATGCGGATTTGCCGTCTTAACCTGCGGCTTCTTTATACCGGGTATCATATCCTTGACTATCACACATGACACCCTGCTCTCCGCGCATTCTTTAATAAACTTTGGATTGATTAAAAATGTTATGTCGCCTTCTGATGCATCAGATATTCCCGCAACCCCTTCTATCTCTGTATCAGGGTCTCCGATAACTTCTCCATCAATCAGCTTTGCAATCTCCCGTAATTTCATTCTTGCTCTTTGAAAATCTTTTTCCCCTTTAGCTCCGTCTTTTTCCAACAGGAAACAATAGAAAAAGAATACCATACAGAAGATTCCCTTGACAACAGATTTAAATATCAGGCCCTGTTAAGACATATTGCTTCAGACAATCAGACCTGCGCATAATGGCATAAAAAATTATGATTGACTTTTTATAAGGCTGCCTATATATTTTAACTACATAGAAAACCTAAATCCAAAGAAAGGAGATAGCAAAAATGTTCAGATTTTATGGCGGACAAGTCGTAAAAAAGGGAACTTACTGGAATCTGTCCAGCGGAGAGAGCATTGAATTAGAGCATGAAAAAATTCGCGCCGGGAACAGACAGGTAAGAGACCTTAAGGTGCCAACCACAGGCATCTTCATCCTCGGACCCATTTCAGGCCTGCTGTCTATATGCTTGCTCCCCCTGATATCACTGCTCATTGGACTGATGCTTCTGACACGCACAGCCGCAGCTTCATCTGAAGAGGCACAGATGTGCCTTGGATGCCATTCGGATAAGAATTTAACCAAACAACTTGATAATAAAGAGGTATTATCTTTATTTATAAATGGCAATGAGTTTGCAAATTCTATCCATAACGCTATCGGTTGCGCAGGCTGTCATATGGACATCTCTATGGAAAACCATCCACAGATTAAAAAGGTCAAAAGTAAAAAGGAGTATTCCTCGGATGCCTCCAAGGTATGCACGATGTGCCACCCGGATGAACAACTCAGAAAAAAACCAATTCATAGCTCTTTAATGACTAAGGCCACATGTGTTGAATGTCACGGTTCACATTCTATCAGCCGCATGGCTGCACAGAAAGCCGGAGTAAAGGAAAACCAATACTGCCTCACATGCCATAGAAGTAAACTTAGCATGACCATGAAAAATCGTGAATCACTATCTGCTTTTGTGGACGAATCAGCCCTTAGAAGCTCTGTGCACGGGAATCTTCAATGCTCCGATTGTCATTCGGGTTTTTCGAAGACCGGGCACCCGGTGAAGATTTTTAGTAGCAGACGCGATTATTCTATTGTTACTTCTGATATATGCAGAAAATGCCACACCGATGCAGCTACAAAGTATGAAGGAAGTATCCATTATTCTGTGCTCAAGGGTGGCGATCTCAAGGCACCCGCATGCACAGACTGCCATGGCGGTCATTCTGTAGCCAGGGCAACGAAAGATAAGACTCTGGGGTTAATATCTTGCAATAAATGTCATGGAGGAATGAAGAGTTCATACGAAGCAAGCATCCATTATACGGCAAGAATCAAAGGAGTTGAGAACGCCCCTGTCTGTTCTTCATGCCATAATGCACACGATGTTAAGGTTACTGCGATGACAATGAAGATAAAAGATGCGTGCCTTAAATGTCACAAAGATGCTGAAAAAATCCATAAAAAGTGGCTCTCCAATCCTCCCTTTAAATTGGCTTCCTTCGCAGGACTCCATTTTGATGCCGTAGCATGTGCTGCCTGCCATTCTACAGATGCTGGACGTGGAATTTATCTCGGTCTATATGATCGAAAAACAGGGAAATCTTTTCCAGAGGAAGATGTACTGAAATTACTCGAGACAGAATCTCCTGGATTAATGGGGAAGATGGACACAAATAGTGATGGCAGCATTGATGCAAGAGAGATATGGAATCTATTTAAACAGTTATACAAGAAGGGTGCAACAACAACCTTCATAGGAAGGATGGATGTTCGTAAGGGCGCTGAATCACACCAAATTGCCGGTAAAGCTAAAGCAGTAAGGGAGTGTGAAAAGTGTCATCGCCCGGACTCCGAGTTCTTTAAAGATGTCTTTATTGTTATCAGCAAGGCTGATGGAAGGCCAACACTCTTCGATGCAAAAAAAGAAGCGCTCAACTCTTTCTTTTCAATATTGCCGGTAAGTAAGTTTTACGCCCTCGGCAGCACAAATGTGAAGCTTCTGGATATCCTGTTTATCATTGCTGTCCTCGGTGGTATAGCGGTTCCAATAGGCCATGTTACATTAAGGATAATAACTTCACCCCTTAGATCACTAAGAAGGATGGGGAAGGGAGGTAAGAAATAATGAAAAAGATTTATCTTCACCCAATACCTATAAGGCTCTGGCACTGGATTAATGCAGCAGGTTTTATAATTCTGATTGTTACAGCGATTCAGATCAGGTATGGCAATATTGTCAATCTGTTCTCCTTTGAGACCGCTGTTGACATCCACAGCTGGACCGGGTTTATACTCATCGGTAACTACTTCATATGGCTTTTCTATTATCTACTTACGGGCAAAATCAAGATATATATTCCCCCGATACACCACCCGGTAGAGTTTTTTAAGAAGAGCATACGTCAGGCCAAATTCTACGGTTACGGGATTCTCATAGGCGACTCCAATCCCCATCATTCCACGCCGGACAATAAGTTTAACCCTATGCAGCAGATATCCTACCTTATGATTATGGTACTTCTCATCCCTGTCCAGATTATCACGGGCCTTCTCCTTTGGGATCCAAAATTGTTCTCAGCAATCGTTAACCCTGTAGGGATTCAGATTGTGGATATTATCCATGTCCTTCTCTGGATATTCTTCAGCGCGTTTATTGTTGTTCATTTTTATTTAGCCACCCTTGGGCATACGACTTTTGCCCATATTAAGGCTATGTTTACAGGATACGAGGAAGAAGAAGAGCATGAACACAGCCACTGATTGAATAAGTAAAGTATTTCCTTTCATAAAGGGGGAGAGGCAAAGCCTCTCCCCCTTTATTTAGCGGCATAATTACCTACATGTATACAGTAGTGTCCGATAAAAATTAAAAAAGCATGGCCTGTAATCCTTCTTTGTTGGATAATAGGGATTGGGAAAATCCAATACCAACAAGGGGGAACAAGCCATGCACAAACTGGGAACCATATTTA